>ERZ773149.2167-NODE-2167-length-14453-cov-3.765731_pt1 | contig 14453 bp, 10 predicted proteins | sample MGYA00511081_ERZ773149 | MGnify/ENA primary metagenome ERZ773149 (study PRJEB29015, sample SAMEA2737846) | human gut metagenome | biome: human gut; feature: human-associated habitat; material: faeces | place: China | collected 2012 ...
CATAAATTCTGTGCATCGCGAAGCGTGTTACTGAGAACGGAGTGAACAGTAACTTAAATGGAAATAAAACTCAGAAAAAAGTCACAAATGATATTGAAATAAATGCCTGTATGTAGTATAATCAGATGCAAATAAAAGAAAATTCTTCGGGGTTGTGGTGATCAGCATCAGCTGAGATTCCCTACCGGCGGTTATAGTCCGCGACCCGCTTCGGCGGCTGATCTGGTGAAATTCCAGAACCGACAGTATAGTCTGGATGAGAGAAGAACACGCGATATTTACCATACGTGCTCATTACCCCGGATATGATCCGGGGTTTTTTATATGTTGAAGAAAATCTTCATTATATAGAAAGCTTGTGGAATTTTCTTTTAACAGGATATGAGACATATCCATAAAGAATAATTTCAAAGGAGAGAAACAGTATGAGTGAACAGGTATTAAGAAATGGAAATGCGATGGCAAGGAGTAAGACGAGAACCGTTACACAGATAGCCATGCTTGGCGCTATCGCAGGAATTTTAATGAATCTGGAGTTTCCGCTTCCTTTCCTGGCACCGACTTTTTATCAGCTGGATTTTTCAGAAATCCCGGTACTGGTTGGCTCATTTGCAATGGGACCGATCGCAGGTGTACTGATCGAGCTGGTGAAGATTCTTGTGCATCTGGTAACAAAGGGCTCTATGACAGCAGGTGTAGGCGATGTGGCAAACTTCATCTTTGGATGTACATTTGCAGTTCCGGCAGGTCTGATCTACCGCTATAAATCTGTTAAGAGCAGAAAACATGCAGTGATCGGAATGGCAGTTGGAACCGTACTTACAGCAGTAGTTGCATGCTTTATCAATGCATTCGTGTTACTTCCGGCATACGGAAAGGCTTTTGGAATGCCGGTAGAAGCATTTATTGAAATGGGAAGTGCAGTACACAGTTCTGTAAATAATCTTCTTACATTTGCAGCAATGATCATTTTCCCATTCAACATATTCAAATATGCTCTGACATCCCTGATCGTATTTCTGATCTATAAGAGAATCCGTGTAGTTCTCAAGGGAGATTGATTTTATATCTGATAAAGAATAAATTGGCAATCCAATAAATAAAAAAGAAGAACAGTCGTATGATGAAAAATCTATGGCTGTTCTTTTTTTATGTGCAAAAATAATTACGGAAATTTTCAGACAGACTTAAAAAAGACACGATAATATGGTAAGATAAAACAGACGATATAAACATCGGAATGTGAGGTTTATAAAATGAATGATACAGGAATCAGACCGGAAGTTATAGAAGAAATCCGAAACCTTGCGCAAAAATATGATATTGAAAAAGTAATTCTTTTTGGTTCGAGAGCAAGAGGGGATTTCAGAAGAACAAGTGATATAGATATTGCAGTCACAGGAGGAGATTTTGCAAGGTTTGCGTTAGATGTGGATGAAGAGACAAGTACTCTTCTGGAGTATGATATTGTAAATCTTGATCGTGACATGCAGGATGAATTAAGAGAATCTATAGAGAAGGAAGGGAGGATTTTGTATGAGAAAATATGAGAATTTCTGCAATGCACTGTCTAACATGAAAGATATTTATAATTATGAAGAACCATATGATAATGTAGTGATTACCGGACTCGTAGGATTGTATGAAATTTGTTTTGAGCAGTCATGGAAAATGATGAAAGAAATACTGGAGATTCATGGATATGCAGAGGGAGCAACAGGTTCACCGAAAATCATTCTGAAGACTGCCTATAAAGCAGGAATGATAAGAGATGAGGAGCAGTGGCTTCGTGCATTGCAGGCAAGAAATAATGTTACACATTCTTACAATCAGAAAATTGCGTTAGGAATTATAGCTGATGCAAAAGAAGAGTTTTATCAGATGTTTTGCGAACTAAAAACAGAGATAGAAGAAAATTGGCTGTAATAATCAGCGAAGGTATAGAAAGCGAAAGGAAGTATCCATTATGGGACAGATACACAATATTGAAAAACTGACAGATTGTAAATTTTTAAATTTGTACCATTTAAATGCAACAAGCATTCACAACACTCCTGTGTCATATTTCGTGGCATCCCGTGCGAAGAGTATTAACGAATTAAAGATAAAAACAGGTAAAAACACTCCGGATGGCGTGATCATTTACAGTCTTTATGGGGAAAAGAGAGACAGAGTTGTATTAGTACGTCAGTACAGATACGCAATTGGCGGATATATCTACGAATTCCCGGCAGGTCTGGTAGAATCGAACGAAGAATTCCATGAGGGTGCAGTAAGAGAAATGTACGAGGAAACAGGACTGAAATTCACACCGCTGAAAGTAGATCCTGCATTTGAGAAACCTTATTTCACAACGGTTGGCATGACAGATGAATCCTGCGCAACTGTTTATGGATATGCGGAAGGTGAAATCAGTAAAGATGCACAGGAAGACACAGAGGAAATTGAAGTTGTACTTGCTGACAGAGAAGAAGTAAAGAGGATTCTGCGTGAAGAAAATGTAGCAATCATGTGTGCATATCAGCTTATGCATTTCCTTCAGGATGAAGAACCTTTTGCATTTTTGAAGGAAGAACTTTAACCAAATCAAGCAAGTAGCGAAGCGGATGATTTTATCTGCTTGACTAAGGAGAATTAAAGGAGAATTAAGATAATGGCAAAATGGCAGAGAAGCTTCTTCCAGCCTGTGCTTCCGCTGGGAGAAGATGGACGGAGAGTTACAGGAAGTAAAGAACACATTGCACTTTCCAGAATGGCAGCAGGAGAGGGAATGGTCCTTCTGAAAAATGAGAAAAATGCACTTCCGATTCGGAGAGGAACGAAAGTCGCACTCTTTGGTAAGGGTACTGTAGACTACGTAAAAGGCGGCGGAGGAAGTGGCGATGTAACTGTAGAATACATCCGTAATCTTTATGAGGGCATGAAGATTAAAGAGGATGAGGGAAAAGTAGAAGTTTTCGATAAACTTGCGAAATATTATGAAAAAGATATTCAGAAACAATACGCAGATGGTGCAGTACCAGGTATGACAGTTGAGCCGGAGCTCCCGGATGAACTTCTGAATGAAGCGCGAGAATATACAGATACTGCAGTAATTACCATTTGCCGTTTTTCAGGCGAAGGATGGGACAGAAAATGTGAAGCAGCACAGGATGGATACGTTCTTGACGGAGAGGAAAAAAGAAACTCCGAGTTGTCAGCGAAGATTTTTGAAAACGGTGATTTCTGCCTGACAAATGCAGAGAATGCCATGGTAGAGAAAGTAAAGAAAGCATTCCCACATGTAATCGTAGTGATGAATGTTGGCGGTATCGTGGACACGAAATGGTTCAAAGACTGCGACGACATCCAGTCAGTACTGATGGCATGGCAGGGGGGAATGGAAGGTGGTCTTGCAACAGCAGATATACTCTGTGGTGATGTTAATCCATCCGGTAAATTATCCGATACTTATGCAAAAGATCTGGAAGACTATCCATCCACAGCAAACTTCCATGAGTCTGCATTCTATGTAGATTACACAGAAGATATTTATGTAGGATACCGTTACTTTGAAACAATTCCGGGTGCAGCGGAGAGAGTAAATTATCCGTTTGGGTTTGGACTTTCCTACACAGATTTCGACTGGAAGGTGACTGGTGCTTCCGAAGAAAACGGTGTGATCACGGTTCTTACTGAAGTAACTAATACAGGAAAAACAGCAGGAAAAGAAGTTATCCAGCTCTATTACGGAGCACCACAGGGGAAACTTGGAAAGCCTGCGAAAGTACTGGGGGCATTCAAAAAGACCAGTCTTCTTCAGCCGGGTGAACGTCAGATTCTTGCCCTGAAAATTCCTGTGAATCAGATGGCATCCTACGATGATCTGGGTAAAGTATGCAGATCAGCCTATGTTCTGGAGGCAGGAGAATATGCGATCTATATCGGTACAAATGTAAGAGATGCAGCGAAGATCGACTTTACATATGTAGTAAAAGAAGACACAGTAACTGAGCAGTTAAGCCGGAAAGCAGCGCCATATCATCTTCAGAAACGTATGCTTGCGGACGGTTCTTATGAGGAACTTCCACAGCGTGAATATGTGGAAGAAGAAGGACTTCCGAGACAGGATAAATATGCCATCGGTCTTCCATGCCCTGATACAAGAGGACAAAAAGGAATAGACTTTCTTGATTTTCTTGATTCCAAGGGAGTTCGCTTCTCTGATGTAGCAGATGGTAAAATGACATTGGATGAGTTTATGGATATCCTGACATTGAATGACTGTATCAATCTCCTTGGCGGACAGCCAAATACAGGCTGTGCCAATACATTTGGAATGGGAAATCTTCCGGAATACGGAGTCCCGAATGTGATGACTGCAGACGGACCAGCCGGACTTCGTATTCTTCCGAAATGCGGAGTGAACACAACTGCCTGGCCATGTGCCACACTTCTTGCCAGCACCTGGGATGAAGAACTGGTAGAGAAAGTTGGTAAAGCAGGAGCAGAAGAAGTAAAAGAAAATAATATCAGTATCTGGCTTACTCCTGCCTGCAACATTCACAGAAGCCCGCTCTGTGGTCGTAACTTTGAGTATTATTCTGAAGATCCGTATCTTGCAGGAAAGACAGGTGCAGCTATGGTAAGAGGCATCCAGTCTCAGCATATCGGAGCAAGTGTGAAGCATTTTGCAGCCAATAATAAGGAGACAAACCGTAAGGATTCTGATTCCAGAGTATCAGAGAGAGCACTCCGTGAGATTTATCTGAAACAGTTTGAGATCATTGTAAAAGAGGCTCATCCATATACAATTATGTCCTCCTATAACCTGATCAACGGCATCCACGCCTCAGAGAACAAAGAACTCCTGACAGGTATTCTCCGGGATGAATGGGGATTCGACGGACTGGTTACAACAGACTGGTGGACCTTCGGAGAGCATTACCGTGAAACAAAGGCAGGAAACGATATCAAGATGGCAGCAGGATATTCGGAACGCATAAAAGAAGCTTACGAAAAAGGTTTTATTACTGAAGAAGAAATCTGTCGCAGCGCAAGAAGAATCCTGAATATGATTCTGAAAATTGACTGATGAGTATCATTAATATTTTATACAGGAGCAAAAAAAGATAATGGATGAGCGTAAACGAAGTTTACGAAAAGAAATAGTCAGGCTGGCACTTCCGATTGCACTTCAGCAGTTCATGACAGCCCTGGTCGGAGCATGTGATGCGATCATGCTGGGAAAGTTAAGCCAGGATGCCATGTCAGCTGTATCACTGGCCACACAGGTTACTTTTGTATTCAATCTGTTTATGTTTGCATTTATGGCAGGCGAGAATATGTTTGTGGCACAATATTATGGAAAAGGGGATTACACAGGTATTTCCCAGGTGTTCAGCCTTGTGACAAAGATTTGTGGATGTATTGCAGTAGTATTTCTGGCAGGAACCCTTTTCTTTCCGGAACAGCTCATGAGAATCCTGACAAATGAGGAAACTCTGATCGTTCTGGGAAGTGAGTATTTAAGAGTCATCGGCATTTCCTATGTGTTTTCGGGAATTGCACAGACTTTCCTGGCAATCATGAAGAACTGTGGTGCAGTAAATATGAGTACCCTGATCAATGGGGTTATGGTAATTCTCAATATCGCATTGAATGCTGTTTTCATTTTTGGCCTGTCCGGCTTCCCGAAGATGGGGATTAAAGGTGCTGCACTGGCAACCGTACTTGCAACAGTTATGCAGTTCCTGTGGAGTGTTGGTTATGTATTGTGCAGGATCAGAGCTGTGAAATTCAGTCTCAGAAGCTGTGAGAAAAAGTTATTTGGCCGTTTCTGGCAGAAAGCAGTTCCGTTACTGATCAATAATCTTGCATGGGGAATAGGTTTTTCCATGTATTCTGTGATCATGGGACATCTGGGAACGGATGCTGTTGCCGCCAATGGAATAGCGAATATTTCCAAAAATCTTGTTGTATGCTTCTGCCTCGGACTTGGAACTGCAGGCAGTATCATAGTGGGAAACCGTCTTGGTGCAGACCGCCTGCAAGAAGCAAAAGAGGCAGGCGTGACACTTACCAGAAGTGCGATTATTGCAGGAATTGTATCAGGCCTTGTCCTGGTTGCTTTGTCCCCATTTATCACAAAAATGGTAGATCTCACCCCGACAGCCCGCGGATATCTGCAAAAAATGTTGCTGATCTCTTCCTATTACATCGCAGGAAAATCAGTAAACTGTATGACAATAGGCGGAATCTTCGCAGCAGGCGGAGACTCCAAATTTGGAATGCTGTGTGATTCTGTAACTCTGTGGTGTATCATTGTTCCTCTGGGATGCATCTGCGCATTTATCCTGAAACTGCCGGTTATGGTTGTCTACTTTGTACTCAATCTGGACGAGATCATTAAACTGCCGGTGGTCTATAAACATTATAAGAAATATAAATGGATTAAGAATCTTACATAATTTTACACGTTTCACAGGCACATATACCGGATATCCGGGACTATGTGCCTGTTTTGTTTTAATGATATTTATGCATCCGTACATAATAGCTGATGCATAAGATCACAGTGGCTCCGCTCCATGCTGCAATCTCTGCAAAGAAAATACCGTCCTGTCCGATAAAATGGGGAAGAATCAGTGCAGCACTGATACGCATGACGAATTCAGCCATACCACTTACCATAGGCATTAAGGTATCTCCCAGCCCCTGAAGTGCAGATCTGTACACGTACAGGAAGTACAAAACCCAGAGCATGGCAGCCATAATAGAAAGGTATTTAAAAGCAATTGCCAGTACCTGCTGTGTCTGCTGCGGTTCACCTGAGATGAAAAGTGAGAGAATATTTTTTCCAAATAAAAACATGGCAGCAGAAATGATTAGTGAGGTAAGTAGGGAAAGCAGCATACTGCTGCGGACGCCTTTTCTGATCCTGTCAATCTTTCTGGCTCCCAGATTCTGACCCACATAGGTAACGATGGCATATCCATAGGAAATAGCAGCCATTTCCAACAGACCATAAAGCTTGTTTGTAGCTGTAAATCCTGCTACAAAAAGGAAACCGTAGCCATTGATCACATACTGGACTACCAGACCGCCCACACCGATGATGATATTCTGGAATACAACAGGAATACCAAGCTTCATCAGGCGGGCATTCATGCCGGAGGCAGGCATAAAATCTGCTCTGGTCAGATGAACGATATCAATTCTGCGTAAAATCAGGAAACAGTAAACAGCGGAGAAGCTCTGTGCGATCACAGTTGCGATTGCTGCTCCTGCCACACCCCATCCGAAGCCTGCCACAAAAAGGATGTCCAGTGAGACATTCAGCACAGATGCGATGATCATTGCGGTCAGCGGTGTTTTACTGTTTCCCATAGCCCTTAGGGCAGAGGCAAACATATTATAGGCTGCTGTGGCGGGGATTCCACAGAAAATGATGCGCAGATATAACAGAGACATTCCGATAATATTGGAAGGTGTATGTAGCCCTGTTAATACCAGCGAAGCAAATGACTGGCTGAGAATCAATACTCCGGCTGCGATGAATGCGGTCAGCCGGTAACTGTGAGCCAGAGATTTACGCAGATTTTCGAAATCCTTTGCCCCATAATACTGGGAGAGTTGAATAGAAAATCCCTGAGTGAGTCCTGTGGATATTCCTGTGACAACCCACATCAGAAAGTCAACAGCACCCAGTGCGGCAAGAGCCTCCACACCTGCAACCTGGCCAACAACCATGGTATCCACCATTGTATAAAGCTGCTGACAGATATTTCCCAGCATCAGGGGAATTGCAAAAAGAATGATCAACCGTCCCGGTGAACCGGAGGTCATATCCTGAATCTTGGTTTTCATTAGTATAAAAGTTCCTTTCCTGAGCATATTTGAAAAAGTTTAGAAATGATTATTCGAATATGCCCTGATATTTACATTAATAATTTGTAACTATTCAGTAGTCTGCTATCCCGCGAGGTGTTTTGGCACGTAAGTACCAAAATCCCGAGACATACAAGCCAAAATGCCATCACCGCAGGTGATTTTTAATGCATTTTGGCTCGTAACTGTGAAGGTACTGAACAGTTACGAACAAATAATAATTATACAAGTATATAAGGAGGAACCAAGGTGGCACAGCAGAAGCAGGAACAGGATTTAAACCAGTTACTGAAGGTACGTCGCGATAAACTGGCAGATCTTCAGGCTAATGGAAAAGACCCATTTCAGATCACAAAGTTTAACCAGACTCATCACTCAATGGAAGTGAAGAGTCTTTATGAAGCACATGAGGCAGAACTTCTCAAAGATCGTGCAGAAGTAGATGTAACAGGTCTTGATGAAGAACAGGCAAAGGAAGCTGTTAAGAAAGATTACGAAGAGAGAAGAGAAATCATGGACGCAAGCCCGATCCACGTAGCGATCGCAGGCCGTATGATGTTCAAGAGAGTTATGGGTAAGGCTTCTTTCTGCAATATCCAGGATTTACAGGGAAATATTCAGGTATATGTAGCAAGAGATGCGATCGGAGCAGATTCTTATGCAGATTTTAAGAAATCCGATATCGGTGATATCTTCGGACTGGAAGGTTTTGCATTCAGAACAAGAACAGGTGAGATTTCTATCCATGCAGAAAGCATGACTCTTCTTTCCAAGAGCTTACAGATTCTTCCTGAGAAATTCCATGGACTGACAGATACAGATATGCGTTATCGTCAGAGATATGTAGACCTTATCATGAATCAGGACAGCAAGAACGTATTTATCAAACGTTCCCAGATTCTGAAAGAAATCCGTAACTTCCTTGCAGACCGTGACTTCATGGAAGTGGAAACTCCGATGCTGGTTGCAAATGCAGGCGGTGCTGCAGCAAGACCGTTTGAAACTCATTATAATGCACTGAACGAAGATGTTAAGCTTCGTATTTCTCTTGAGCTTTATCTGAAGAGACTGATCGTTGGTGGTCTTGAGAGAGTTTATGAGATCGGACGTGTATTCCGTAATGAAGGTGTAGATACCCGTCATAATCCGGAGTTTACTCTGATGGAGCTTTATCAGGCATATACAGATTATGAAGGCATGATGGAACTGACTGAGTCTATGTTCCGTTATCTGGCAGAGAAGGTTTGTGGTTCTGCGAAGATTTCCTACAATGGTATCGAGATCGACCTCAGCAAACCTTTTGAACGTCTGACCATGAATGATGCGATCAAGAAATATGCAGGAATTGACTTTGATGAAGTTGCAGATGATGAAGCAGCTAAGAAGCTTGCAGATGAGCATCATATTGAATATGAAGAACGTCATAAGAAGGGTGATATCATCAACCTGTTCTTCGAGGAATACTGTGAAAAAGAACTGATCCAGCCAACATTTATCATGGATCATCCGATCGAGATTTCTCCGCTGACAAAGAAGAAACCTTCTGATCCGAATAAGGTAGAGCGTTTCGAGCTGTTCATTAATACATGGGAAATGTGTAACGCATATTCCGAGCTCAATGACCCGATTGACCAGAGAGAGCGTTTCAAAGCACAGGATGCTCTTGCTGACGCAGGAGATGAGGAAGCAAACCACACAGATGAAGACTTCCTGAATGCACTGGAGATCGGTATGCCGCCTACAGGTGGTATCGGATACGGAATCGACCGTCTGGTTATGCTGCTTACAGACAGCCAGGCAATCCGTGACGTACTGCTGTTCCCGACAATGAAGTCCCAGGGCGCTGCTAAGAACGAAGCAAACAACGTTGCGCAGGCTAAAACGGTTTCAGAAAAGCCAGTTGAGAAGATTGATTTTTCAAAGGTAGAAATCGAACCATTGTTCAAAGACGAGGTAGATTTTGAGACTTTCAGCAAGTCCGATTTCCGTGCAGTAAAGGTAAAAGAGTGTGTCGCAGTGCCGAAGTCAAAGAAACTTTTACAGTTTACTCTGGATGATGGAACAGGCGTAGAACGTACCATTTTAAGCGGTATTCACGCATTCTACGAACCAGAAGAACTGGTAGGTAAGACACTTATAGCTATCACAAATCTGCCACCTAGAGCAATGATGGGAATTGAATCTTGTGGAATGTTACTTAGTGCAATCCATGAAGAAGAGGGCGAAGAAAAACTTCATCTTCTGATGGTAGATGACCATATTCCGGCTGGTGCAAAATTATATTAATATCAGGACACTTCGCTTTTAGTGAAATACTAAAGGCGGAGTGTTATTTATATTATAGGAAATTACTCTGTAATGTTCCTATAACATAAATAACACTCCGGGCAGGATCGCACTGCGATGGAGAGTAATGATACTGCTGCAGGTATGCCATATATGGCATATATAAGGCACAAAAAGGAATATGTCAATATCCCCCCGCAGGGCTTACTGATGTCAGAATTGTCTGATATCATAAAAGCCAGTTACCAATAAAGAAAAAGAGAGGGAACATGAAATGAAAAAGGGTTTATTGACAATGGCCGGAGTACTTCTGACTGTATCACTGGTCAGTGCCGGAACAACAGTGCCTGTACTGGCAGAGGAAGAAACAACACTGGTATACGGAAGCGGAGATTATACCAGGATCAATCCTGCTATGGATGAACATGGAGAGATCAATATTCTGATCTTCAACGGTTTAACTGCACATGACGGAGATAATCAGGTAGTTCCGGGACTGGCAGAGAGCTGGGATTTTGATGATGAAACCAATACTTATACATTCCATATGGCAGAAGATGCCAAGTGGCAGGACGGCGAACCTGTGACAGCAGAGGATGTTAAATTTACTATTGAAGCGATCATGGATCCGGAAAATGGTTCTGAGAATGCACCCAACTACGAGGACGTAGAAGAGATCAATGTGATTGATGATCATACGGTTGCGTTCAAGCTTGAGGACAAAAACGTTGCATTCCTTGACTATATGACAATGGCAGTTCTTCCTAAGCATCTGCTTGAGGGCGAAGATATGCAGACCTCTGATTTCTTCCGTAATCCGGTAGGAACAGGTCCATACAAGATTGAATCCTGGGATGAGGGACAGGCGATCACACTGGTTAAGAATGAAGATTATTTCAAGGGTGAGCCTTCCATCGATAAAATTGTATTCAAGATCGTACCGGATGACAATGCGAAAGCACTTCAGTTAAAATCCGGAGAACTTGATCTGGCATTATTAACACCAAAGGATGCAGCTGCTTTTGCTGATGATGAGGCATATACATGCTACGATATGAAGACTTCTGACTATCGTGGAATCATGTTCAACTTTGGAAATGAATACTGGCAGAAAAACCGTGATCTGATCCCGGCAGTATGCTATGGACTTGACCGTCAGGCGATCATCGACGCAGTTATCCTGGGACAGGGAATGCCAGCATATGGTCCTCTTCAGAGAAATGTTTACAATTATGAAGATGTAGAGCATTATGATTACAATCCTGAAAAAGCAAAAGAAATTCTGGAAGCTGCAGGATGCGAGATGGGTGATGACGGATTCTATTATCGTGACGGCGAAAAAGTGGGATTTGTAATCAGCGTAAGTGCAGGAGATCAGGTACGTATTGATATGGCTCAGATCGCAGCACAGGAACTGAAAGAGATCGGCATGGATGTATCAGTAGAGATCCCTGCACAGACAGACTGGGCAGGACAGATGGCATTCCTGATCGGATGGGGAAGCCCATTTGACGCTGACGACCATACATACAAAGTATTCGGAACAGATAAGGGAGCAAACTACTCCGGCTATTCTAATGCAGACGTTGACAAGTATCTGACAGAAGCAAGACAGTCAGCTGATCCGGAAGTTCGTGCAGAAGCCTATGCTAATTTCCAGAAAGCTCTGGCAGAGGATCCGGCTTATGCAATGATCTGCTATATTGATGCCAACTATGTTGCTGACAGCAATATCAAGGGAATCAATCCTGATACCATTATGGGACATCACGGAGTTGGTATTTTCTGGAATGTTGCAGACTGGACTATTGAATAAAAAACGAGATAAGGGTTGTGACGGGGGCACGAGGAGTGCCCCCCTTTTTACACGAGCGGAAAAAGGGTTAAAAATGGAACATTTATTAGAGGTTAAAAATCTTTCAGTCAGCATTGACGGTCCTGCCGGAGAAGTCCAGGCAGTAAGAGATGTGTCTTTTTCATTAAAAAAGGGAGAGGTGCTGGCCATAGTTGGAGAATCCGGATGCGGGAAGAGTGTGCTTTGCAAAAGTATCATGAAGCTTTTGCCTCCAAGTGCAAAGATTAAAGAGGGCAGCATTTGTGTGAACGGACAGGATATCACCTGTTACAGGGAAAGGGAGATGCAGAAACTGCGTGGAAGAGTTTTTTCTATGATCTTTCAGGATCCTATGACATCCCTGAATCCAACTATTAAAATTGGAAAACAGATTGGGGAAGCAGTGGTGATCCACAATAAGAACTACACGAAGGAACAGGTAAATAAGAAGGTTCTGGAGCTTATGGAACTGGTAGGTATCTCCCATCCAAAGGAACGATATCATCAGTATCCCTGGCAGTTCTCCGGAGGAATGCGTCAGAGATGTGTGATGGCCATCGCTCTGGCTGCAGATCCGGATATTTTATTTGCAGATGAACCAACTACTGCACTGGATGTGACCATACAGGCACAGATTCTGGATCTTCTGCGGGAAATACAGATGAAGCTTGGAACAGCTGCCATACTGGTATCCCATGATCTGGGAGTGGTTGCACGTGTGGCAGACAGAGTGGCAGTCATGTATGCAGGCAAGATCGTAGAGATTGGTACAGCAGAGGAAGTGTATTATGATCCCAGACATCCATACACATGGGGACTGATGAGATCACTGCCTGCATTTGCAAATGGAAAAGAAAGCCTGTACACCATCCCCGGCATGCCTCCTACTTTGATAGATCCGCCGAAAGGTGATGCTTTTGCATGTCGAAATGAATATGCCCTGAATATTGATTATGAAGAAATGCCGCCTATGTTTAAGATAACAGATACTCATTATGCGGCAACCTGGCTGTTGGATCCAAGAGCACCGCAGATCAAATCACCTGTGGGAGGAACAGCGCATGAGTAAAGAAGTTTTATTGGATGTCAGGCATCTGACTCAGCAGTTTCATCTGACAAAAAAGATCAAGGTAAAGGCTGTAGATGATGTCTCATTTCAGATCCATAAAGGTGAGATCTTTGGTCTGGTAGGGGAATCCGGTTCGGGAAAGTCCACAGTTGCCAGATGTCTGATGAATATATATCAGCCGGCTCAGGGAGAAATCTGGTATAAAGATGTAAATATCTGCGACAAAAAGGAATTCAAAAAGCATAAAAAAATGTTGCAGACTCGCCGCCAGATGATATTTCAGGATTCCGCATCCAGTTTGAACCAGAAAATGAAGGTGTCAGATATTATTACGGAACCAATGAGAATCCAGCATATCACACCTCCGAGAGGAAGCTTTGTGAAGGAAGCTGCTTTTCAGATGGAATATGTAGGACTTGAGAACAGTTTCCTGGATCGTTATCCATCTGAATTATCAGGGGGACAGAGGCAGCGAGTGGCCATAGCCAGATCTCTGTGTATGGAACCGGAATTTCTGGTGGCTGATGAACCGATAGCTTCCCTGGATGTGTCCATACAGGCCCAGATCGTCAATCTGTTCCGTCATCTGCAGGAGGAGCATGGATTTACATTTCTGTTTATAGCTCATGACCTGGCTATGGTTGAGTATCTCTGTGACCGTGTGGGAGTTATGTATCATGGAAAACTGGTAGAACTGGCGCCATCAGAAGAATTGTATTCCAATCCGGTGCATCCTTATACAAAAACATTGCTGTCTGCAATTCCTGTTCCTGACCCGATCAGGGAAAGAAAAAGAGTTCTGCAGTACTATGATGGCGAAGGAATGGAAAACAGCGTGTGGACAGAAGTGTCACCCGGACATTTTGCAATGCTTCCGGCTGAAGGAAAGGGGTGCAGTATATAATGAGACAAAAAAAGTTAGTCTACTATGGTAAAAAATGCCTGATATTCCTGATCTCAGTATTTATATTGTCTGTAGCTGTATTTTATGTAGCCCGTCTTGCACCGGGAGATCCGCTGATCTCCTATTATGGCGACCGCACAGAGAAGATGAGTCCGGAAGAACGTGAATGGGCTATGGAGAAACTGGGGCTGAACGAACCAATTTCTGTACAGTATGTGAAGTGGGTAAAAAATGCCTTTCATGGAGAATTTGGAATTTCATTTAAATATAAACAGGATGTGGTAGAAGTGATCGGCGGCCGTATTGGCAATACACTTGTACTTGGAGGAATCGGATTTATCATTATGTTTGCCGGAGCCTTGCTCCTGGGAATCCTGTGTGCCTGGTACGAAAACCGGCTGGCAGACCGGATCCTGTGTAAGCTGGGAACCATATCCAGTTGTATTCCTGAGTTTTGGATGGCTCTGGTCCTGATCCTTGTTTTTTCCGTA
>ERZ773149.2169-NODE-2169-length-14447-cov-10.327404_pt1 | contig 14447 bp, 16 predicted proteins | sample MGYA00511081_ERZ773149 | MGnify/ENA primary metagenome ERZ773149 (study PRJEB29015, sample SAMEA2737846) | human gut metagenome | biome: human gut; feature: human-associated habitat; material: faeces | place: China | collected 2012 ...
TTCAGGCAGTGATTGTTCCAGACATGCAGAAAAAACTAAGACAGGGATTCGGACGTGCTCTCCGCACCGAGACAGATACTTGTGTCGTGTCCATTTTAGACGAGCGTGCAGGAGAAGGTGGCAGGTATCATGAGGAAGTAATGTGTGCGCTTCCGAGCTGCAAGATGGCAAAAGATATCAAGGATGTCCAGCACTTTATTCGAAACCGGAAAGGCGTGGAATACTACCTGTAACCGTTCGTGGTTCTGCTACAGAAAAAGCAGATTTTGCACGAAAAGTTTGGTGGTATTTCAAGGGCGTTTTCGGTGGGATTGTTGGTATTGATGAATAGCTATTTCGGCATGAAGTGGGTATACTGTGTATAGCGTTAGAGGAAAGGAGGCAGCTTATGATATACAAGGTGGAAACGATAAAAGATGGAACAGAAAAATATTTTTTCATCAGAAATCTGGAAACAATGAGTATTGAAGAACTGCCAAGTAAATATCTAATGCATAAGATTAAATGTAAACGTTCACCAAATACAGTGAAACGCACAGCATTTTCAATCTGCTATTATATGAAATATATGGCAGAGAAAGAAATGGAACTCACAGAAGTCTATCAGTTAGATTATGAAAAACAGACAGAACACTTTGTGGAATTTTTATACTGGCTTAAAGCCGGAAACCATACAGAGCAAACGGCTGGAGAAAAGAAGTGTCCGAATGAAGGAACCTGCAACGCATACTTAAAAGATGTGTTCAGGTTCTATTTATTTATAGAGGCAGAATATGAACAGTACGGAAGTCTCAAAACCTTATCGTATAACCAGATTATAGCGGTTAATCAGGTGGGAGTAAAAAAGGTACTGCGGAATCATTCTTTTAAAGCCTATCTGAAGGAAGAGGAACATCGTGGGAGAACAGCAAAAGAAAATCAGATTATTACAATTTTACAGGCCTGTACGAACCGAAGAGATCAGCTTCTGTTACTTATGTTAGCAGAAACCGGATACAGAATTGGGGAACTACTGGGAGTAAAATATGTCAAAGATATTGATTATAGGAATCACATGATAAGGGTATGCTTCCGGGAAGATAATGAAAATGAAGCGAGAGCCAAAAATGCGGAATACAGAAGTGCCAAGATAAGTAATGATACGTTTGAATTTCTCATGGATTATCTGGCAAAATATCGGAAAATCCTGCAACATCAGGATTACCTGTTTGTGAATATCATGGGTGAGAACATTGGAAAGCCATTAAGAGTGGACAGTGTATATGATATGTTGGACCGAATGGAAAAGAAAACCGGAGTTAAAATCACACCCCACATGTTACGTCACTATTTTGCAAATATGCGAAAGCAGGCAGGATGGGAACTGGAAATGATCAGTCAGGCATTGGGGCATAAACATTTGGATACGACTATAAAGTATCTGGACTGGCTGGATGATGAACTGATAGAAGCAAGTAATGAGTTTTATGCACAACACACTGCTATTTATGGGGCGGAACGTCTGCTGGAGTAGGGAGGTGTGAGAAATACCTATATATTTATTGCAACAGGCAGAACACATAACAGAATCTGAAGTAGATATTGAGAAGAAAAAGCAGGAACTATATTCAGAAATTGATGCACTTGGAATAAAAAGCGATTCAAGAATTAACAAATTGAAAAAGTTCTTGGCAGATAGAAAAATCTGGCATCTGGAAGAAATGGATTATCCTTTGCGAAATTCGTATGAACAATATTTAAGAGGACAGATACGATCACAAATTGTATCTTTCTATTTGAAAATATATGATACGGTAAAACAACAACATATCTATCAACAAATGCAGACGCTAAATGGAAAGCGGATATATGAATGGAAATATCAAAATAAAATTTATTTTCTGAAGTATTATCCGGAAAAGGAAATAGCTGAGACCTTTGAAACTTCTTATAAAACAAACCTATTGGTGTGGGATTTTACACAAAATTGTTCAGAAGTTTTAAAGAAACAAATTTTTTATACGTTGAGTCGTATCATTGCCAATACTTCAATGTCTAAGGCTTATAGAAATGTCAGGTTAAAATCCTTAAAACTTCTTTATGATTCTTGTGTTCAGTTAAATATTACGGATATTGGATTGCTGGAAATGGAACAAGTGGAAACTATTTTAAAGAATTTTCCCGAAACGAGTCAACGAAGTATTTTAGGTGAATGCAGAAGAGATGCGTTTATGCAGCAGGAACAGATCCAATGGGAAGCAAATGTATGGTATCTGGAACGATTACATCTTGGAAAACATCGGATAGACGAAAGTAAATCCTTAATTAGCATTTCTTTTATGGAAGTCAAGGAAATACAGAATCGAGAAATTTTACAGGCATACATGAAATATGAACTGGGAATTACTGGACAGGCAGTCAGCACGATTGTACGAAGATTTGTATGTATTAGAAATTTTATTGAACTGCTGGAACAAGAAAAGATACTGGCGATTCATGCAACTGTCGCAGAAGTAAAAAAGTATGCAGACGGCTTGCGAGAACGGGGAATGCAGGCAAAGGGATTTAATGAAAGAATTTTCGGTATCGGTCATTTTTATAAATTCATGGAAGTTAAACAGTATATTACAAGAATGCCATTCCGAATTGAATATTTCCAACAAAAAGAAGTAATAGTACATCATGATCGTAGCGTTGAGGAAACAGTATATATGGAAATTTTGAAAAAATTATATCTTTTTCCAGAGCGATTACGATGTATGTTCCTACATCTGTGGTGTCTAGGATTACGGGCGAGTGAAGTGTGTACATTGAAAGGAAATGCTTATTATCAGCAGGGCGAGGATTATTGGATTCAGGTGTATCAGGTCAAAATGAAGAATTATAAAAGGATTCCAATCCCACAGGCACTTTATCAGATTATGAAAGTATACTTGAAAAAACATGAAATTCAGCCTGAAGAATTCATTTTTAAAAACAGCAGAGGTGGTGCTTGTCTATATGGTACATTCCGAACTCAGATGATAGAAGCGTGCCGGGAAAATAAGATTGCAAATGGAGAATATTTATTTCAATCACACGATTATCGACATACAGTAGCAACTATGTTTTATGACAGTCATGTATCACTGCAAAGTATCAGGGATTATCTTGGACATACTTATGAAGAGATGACAAGACAGTATATTGATTATATGCCGCAAAGGATTGCAAAAGCAAATGATGAGTTCTTTGAAATGCAAGGAAGTAGTTTAGCATCATGGCTAAAGAAAGAGGAAAAAGATGGAAAATGATATTATATACTTCAGCGATTTCCCCAATTTACAAGAAACAGGGACACGTAAGGATAATGGAAAATTTGATTTAACGTTGCTTCCAACGCAAGAATTAAAGGAAGAGTTTCGAGGTTATATTATGTATCGCTGCAAAAACGGAACGTTTAGAGCATTGATTCAGGATCGAACAGCTTATAATCATATTGCAAAGTTTTTGAACAGCAGAATAAATCGGAGAATCAAAAGCCTTGGAGATAGAAATCCAGAAAAATGGATATCACTTTTAAAAGGCTGGATGTTAGAACAGGGAATAACTATTGTAAAAGAAAAGAAGAGTGTGTATGGTACAGTAAGCTATGGCGAAGCAGTGACGATATTATATTTCAGAAACGTACTGAAATTTTTAGGGCCAGAAGATTTACGGGATGAGATAGAAAAAGATGTTTGGGAACTAAAAAATCTGGATATTAAAATCAGATCCAATCCAATTTATAATGTAAAAACACTGGATTTCAGAAAAATATATCAGCCAGATATCAGGGAAGAATGTAAGAAAGCTGTTTATATGAATCTGCAGTATGAAGCAATAGGAACTGTACAGGGAGAATTGACAATAATGAGGATATTCTCAGAATATCTCCAAAAAGAGTATTCCAAAATAAAAAGCTGCAGTGAAATAGACAGAGAAGTGTTGGAAGAATTTTTGATACATCTGTCAACAAAAGATACTTCCCATAGTGCGAATAGTTCTTATGTAATTTCATTAAGACGACAGTTAGAGACAATCGGAAAAATTTACAGCTATGAAAGATTGGAGCATTTATTTATTAATACGGATATTCCACCGGAAGTAAATGCAGAATTTAGAGTGTATTCTGATGATGAAATGAAACGACTGAATGCGGAAATTACACAGATGGATGTACAGATTGCAAGATGTCTTCTGATACATCAGATGCTTGGAACTAGGATATCAGATACCCTTACACTGAGACCAGATTGTCTGACGAGAGAAAATGGCCAAGATATGATTGAAATATATCAAGTTAAAACTAAAAGATATAAAAAACCGATCAGTAAAGAACTTGCAAAACTGTTACAGAGTTCTATTGAATATACACAGGAAAAGTTCGGTGATACAGAATACATATTTGTTAATGAAAAAGAACCTGACCGCCCGATGCAGTATATGGCTATAAAAACAAAAGTCATGTCCATGATACAGGAAAAGCAGTTGAAAGATGATCATGGCGAATTATTCGGGTTTGGAACGCACATGTTCCGGCACTACTATGGCGTCAAACTTACAGAAATGCATCTGGATGACTGGACGATAGCGAGACTATTGGGGCATAAAAGACTGAATAATGTACAGCATTACCGGAAAATGAGCAATCAAAGAATGGCAGACGAAACCAGAGAAGTAAGACAGAGGATGAGTGACATCATATATATGAGTCTGGCAAGATGGGGTGAAGAATATGAGCAAATACGACAAGATGATTGAGGAAAATCAGAGAAAAAGTAAAGAGAAAATTGAACTGGCATTGCAAGCAATACAAGATATGCTGGCAAATAAAGAACGTATCAGCGTTCCAAAGCTGATGAAGAAAACTGGATTGTCGAGAGGATTCTTTTATAAAAATCCAACCGTCCGGGATACATTGAACCAAGCAGTAGAGCAACAGGCCGGAATGATAGATCCAAGAAGAGAAATTCTGAACATGGCGATGGAAAAACAGATTGAACTGTTGAACCAGAAGGTGGCAGCTCTGAGCAGAGAAAATAAGGAACTGAAGAGAAAGAACGAAAAGTTACAGAAGGCATTACGGAAACAGGATTTGAATTTTATTAAGAACTTATAACATTGAAAATAATAAGATGGAAGAGATGTGTGCAGACACATCTTTTCATCGTTGAGGATAAAATATATAGAATGAGAATGGGATTGTTTTATGGTATACTAAAAGTGAAATGCTAACTTTGATATGAGGTATAAAACAATATGACAGAAATACAAATTAAAAATTTAATTAAAGAATATGAAAAAGAATATATTGAGTTTATGGAAATTGAGAAATTACCACAGTATAAGATAGATTTTTTTGAAATTAATGTTGAGGAAAGCGATGCAGCAGGATTCGCTTCAGCCGCCCAAGCTTACTATAATACGAAAACAGATGAACATATATTAAGGATATGCAAAAGTTCGGAAATACCAAGGTATATTGTGTTTCATGAATTTACGCATATTTTAGATACGGAAATGTATGCAAAGCAAGATTCTTGGAAATATATGGCTTTGTCTGGTTATACAGAATATCATGCAGCACAAGTTGAATTGATGATAATGTTAGGAGCAGATAGTATACAAACTCAAGATTTTTCATTTACAGTTGATGTTGAAATAGGTAATAGTACAGTTAGGAATTACCTAAACTCAAGACATCAATTAGTAGTGAATATGATGAATAGAACAGATTTTCCAAGAGATATTGAAGCATTAAAAACAACGGTAGGTGTGCTATATAATTATTTTGGAGTGCGTTCTATATGTAAAATGTATGCGAAAGATTATACTGAAGAAGTGGATAACACAATTATTATTCAGAAACTTTCAAAAGTATTATTTGAAGAGATAAATAGCTTTATGGTTGGATGGTTTAATGAAGCACAAGTAGAGCTGAGCTTTGTGTCATATATGAAAATAATGTGGCCTATGCTTCAAAGCTATTTTGGAAAAGAATGAAAGATAGTAACAGTAAACACAGTTTTGTATACAGTTAAACCCAGTAAAATCAACGCATGAGGGGAACTGGCTACATTTTACTACCCTATGTGGTGTAATATGGTAGTCGATGTCAGCAATTCGACAATATTTATTGATCATATCTCTTACAGACTGATCAGACAGACGATTTCCAGTATTGTTTACAAAGAAATATCCGCAGGCACTTATCTGAGAATAGTATTCAGTATAATATTGGTTAAGGATGTTTAGTACATTAGGGTCACAGATGTGTATGAGACGTTCTTTAGATCCTTTTCCATGGATTAAAATTATATTGTTCTGCAAATCCATGTTCTGTAATAAAATAGAACAAAGCTCTGAAATTCTGATCCCTGTTGCAAAAAGTAATTCAAGTACGGCAATATCACGTAGTGTTTTTCGCTTTTGGCATGGGCTTGTGGTTTTATGATATTTTGCGTATGCAGCATTAAATAGCACTTCTAATGTTTTAAGAGGTATTGTTTTAGGAAGAATGACCGGTTCACGGAATTTAATTTGAAGTTTGTTAAATGGATTTAGAATAATTATATCCTTGTATTCCAAATAGTGAAAAAAGGCTTTAATGGATGCAATTTTACGTTTTACACTTTTGGGTGAATATTGTTGATGCAGATTGGTAATATAAGACTCCAAAACAGAGGTTGTAATGTATTCTATTTCAGTTATTGATATTTGCTCTGAGAATTGTCGCAGGTCTATTTTATAGGCTTTTAAGGTTTTTGTATCCAGACGTTTTTGAGCTGTGCAGTATTCAATATAGTTTTTTATACGGGTTTCTAATGTGTTCATAATGGTAATACTCCTTCGTTTTATTTGACTTCAAAAATATATCGCATATTAATATGAAAGTATATAAATAATGAAAAAATATGGAATAAAGATACTAAAATCAAGGTTAATATGTCATTTGGTGTATAAACTATTGAAAAGATTTTTTAAATAAATATAATGAGAATGATTATATACTGTCTATGTAATCTTATAAAAATCCGCTGCATAAATAGTTGAAGCGGATTTTTTATTTATGAGAAATTTTGTATAATTGTGAAATAAATATTTCTGATAATTTATATAGCAGATGTATAATAAATTATTTAATATAGAGAGCATATACATTTTATAATTTTTAGACCAAAAATATATGCAAAATGTCGTTTGACGTATATTGTATTGAAATATTAGTTTTGATTATGATAATTAGAATTAGAACTATTATAAAATTTATGGAGGGAGAATAATATGAGAAAAAAATTTTTATCTTATATTGCTATATTTAGCTTAATAATGGGGTTATTTGTAATGGGTCAAACAAATACAATATATGCAGATAATACGAAATTGAATCCAGATGATATGGAAAGTATTTTAAATGATATTTCATCGGTAGGGAAGGCATGGGAAAGCATGGAATTTCAATCACAAGAAATATCTGAAATAATGCAGTTACCAAGAAAAAATTCAAATTTTTATAAAGGAATTGAGGCGTCAATAAATGAATTGTCTAATGCATCTAAAGTATGAAGATGTCGGAAGGCAATATATAGATACATGTGTTACGGGACTGTTAGGTGCATTAGCTGGAACAACATCTATTTTAGGATTTGGTTTATCTATATCAGTATGCTATTATAATATGTATATGAACTTGTATGATAAGGCTAAAATAACGGCATTGCATTATTCATTATCGGGAAGAGTTACAGAAAGATTAGACATGTTATTATGGGAATAAAATATTACAACAGAATTAGAAATATAATATTAATTTGGAATATTTATTTAACGATACTTATTCCGTTTGTAGTTCTTTTATCGGGAATATGGCATTTGGAATCAGGTGTCAGACATGGAAAGGCGGCAGGATTACCGATAGCTGTAATCTTAGCTTTTTTACCTTTGGTACTGTTTGGATTGAAGTGGAAAATGGATAGTACATTTACAATTATTGTATCTTGTGTATGGTTTATATTCATGTGGAAAATGGCATATTACTTCTTTTATGATAAGACAAACTCACCGATTGTTTATTATAGTTCGGTGATAGTCAATATTACTGCGTTGATGTGGAGCATAATAGTAAAAGAATACAAACCATTGGAGGAACATATTTTGAAATATCGGCAAGATCAATGGCTGGTTCCATGTTCGGAGAATTATAAAGAAAACAAAGTACTAAGAAGTATATGGTAGGTTTGTTTTATAGGAACAGTAGTATTTTCATTCGTTTGTCAGTGGGGGGGGGTAAAATAACGACAAAAATCTGTTGCAATAATTAAAATTGTAAAGAGGTTATTTTTGGCAGTGAAATCGACCAAAAAGGACATAAAAATGTTGCTTCGTGTAAATAGTATTGAAAAAATAACGAAAATGATGATAATAGAAATTGTCATTGACTTCAAGCAACAATAATTATTGTTATGTAACTTGTAAACTTGAAACACTTAAATTTCTAATTACAAAAAATCTATTTAGATATGGAAATTTTGAGTAATTAATATCAAAAGGAGAAAATCAATGAGAAAATTAAAAACTTTTTTTTCAACACTAGCAATAGGTATTATGTTTTCTGTTACAGTTGTTACGGCTCAAACTTACAATTTTTCGCTTATGACGGAAAATGTAACAAACACTAGTTATGTACGAAAAAATGGAGATAGTGCATATGCTGGGGTAAATGTAACATCTTTATCTTATCCTTCGGCAACAATAAAATTTAAAGCCTATAAGCAGGGAAAAGGCTTTGTTTCTAATTATAATTCAGTGAGAGGAATTGGGGGTACACAGGTTATATATACATCTACTGTATATAAGGATGATAGGATTAAGCTATATGGATATAATCCATCTTCTAATGGTGGCGTGACCGTTACAGTCTCAGGTTACTGGAATCCGTAAAATGTATTAACATTCAATGGGGTGATTTAATGAAGAAAATCTGCTATATAATACTTATACTATGTTTTTCACTTGTTAGTTGTGCACCAACTGAAAACGTAATAGATGATGGTACACAAGCTAATACCACAGACTTAAATGATTATGAAAATGTGCTAAATTCTTTGGACGAAGAACAGATAGGAAAACTTCCACAAAATATAAAATGCGTTGTAAATGATAAGCTGAACATTGATTCAGAAATTAATATCTGGGATGCAACAAGTTATTACGTTAAAAGTGGAAAAGTTAAGGCTATTAATTTTTCGGAAAATAAGGATAAATGCTATGATCTGATGGAAAAATTAGCAAAAGCGATTAATCTAAATAAGGATGTATGTGTACAAAGCCACAGATCGGAGAATGGTAATGAGATTTATTTATGGGATAACAATTATACTCAGGATAGCATAGCAATCAGAAATGATTCAGCTTTAGCCGAGACGCATGACGGAAAGCTTGCTGTTAGTGCGTCTAAATTTGGCACATATTACTCACCGTTTAATGATAAAGATAAGTTTAGAACTGACAAACAACTAATGTTTATGTCTGCCGAAGAGGCGGAAGAATTAGCGGTTAAAACAGCGAAAGAACTTGAAATTAATGTTTGTGAAAAAAATGAATTATACGTTCTTGATGACAAAAATACATTAATATTTCCAGAGGATGATACAGATAAACAAAATGATACATATGTATTTTTTATGTTTCCGGACGTGTATGGTATTCCATATAGCAGATGCCCTGAAAATGAAGCGTTAACGGGTTATGCAAATCAAGAAAATCATTTGGTAATAGCTATGGATGAAAAGGGAATTTCGTTTTTAGATATTCCACCATTGTATGATTGGGTCGAGACAACTGAGACTGGTGAGATATTACATCCATCGTCTATACTTTCAAAAGAGGTTGATAAACTAAAAAAATACGTAACATCCGGGGATATTGAGGTAAGCGAAATATCATTAGAATATATGTTGTTTGCAGATAAAAATGAAACTTATGATATTAAGCCTGTTTGGGTGGTTTACTACTATCAAAACCAATTGGTGACAGGAGAAAACAGTTATACGCAAAAAATGGCTCTTTATGATGTATATGACGCATATACAGGGGAGGAATATAGAATACAATGATAATAGATTTGAAAATGTGCATGTCTAGAAGTTTTCACAGCAAAAAATCATATTTATGCATTATTGGAATGATTGCAGCTTTATATATAAATGGGCTGGGAGCAATCATACAACAGAAAGAGAGCGCATCATTTAATGATATAGTAGCTGTTAGCATCTCATCAGGCTTTATTATTTTGTATTATATTTTAAGTGTATTTGGCGGAGGACTAAACCTGTGCCAGGATTTGCAAAGCGGATATATAAAATTCATAATTGCAAAGACGAAAAAAAAAGACTATATAAAAGCAGAGTTGATTTCGGCATTTATTTGGGGAAGTATTAGTGCTTTGCTATCAATTATAGTTTTTGGAGTGTTAATTATATTTTCACTTATTATACTTGGTTATATGCCACGAAATGGTATTATTGGAGATTGGGCATATTTTACAGAAAATGTTTGGACAGGATTAATCTTTTCATTGTTATGTGGAACTTTATCCTGTCTTGCGGTTACAGTTACAATTTTTATTCCTAATATATTTGTCGGGACGGCAGCTCCGATTTTGATTTTGTATATGGTTATGACTCTGTTGAATAAATGGTGTAGTAATATATATTTATTACCATCCTGTGTGTATTTCGCATTTACACATATATTTGATAATATGTTATATCATTGGCTTTACGCGATATGCTATTCTGGTTGCATTGTTTTTATTATGTATAAATTGTGTTATTGGAAGATGAAAAGGAGAATACAAAATGTTTAGAAGTATGTGGTGTAATATTAGAAAATGGCGCAATAATTACAGGGTATATATTGCGTTTTTGGCTGTAGCAGTTTTTACGTACATAAGAAGTGATAGTATAAAAAACTATGCAGCGTTAAAAGGACTCTCAGTTACACCATTTTTTTTTACATTTCAAATGGATGATTCAATAACACGAATGTTATTTTATTTTGGGATAATCCTTTTGTTATGTAATGCACCATTTATTGATGAACACCAATTATTTACACTTTCCAGATTAGGCAGAAAAAAATGGTTTTGTGGTCAAATATTATATATTTTGTTAGCAAATGTCATATATTTTGCATGGATGTTTTTTGTAAGCATTATTGTATTTATTCCATGGGTTGCGCCCTCGGCAAAATGGGGAGATATTTGGATTAATCTATCTCATAATCCTGCACTTGCAGGTGTTGTATTGCATGAAGAAGCGGTTATATATTTTTCACCAATAATAGCATGTTTAATAACATTTTTATTAAATGTATCAGCCGGTTTTATTGTTGGGCTAATAATTTTTGCTGCAAATTTGGGAAATAATAGAATATTTGGGGCTTCTATAGCGGCAGCGATGATTGTATTTTCGAATCTTATAGACGTGTTCTGGCTTTATAAGCTTCAGTATATGTCTGTAATTCATTGGACAAATATATTCATATTTATGAGGAAAAGTAATCCGATATCAATTATATATATTGTTACGGTTGAAATACTTGTAATTATTATATTAATTACATATATTTTGAAAAAAGGTAAAAAGTGTACATTGAATGTATTGGAGATGATTTGATGAATGAATTGGTAATATCTATAAAAAATGCTTATAAAAAATTTGGTGAGCAGGTTGTACTGAATGATGTTTCACTTGAAATATATAAAGGAAGAATATATGGAATAATAGGTAGAAATGGCAGTGGAAAAACAGTCTTATTTAAAAGCATATGTGGATTCATATTATTAGATTCGGGAGAAATAACAGTTTCAGATAAAGTAATCGGCAAAGATGTGGACATGCCTAAAAATGTAGGATTGATAATTGAAACACCTGGATTCCTAAAAGACTATTCGGCATATTGGAATTTGAAATTTCTTGCTGATTTAAATAAAAAAATCACAAATGATGATATAAAGAATGCTATAAGACGAGTAGGGTTAAATCCAGAGGACAAAAAAGCTGTCGGAAAGTATTCACTTGGAATGAGACAACGACTTGGGATTGCGCAGGCAATAATGGAAAATCCTGATATTTTAGTTTTAGATGAACCTTTTAATGGGTTGGACAAAAAAGGTGTTACTGAAATGCGCAGTTTATTATTGCAGATGAAAGATGAAGGTAAAACCATTATTATGGCATCTCATTCTTCTGAGGATATAGATATTTTATGCGATGAGGTATATGAGATGGAGGCTGGAAAGATAGTGAGAGAATGAATAAAATACTAGAAGGAAAACTTATTCTTCTTGCAAGTCATAATCCATTAGATATAGATTTATTATGTGATTGCGTCTATGAATTAGATGCAGAGACAATTGTTAGCCAAAGAAGTAAATTATCCCAATAACACAATTATTGTATTTTATAAAATAATCCGCTATACTATGATTAACAGTTATAGCGGATTTTTTTATGGAGGCTTTGATGGATAGAACATTAAAATTACCGGTTGGAATAGATAATTTTGAAAAAATACGAAAATCGGGCTTTTATTATATAGATAAAACGAGGCTTATAGAGCAGCTCCTGCAAAATTGGGGAGAAGTAAATCTTTTTACACGTCCGCGTCGTTTCGGTAAGACTCTTAATATGAGTATGTTTAAGAGTTTTTTTGAAATAGGTACGGATAAATCTATATTTGATGGCTTGTATATTTCACAAAATACAGCTTTATGCAATGAATACATGGGGAAATATCCGGTTGTGTTTATATCATTTAAAGATGTTAACGGGTTAACGTTTGACAGGGCATATGATGCACTTGTCCAGATAATAGGTGAAATAGCAAATGGATTTTCGTTCCTAATGAATAGTGATAAGCTCAGTAAAAATGAAAAAGAGCAGTATCAGGGAATTATACAGATTAAAGATGGAAAATATCATATGAGTGATGGTGTGGTTATTTCATCATTAAAAGTGTTATCTCAGCTTTTGACTAAACACTATGGCAAGAATACTATTTTTATAATAGACGAATATGATGTACCGCTGGATAAAGCATTCCAGCACGGTTACTACGATGAAATGGTCGAGCTTATCAGAGGTATTTTGGGAAAAGTTTTAAAAACAAATGATTATTTACAATTTGCAATTCTTACAGGGTGTCTTCGTATCTCGAAAGAAAGCATTTTTACCGGAATAAATAATTTTAAAGTTTTATCGATTCTTGATGCCAGATTTGACGAGCAGTTTGGATTTTCGGATGATGAGGTGAAAAATCTTCTTGCAGACTATGGACTGGCATCACATTTTGAAGAGGCAAAGGAGTGGTATGATGGTTATCATTTTGGTAATGTGGATGTATACTGTCCTTGGGATGTTATAAATTATGTGGACAATCTTGTTGCCAATCCAACTGCCAGACCACAGACTTACTGGATAAACAGTAGCGGAAACAGCCTTGTAAGACGCCTTATAAATATAGCTGATTCGACAACCAAGGATGAGGTTGAGCGCTTAATTGCCGGAGAGTCTATTGAAAAAGTGGTTCATCTTGAACTTACGTACAATGAAATAGACAAAAATATAGATAATATATGGAGTGTACTTTTTACTACAGGATACCTGACAAAAGTAGGTGAAGTGAAATTGCCGGATAGTGAGAATTATGCACTTAAACTTGTTATCCCAAACAAAGAGGTCAGAGAAGTTTTTATTCTGCAGATACAGGAATGGTTCAAGGAAGTTGTAGCAAAGGACAATGATGAGATCAGAGTGCTGTCAAAGGCTATTCTTGAGGCTGACACTGAAAAGATTCAGAGACAGCTCAATATAATCATGGATCGTATGATAAGTATTCTGGACACTAAGGCTCGCGATAGACAGAAAGAAAATTTCTACCATGGTCTTTTGCTTGGCCTTTTGAGAGGAAGCAATCCGAACTGGCTGATCAAATCGAACAGGGAATCAGGGGATGGATTCAGTGACATTATCATAAAACCGGAGGATCCTGATTCGGGAATTATCATAGAGGTCAAATATGCAACGTCTTTTCAAGGATTGGATAAATCTTGTGAAGATGCAATGAATCAGATAAATACACGCAGATATGATGCTGTACTTCGTGAAGAGGGCAGATGCAATATCATAAAATACGGAATTGCATTTCATAAGAAGCGCTGTAAGGTGGTATCGGATAAGTAAATAGACTTAATAAAAAGATATTCTGATAAATAGGTTGATAGTAAAGTCGTGACAAAAATCCATTGCAATAATTAAAATTGCAATGGATTTTTTTATTTTACAACTATGACACATCACAGGTTTATAATTATCATAACAATTAAACACCAAAAATGAAATTTTAAATTCCACCACCACATTTGGTGGTGGAATTTACTCCCG
>ERZ773149.2188-NODE-2188-length-14311-cov-6.670244_pt1 | contig 14311 bp, 9 predicted proteins | sample MGYA00511081_ERZ773149 | MGnify/ENA primary metagenome ERZ773149 (study PRJEB29015, sample SAMEA2737846) | human gut metagenome | biome: human gut; feature: human-associated habitat; material: faeces | place: China | collected 2012 ...
ATGATCCCCGTCTGGATATACGTGAGACCCAGGATGCCATTAAATATATCCGCGACACCTTCCAGAAAGAGATGGGACGCGAGATGCATCTGGAGCGTATTTCCGCACCTTTATTTGTCGAAAAAAGCAGCGGTCTGAATGATAACTTAAACGGCGTAGAACGCCCTGTATCCTTTGACATGGCTGCCATTCCTGGTGAGACCATGGAAGTTGTACATTCCCTGGCAAAATGGAAACGTATGGCATTAAAAGAATATGGTTTTCAGCCAGGTGAAGGTCTTTACACTAACATGAACGCCATCCGCAGAGATGAGGAACTGGACAATCTCCACTCCTGCTACGTAGATCAGTGGGACTGGGAAAAAGTCATCAACAAAGAAGACCGCAATGAAAAGACCTTAAAAGATACCGTACGCCTGATCTTCAAGATCATCAAGCATATGCAGCACGAAGTATGGTACAAATATCCACAGGCTGTAAATCAGCTGCCAGATGATATTTTCTTTATCACCACCAGTGAATTGGAAGCTATGTATCCGGATAAGACTCCAAAGGAACGCGAAAACCTGATCACGCAAGAACATGGCTGTGTTTTCTTAATGCAGATCGGTGACAAACTGGCAAGCGGAAAGCCCCACGACGGCCGGGCACCAGACTATGATGACTGGAAATTAAACGGCGATATTCTTTTCTGGTATCCGACTTTAAACTGCGCTCTGGAAATTTCCAGTATGGGCATCCGCGTAGACGAAGCTTCCTTAAGAGAACAGCTGGAAAAATCCGGCTGCATGGACCGTATGGAACTTCCATATCATAAGATGCTTTTAAACGGTGAGCTTCCTTACACCATCGGCGGCGGTATCGGACAGTCCCGTCTGTGCATGCTGCTCCTTGACAGAGCCCACATTGGAGAAGTACAGGCAAGTATCTGGCCACAGGAAATGCGTGATACCTGCAAGAAACATAAAATCTACTTACTGTAATTACAGGAGATCCGATCAATCATGGGGAATTATATTTCGATCTTCTTTCTGATCGAGGCTGTTGGAACCATTGCGTTTGCCTCTTCCGGTGCCATGGTTGCGATCCGACAAAACCTTGATCTTTTGGGAATTATTGTATTAGGTGTTACTACAGCAGTTGGCGGAGGTATGATGAGGGACATCCTTTTAGGGATCGTTCCTCCCAGCCTCTTTACTAACCCGGTCTATACGATCATGGCGTTTATCACTGTTCTGGTTCTTTTTACAGTCATCCGCATGAACCAACACTTTTTAGAAAGCGAAAGTATTGTAGCCTATGAAAAAATGATGAACATTTTCGATGCCATCGGACTGGCCGCCTTTACGGTAACAGGTATTGACACCGCCGTAATGGCAGGATATGGAAATTATCATTTTCTCTCTGTTTTCTTAGGAGTCCTTACAGGCGTAGGCGGCGGACTTTTAAGGGATATCATGGCAAAGCAGACTCCTTATATCCTGAAAAAGCATGTTTATGCCTGTGCCTCCATTGCTGGCGGTATCTGCTATTCTTTCCTGCTGTCCAGCCCGGTAAACAATGATATTGCTATGATCATAAGTACCTGCTTAGTGATCGCTATCCGGCTTCTGGCAACTCATTATTGCTGGGATCTGCCAAAAGCTGTAAAAAAATAACTAAAAAGGGGCTGTTGCAAAATGCAGCAGCCCTTTTCTGCTATCCAGTTGTTCTGCCTCTTCGAGACATCTGTGCGGGCAGAGCGGACTTTGGTCCGAACTGAACGCACAGATGTAACGAGAAGCTGTGCAGACAACGGATGCAGAAAAATAGAGGCTGTATTTTGCAACAGCCCCTTAAATTATCTGTATTATGTTTTTTACTCTTCTGTCAAAGCCACAGCATTATCATTATTCCACTGGATCGCATCGTAAGCTTCTCCGATGTTTAACATATGATCTCCGATTCGCTCATAGTCTGTAAGCATTTCAGAATACAGGATTGAGGACTCTACATTACAATGTCCTTCCCGCATACGTTCAATCTGATTCTGACGGAAATTATCTGTGATATCATCGATCTTCTGCTCAATCTGTTGGATCTGCTCTAACGTAAATCCACTTTCTCCGGCTGCCGCCTTTCTGAGAAGTTCCATACCTAATGCGCAGCTTTCATCCATAACCCTAAATTCATTTTTAGCATAAGCAGAGAAGTTCAGCTGCTTTTCCTGAATGGTCTGAGCATATTCTGCCAGGTTCATCGCATGATCTCCGATTCGCTCAATATTTCCTAAAATACTGTACATTTTATTTAAAGCTTCAATATCCTGCGGCGTCTGGTCTAACACAAGAACCTTGGATATTTTCTTAGACAAACGTACATTGGAAAGGTCAATTTCCTCTTCTCTGTCTGCAATTTCCTGAATGCCTTCTTCTCCCGGTCCCTGCTCCATTGCCTTAAAGCTTTCAGAAACATTCGTTGCTGCCATAGCCAGCATGTCCCGGATTTCTTCATGGATCTGACTGATCGCAATCGTAGAAACACCCAGATGATGCTTGGAAGCCATAAGACCTTCGAACCACTGGTCTGCATCCATAACCTTTTTGGTCTGCGTATCCGGCAGTATCTTCTTCGCTATCTTTACCAAAGTATTTCCAAACGGGAACAGGATAACTGTGGTAGCAATATTAAAAATAGTATGCACATTTGCGATCTGCGCAGCTGGATTAGCCGGATTCGTAGCGATCATCCAATCTACAAACGGAGTTACCATACAAAGAGCGATAAAAATAAGAGTACCAACCACATTGAACATCAAATGGATGGCTGTAGTTCTCTTTGCGTTTCTGTTGGTTCCCACAGAAGCCAGAACTGCGGTGATACAGGTACCGATATTCTGTCCGAATAATACGAATACAGCACTGTGAAGATTGATAACACCGCTTACAGCCAATGCCTGTAAGATACCAATAGACGCTGCGGAAGACTGGATCACTGCGGTAAACAGCGCACCGGCCAAAACACCTAACAGCGGATTCTTAAAGCTGGTCATCAGCTGGATAAATTCCGGCTCATTACGCAGCGGAAGCATGGCATCACTCATCATTCCCATACCAATGAAGATAACACCTATTCCGGCAACGATACCTCCCACATGCTGCAGCTTTTTATTCTTTACAAAAACTACCAGGACAACACCGATAAATGCGATCAGCGGTGCTAAAGCACCTACATCTAATGCGATCAGCTGTCCGGTAATCGTAGTACCGATATTTGCACCCATGATGATCCATACAGCCTGGTTTAAAGACATAAGACCTGAGTTTACAAAGCCTACTGTCATAACAGTTGTAGCTGAAGATGACTGGATCAATGCTGTGATGCCTGCGCCTACCAGGATTCCCATAAAGCGGTTGGTAGTCAGCTTTTCCAGGATCTGTTTCATCTTGTTTCCGGCCGCTGCTTCCAGATTGTTGCTCATCATCTGCATTCCATAAAGGAACAGCGCCAGACCTCCCAGAAGGCCCAAAAGCAATTCAACTCCCATTTTTTACTCCTTTTTTAAGAAACAGGAATTGTTTTTTATATTATCTATATATTGATAACACTGAATTTTCCTGTTCTTTACATACGTTTTACATTGCGTTTACACTTGCTCATTATACGGGATATTTTCTCAATCGTCAATAAGGATTATGGGGCAGTTGTGTAAAGTTCAGGTAAATTATTTGTAAACTTCTATTTGTATTACCCATATATTGATAATATATTTTTAAAGGAGTCTGGCGCAGGCGGGCCATTCATTAATGGCACCGGAAAAACAAATGCCACCCCGGATGGGGGTGGCGCTTGGTTGGCTGTGAGAAAACTCATGGCCACGCGCTGACGCGCTCTACTGCCTGCTGGCGCAGGCGGGCCATTCGTTAAAGGTGCAAGAAAACCAAATGCCACCCCTTTCGGGGTGGCGCTTGGTTTTCTTTTGCACCTTTACATAAGTGATAAGTATAAGTTTTTGATGTCTTCGAAGGTTGGATCTTTTGGATTGCCTGGGCGGCATGCATCATCCATTGCGGACTGTGCAAGGAAGTCTACATCTTCGGCCTTAACGATTGCCTTTAAGTCAGCTGGGATACCAACATCAGCAGACAGTTTCTTAACTGCATCTACGGCTGCCTTACGGTATTCTTCCTGGCTCATATTTTCTACACCTTCAACACCCATTGCGATAGCGATGTCTTTGTACTTGGTTCCTGTGCAAGGTGCATTGTATTCCATAACAGTTGGAAGCAGGATCGCATTTGCAACACCATGAGGAGTATCATAAACAGCACCTAAAGCATGTGCCATGGAATGAACAATTCCTAAACCTACGTTGGAGAAGCCCATACCTGCGATGTACTGTCCTAAAGCCATTCCTTCACGGCCTTCTTTTGTATTTTCGCAGGCACCTCTTAAGTTCTTGGAGATCAGTTCGATTGCCTTTAAGTGGAACATGTCTGTCATTTCCCATGCTCCCTTAGTGATATATCCTTCAATGGCATGTGTTAATGCATCCATACCTGTAGAAGCAGTCAGTCCCTTTGGCATAGAGGACATCATATCAGGATCTACCACTGCGATAACAGGAATATCATGTGTATCTACGCAAACGAATTTACGTTTTTTCTCTACATCTGTGATAACATAGTTAATCGTAACTTCTGCTGCTGTTCCTGCTGTAGTTGGAACTGCGATGATCGGAATAGATGGATTCTTGGTAGGTGCTACACCTTCCAGACTTCTTACATCTTCAAATTCAGGGTTTGCAATGATAATACCGATTGCTTTTGCTGTATCCATAGAAGAGCCGCCGCCGATAGCGATCAGATAGTCAGCTTCTGATTTCTTAAATGCAGCTACACCTGTCTGTACATTTTCGATTGTTGGGTTTGGTTTGATGTTGGAATAGATCTCATATGCAAGACCTGCATTATCCAGTACATCTGTAACTTTCTTTGTTACACCAAACTTGATCAGATCTGGATCAGAACATACAAAAGCCTTCTTGAAAGCTCTTGTTTTTGCTTCATTAGCGATCTCAGCGATAGCGCCTGCGCCATGATAAGAAGTTTCATTTAATACGATTCTGTTTGCCATGATACATTCTCCTTTTTTTAGAATGTACTCTCTGAATCTTTCCTGCCCCTGCTTTTGCGGCTGATTTTCTGAGAGTACATTAGAAACTTACGTTCCGACTGATTCGGAACAGCTTTTTAGGTTCCTTGTTGTTTTTCTTTGTTTCGTTAATATTATAACAACGTTTTTATAAAAATAAAAGTGACAAACGTGCCAGTCTGTCACTTTTTGAGAAACTTTTTTATTTTTCTCAGATTTTATCATTCAAATTATACATAACATCTGCTGTTATTTACTTGCATTATCAATATATAGATAATATCTTTTTGTGTTATATATAACAAAATCTGTCACTTCTATAACAATTTCAGCTCATCAAAGACAGCTGCCAGTCTGGGCGGCATGGCTTCCACCAGCTTCTTTGACATTTTCGCAGGTGAATCCTTCATTCCTGTCAGCACCCACTTTACTGTCATATAAACAGAACCTCTGCAATACATTTCCAGAAGGAACTGCAGATCTTCCCCCAAAGGCCTGCTGGTCTTTTGTCCAATCAGATCCTGGTAGAACTGTAAGATCAGCTCAAAATCATGTTCTTTTAATGAGTTACGGTCATCACTGCGAAAGGCCTCTGTAAAAAATACTTTTTCATTGACAATAAATTCAAATTTCTGTGTGAGGCTCTCTCCTACTGTATGCCCCATACCGATCTGCTCAAAGGACTGAAGTACCAGTTTATCAAAATACCAGTTGATCAGATCATATTTATCCAGAAAATTCCGGTAAAAGGTCTGTCTGGCAACACCGCAGCCTTCTACAATATTTTTTACCGTTATCTTATCCACCGGCATCTGTTTCATACACTCTTTCATGGATGCTGCCAGTTTATATTTCGTTTTTTCCTGTTTTCCTGCCGGTTCCATTTTTTCCTCCCGCAATGTATTCCCAATCCTTTTTGCTGTTTCCCTGAGATAGTATAAAACCCCCGACACACCATCTGGCGTGCCGAGGGTCTTTTTTCCTTCTAACCCTTATTTCTATCATATCAGAAACAAAAGCCTCTGACTATCTGTTTTTGAAAATAGAGATAATCGCCTGCCACATCTGTACCAGAACATTCCACATTCTCTTTAACGGACCTTCATTTACCTTTTCGGTCTCCGCATCTGTCTCTTTGTGTTCTTCATCATCCAGGCTGATCTCGTCAGTGCGAAGGACTACCTGTAAGGTCTTTGGTGCCGGATTCTTATCAGAAGTAAAGGAAACCTTATCTTCTGACGGATCAATGAATAAGAAACGATTGTCAGTATCGAATTTATCCAGCTGTTCATCCATAACATCCTTCATGGTACGGCCCGCTGTTCTGACACCGGTGGTACTGTCTAAGATGTTAAGGCTCTTATCAAGAAGCTCCATGCTGCCTCTTAAACTGTTCTTAGCAGCATCATCTATATCACCGCTGGTAGCCTTTAAGGTATTCTGGACAATGGTCAATGTAGCGACACCTTTGTTCATAGCATCCGTTGTGCGGTTTACCAGTTCAGAAAGATCATCTAAAGATGCCTGCAGATCCGGATAATACATATCCAGAGAGTCGTGAAGAGCGGTCAGATCCTCGATCATCAGATCCATACTGTCTGTAAGATCTGCGCCATACTGGGCCGCGTCCCCTACATTATCCATCAAACTGGAGGCAGTCTGGGTAAACTCCCGGCTGTCTTTATCAATCTTCGATAACATTTTATAAAGGGTTACCAGATCAACACTGAAAGAAGCAGTTAAGAGAGGGACTTCATGCTTTTCAATATGGGCCCGGCTCAATATCTGGGTAGCTTCTGTATCAGAACCAGCATCCCCATTATCTTTGCTGTCTTCAGCATTCGCTGTGCCGGAATCTTTTTCAGAAGCTGTATCTTTTCCATCTGATGCCTCACCGGATGCATCACCAGTGTTTTTATCTTCCTGGACTGTATTTACACCACTGTCTGTTGTGCTGTCTTTCTCAGGCTCCGGATCATCTGCTATGCTCCTTGTATCTTCATCCTCCAGATCATCTAAATCAAAATCCAGCACATCATAATCCTGAAGGTCTTCGATCAAACCTGGAAGAACCTCTAAGATCGTAGTAGTCTGAACCTGGAACTGGGCATTATTCTGGATAAGCCATGCCATGTCATCTCTCACATCATCCAGCTGCTCTCCCAGAGACTGGGAAGAAGAACTGATATTGCGCAGGCGGTTGTACATCTTTCGCAGCGGCTCCTGCATATCTCCCATGGTATTTACAATATCACCCATACTGTTATGTACTGTTTCTGCCGCATCCTTGGCTGTCTGAAGATGTGGGACCAGAGTTTCCAACTGGGCAGACAAGGCGGTCAGAGACTCTAACGTCTGGTCATTTCCAGTCAGAATGCTGTCCTTAGAGGCACTCCATTTCTGTCTTGCACTTTCAGCAGAAGATACACCAGACTGTACCTGATTGATACCATCACGCATGGATTCTACTGATTTTGCCATCTGTTCCAGACTGTCATAGAGAGCATCTCCTGCATCCTTCCAGGTATCTTTTGCCTCTTTCAGATCCTTGATATGGTTCAGATCATCAATAGTGCCTGGCGCCATTGCCATGATCACGCCCGTTGTCTCAAAACTGTCTGTACCAATACGGACGGTATAATCTCCTTCCTCTCCCGGAAGGGCAGAAAATACAGCTGCTGTTGTAGATCCAAGACTCTGGATCTGAGCCCCATCTGCATCTACACTGTAGCATTTAGACATATCTACCGGAACTGTCACCATTAACATCATATTGTTCCGGTAATACAGTTTTGCGTTATCATTTGGTGTTGCCTTTACATGGATCTCGATCAGTCCGCTTGCACCTGCCAGCTTATCCCCATCTGCAGGAACACCATTTAACTTATAGGAAACATCAAAATCCCAGGGAAGCACTACCTGGTCATTATCCATGGTACACTTATAATAAAAACGACCGTTCTGATCTTCCGGCAGATTCCATGTCACACTTCCATCTCCCAAAACAGGAGCATCACTGGTGCTCATATTTTCCACATTGGTATAATTTCCATAATCCGTGATCTCACCAAGACCATTTAAATTTACCCCTTTTACTACGTTTACCTTGGTGGTTTTTCCGTAATAGTCCAGGTTTACGTACATGGTTTCATCTACATCTGCGCCTGCCGGTGCACCATATACAGGAACACTGCTGCCTGCTGACCCGCAAAGCAGTGCTGCCGTTAAAACAGAAGCTGTCACTCTTTTTCTAAATTTCATTTCCTTCTACCTCCGCTGTCTGACTGCCGCTTTTTGCTCTGGCTGCTGACGCTTTTTTCTTAACTGCTCCAATGCCGGATTTTAATAAAGCTTTCCGTTTTTCATGTCTTCGTATTAAAAACTTCTTAAAACGGTCCATTTCATTACTTGTAATAATATTGTCGAAAATAACCAAAAGTGCCGGTAAAACAGTAAGTACCAGGCATACACTAAACAGCGCACCTCTTCCGATCAGATGTCCCAGGCCACCGATCGCTGCTGTACTGGAGATCAGATATACAATATAACCTGCCAGTATCAGGATCGTTCCTGAAGTAAATACAGAGGAACAAGACATAGCCAGTGCTTCCACTACTGCCTCTTTCTTCTTCATGGTCTTTCTGCAGGTCATATAGTTGTTGGTAAGGAGAATCGAATAGTCTACCGTTGCACCCAGCTGGATACTGCTTACGATAATATATCCCATATAAACCAATGTCTCGCCAACCAGATAAGGCACTGCCATATTGATATAGATCGCAGCCTCAATAGGGATCATAACAATGATCGGCACTAATACAGACTGGAAACTGAACATAACCACTACAAATACGCTGATCAGGGACAGCACATTAACTCTGGCATTATCCGCTGTAATCGTCGTCTTAATATCTTCCGTGGAAGGTGTTTCACCTACTACATAAGAATCCTGTGGATAATATTTCTTTACAATATCATTTATATCATTGGTATATTCAAAAGCCTTATCACTTTCTGATTTGGTGCGTATGTAGATCAGCATACGGCTGGTGGTATCTGTATGCAGCTGGCTGGTTATTGAATAAGGAAGAAAATCTTCCGGAACACCTTCCGGCAGTGTATTCGCCATGGATGTTACGCTTTTTACATATTCCAGATCTTCGATCTCATCTGACATTGCCTTTTCTGTAATGGATGAAGTATTGGGATAAATGGCTACCAGCATATTGCTGCGGCCAAACTTTTCGTTAATGGTCTGCTCATCTGCATAAACCTGAGTACCTTCACTGACACCTACTGCACTGTTTCCGAATAAAAAATCATTCATTCCCTGCGCTGTATATGCAAAAGGAACGATCAGGATCATCACTACCAGTGCGATATTTCGGATCTTATAAATCCCCCTTCCCATTTTGTGAAAATCCGGTAAGAAAGAACGATGGGACGTTTTTCCATTCCATTTTGCAAACCGGAAAATCATGGCCGGCATGAAAAATACAACGGTTAAAAGGCTGAACACGATGCCCTTTGCCAGAACCAGACCCATATCAAAGCCAATGCTGAATTTCATGAACATCAAAGCCACGAAACCTGCTACTGTTGTAAGACTGCTGGCAAAAATCGAATTGATAGCGGCATCTACTGCATCTACCATGGCCTCTTCATCTGAAAGTCCTTTTTTCTTTTCTCTTGTAAAAGCATCCAGCAGGAAAATAGAATAGTCCATGGAAGTTGCCAGCTGAAGTACCATTGCCACGTTGTTGGTCAGAAAAGAAACTCTTCCTATAAAAATATTGGTACCACGGTTTAACAAAATGGCTACACCCATGACCAGCAAAAACAGAAATGGTTCAGACCAGGCAGTAGTCGTAAGGCAAAGTACTGTAAAGATCATGATGACCGCTACGGTTAAGATCAGCTGCATCTCACTTGCCAGGTTCTCCTGAAGAGATTTATTCTGAACTGCCATTCCAGTAAAACAGCCCTTATCTCCAGTGATCTCCTTTAATTCATCAATCGCTGCGGATGTGCTTTTAGCTGTATTTCCCTCTTTAAAGGTGACATCCATTACTGCAAAACCATCTTTATAATAATCTTCAATATCTTCCTGATGGATAAAATCTTCACCTGAGTAAATATTGACGGTACTGTCACACCACAAAATCTGATCCACACCGTCTACTGCTTCCATTTTATCTTTGTATTGTTTGGCTTCATACAACGTCACATCTTTTAACATGATACGGGCCGTTCCAGGATAGCCAAATTCATCTTCCATCTTATTTAAACCGATGCCTGACTGTGCTGTATCCGGAAGGTACTCTGTTAAGTCATAGTTGACTTCCACAAACAGCATGGCAACCGCACAAAATAAGCAGGCAGCAACGAATACCGATACGATCCAGTTCTGCTTCTCAATAATAAACCGGGCCAGCTTAATGGACGGCTTTTCGCCGGAAGCTTTTTCCTGTTTCTCCCGCTTCTTTAACGGGCCTAATTTGAATTTCTTTTCCATGATCCTAACTCCTCACACGATATGCTCCATTTAACGCATAAAAAGAACCATAAACCAGTGGTGTCCGTTCTTTTCCTCATGGGCCATACCCATATATCGATAATATTGTAATGTGTACTTTCTGTCTGACTTTGATGTATATTTTCGTTCCGTTACATTCATTATCTTATCATATGCCTCATCTGCATCTTTGCAGTCCCGCACATATACTTCCAGGCAGGAAGCACCTTTGCGGTAGGGAATGGACGCCAGTGTATCTTCTATGGTTCCTTCTCCTGTGACCCGTCCGTCTGCATAACCTTTTTCCATAGCTGCCTCTAGACGGCTTTTGGCTATTTTATTTAACTTCATATCCATAATAAAACCTGCGTACCTGTCATAGTTTGTACGTCTGTCACCATCATGTTCCTGTTCTCTGTCTGGATATGCGTCAAAATATTGTTCTTTCTTTTCATCTCCCAGCTGACCAAACAGTTCCTGGGTTATATCATCATAACAACCTGCGTTATAAGCGCCGCCTCCTGTATTTTCCAGCCACTTTGCTGACTTTAAAGCTCCCGTATCTTCAAATTCATATACTGCATTATCCAAAACCAGCTGACCTTCATTCATACCGCCGTCTTCGTGGAAATAATACCACTCATCTCCCACTTTTTCCCAGCCGACAGCCATAGTCCCGTCTTTCTTCAGATAATAAAAACGGCCACCTGTGTATAGCCAGCCAATGTATGCCGTTCCGTCTGCATTTTTCCAGTACCAGTTTCCGTTAAGCTCCACCCAGCTGCCTGTATCCTGCTGCGCTGCATAAGCTGTATCGGCCGGTCCTGCTGCCAGGAAAGCTGCCATCATAAAGATTGAAATGGAATATAACCTGCTTTTGCCTTTCATACAGTCATCTCCTGTCTTCTATTGTTACAGTTCAGCCTTGCATCTTCTTGCCCTCTTGCTGAATTGTAACTTTCAATTATTCAACTCTGTATTTGTTAATTGACATTTGTTCATTTATTAACTATAATGGATTATACTAACTAATGATGAAAACAACAATAATTAATTTCGTTTCATTTGTTTAATAATAAACACTTTGATCATTATTGTTGATTAATAAAGTAGCAAAAAGATATTCGCAATCCGCTTTCGCTACTTGCTCATAACCAAATAACTGCTACGCAGCTTATCAGAAGGGACTTATGTCCCTCCTGATACAAGAAAGTCCCTGCCCACTGCTTATTACTTTTTGCAATAGAAGCAAGGTACTTTCTTGATTTTGTTAAAATATTGTAAATGAAATGCAGACACAAAGGGGGACTTTAATACCATGAGTACAGAAGCAGTCGACCGACGCGTGCGGCGTACCAGAAAACAGTTGCGTGAATGTCTGGTCACTTTATTAAAGCAAAAAAAAGTGCAGGACATTACCGTCCGGGAACTGACCGAATTAGCAGACCTGAACAGAGGAACTTTTTATCTTCATTATAAAGATGTGTTTGATCTTCTGGAAAAAACAGAAAGTGAGCTCTTAGATGACTTTAATCAGCTTGTCATGAAACATGACGCAGAAGATTTAAAGAAAAATCCTTACGGCATTTTTGTAGAGATCTACACTCTGGTTTATGACAATGCAGACCTGGTGGAAATATTATTAGGTGAAAATGGTGACTTAAACTTTATGAACCGTTTAAAACAGCTGATCCGTGATAAATGTCTTCACGACTGGATGGAAGTATTCCGCGCCGGAAATCCGGCTATCTTTGACGCTTACTTCTCTTTCATCGTATCCGGCTGTGTGGGACTGGTACAGTACTGGCTGAAAACCAATATGAAAGAAACGCCACAGCAGTTAGCAAGGCTGACGGAACAGGTAATCCGCAAAGGCATCGGCGTACTGGATACAGATCCTTTTGCAAATGTATAAATACTAGTGTATACTGATGGTATTCATATGATGAGGAGAGAATACATGAATTACGAAGATTTATTCAAAGAAACTGCCTGTGTACGTATAAAAAAGGGAACCGGCCGTACTTTAAAGGCCGGCGGTGCCTGGATCTATGACAATGAGATCGATACCATTTCCGGTGATTTTGAAAATGGTGATCTGGTTACTGTAGAAGATTTTGACGGCTATCCTTTAGGACACGGCTTTATTAATACAAAATCCAAACTGACTGTGCGCATGTTATCCCGCAAAAAAGATACTGTGATCAATGAAGATTTTATTGAACAGAGAGTCCGCACTGCCTGGGAATACAGAAAAGCTACTACTGATACCTCCAGCTGCCGTGTGATCTTCGGCGAAGCAGATTTTCTACCAGGTATTGTAGTAGACAAATTTGAAGATGTTTTAGTAGTTGAATCCCTGGCACTGGGCATTGACCGCTTAAAACCGGTGATCCTGGATAAATTAAAGAAAGTACTGAAAGAAGACGGAATTTCCATTCGCGGCATCTATGAACGCAGTGACGCAAAAGTACGCCTTCAGGAAGGAATGGAGCGCTTTAAAGGCTTCATCGGCGAACCATTTGATACCAAAGTAGAAATCTGTGAAAATGGCGTACATTATATTGTAGACGTAGAGGACGGCCAGAAAACCGGGTTTTTCCTGGATCAGAAATACAACCGTCTGGCAGTCCAGAACCTGTGCCGCAACCTGAAACCAGAGAAAGTATTAGACTGCTTTACCCATACCGGCTCCTTTGCTTTAAATGCAGGCATTGCAGGATCAAAAAAGGTCCTTGGGGTGGACGCTTCCCAGCTTGCAGTAGATCAGGCCACAGAAAATGCACGTTTAAATGGCTTAGAAGATCATGTATCTTTCCAGTGTGCTGACGTATTTGACCTGCTTCCTAAATTAGAGCAGGAAGGCGAAAAATTTGATGTAGTTATCCTGGACCCACCTGCTTTTACTAAATCCAGAAATTCTATTAAAAATGCAGTAAAAGGCTATCGTGAGATCAATCTGCGGGGCATGAAGTTAGTAAAAGACGGCGGCTATCTTGCCACCTGCTCCTGCTCTCATTTCATGGATCCAGAATTATTTACCAAAACCATCCGTGAAGCAGCCTCCAATGTACATAAACGGCTGCGCCAGGTAGAATACCGCACCCAGGCTGCTGATCACCCGATCCTGTGGGCAGCTGATGAATCTTATTACCTGAAATTTATCATTTTTCAGGTCGTTGACGAGAAGTAGATGGTTGAAAGTGGCAGAAATACTTGATTTACAAGGGATGGAAGGTATTTGGTGATAGGCTTGCAAACCTCGTAAAGTATCGCAAAATATCGTATCACAGTAGTATAAAGTGGTAAGCACCTGAAATGTAATGAATGGTAACTATGAAATGATACTGATACCGGAGAAGATTATATGTTCGCTCTTCATAATACGGAAATTTCTAGTATAGATGTAGCGTTTTGTGGTATACTATAAAGGAACAAATACCTTTCTGTGAAAGGGAAAGGAGAAAGGATACGCGTATGACAGTTGATAGAAGAGTAAGCAGTATTGAATCCAGTTTCAAAATGGAAGGCATGCCATTTGATGCAGAATGTCGTCAAAGAGTAAGAAATGTCTTGGTCAAGAAGGTCTCTGCGGCAGATGCAATTATAGAATTAAATAAGAAATACAGAGTATCCAAGAAGCAGGTTGAAGGATCAAGAGTA
>ERZ773149.2196-NODE-2196-length-14251-cov-11.319315_pt1 | contig 14251 bp, 10 predicted proteins | sample MGYA00511081_ERZ773149 | MGnify/ENA primary metagenome ERZ773149 (study PRJEB29015, sample SAMEA2737846) | human gut metagenome | biome: human gut; feature: human-associated habitat; material: faeces | place: China | collected 2012 ...
ATTAATACTGCGCGTAATATAATTAAAAATCCAGCATTCTCAATCCATTACGAAATAAGATGGCATTACGGAATAGCCAGACTTTCTCGTGTTAACGTCCGACAAAATGCGTCATTGACAGCGGTTTCTGTGGATTGACACATTTCATTCAGATAATGAATTAATGCTACTGCCGGACCAACCAGCAAACGGGCATTGTGTTCTGAAATCCAGGCTATTGATTCAACGTCAGCGACAGATCTGCGCTGTAAAAGAACTTGTAAAACAACGCAATAGAATTATCCGGAATGGTGGCGACTATGCACTAGAACACCACAATTTCGCTCTCTCGGTAAGGCACTGTCACAGCATTCAACAGAATGTGACTTGCCAGATTTATTAGCGCCACCAGATGTTTAACCGGGTAACCACGACCCAGTCGGGGATATATTCCATCTTCTCGCTGACATCATCAAGAATAAAAAGGTTTATCACACTCAGAGCAACGTTCTTCAGCAGGCGGGATAATTCTTCAACATTTAGAAGATGTGTTATTAAAGGCATACAAACTGGACGTATTGTATTTTCTTTTGGTGGTTGACCTAAGGTAGCAGTTTATCCTGATGCGCTGAGATTTCTGTAATATCTACGTCAACATTCTCCTCGAATAGAAAATGCAGCCCCGGCAAGTGATTCACATTTTTTAACAAAACGTTGTTAGCGTGCCATTTTCAGAAGCTCTCCAAGAAAGCGAATTCTTTTCTCAAATTCTGCATTCTCAGACACAGCTTTCTACTCCATGGCAATGGCCCAAATACGAAGTTGCTCAGGATCATTAGTGGTGCTGAGAAGTTAAATAACCATGCGGAGTACCACTCGTCATCACGTATTTATATATCATGAAGCTATTGTTGTGTTTTGTACATCAGTAGATATATTCTGATATACTCCTTTTGCTAGACATAACCTTTCACCTGCTTGCAAAGCTTCTGTGTTCTGACATTGCCAAATTGTTGCAATTCTGTATCCAGCCTTCTTTCAGTCATAGCTTCGGGCCGCGATAAGACTCACTGATCTGACCCTGATTCCTCTTGCAGACTTTATAGACCAATTAAAATGCAGTTTCTGCAGGTCAACGTCTGACCATCATTGTCATCACTCTGGCCATTAGAGTAACCTTCTGCATTCATCCTTTTGTAAAAAGTTTATATCAGTATCAGCAATTAACCGGACCTGATACTGATATGAGTCTTACCGCATATACGGTCAATTTCAGCAATTAATTACATTATCCACGCCAAAGTATTTGTCATCACAATGATGGTACCTTCTTTCAGACACCATTTTTTCAACTCCGTTTTCCACGGACCGCACTCTTATGTCAAGAGTGCGGTCCGTGGATACAACCAGAGACCGACTGACACGAGTCAGAGGAAACGACGGATATGTTCAGTCGTAAAATATCTATCAAAAAACATGATTAAGGTCAAAAATGTTTGATATTTACAATTTATGAAGATGACAATAATTATAGATATATGAGAACACAAATGAAAATAATTATCATTACAGCAATCATTTGTACTTTGTATTAATGAGGGATGAAATGTTATATAATATACCTTGTCGAATTTATATCCTTTCCACTCTGTCATTATGCATTTCTGGGATAGTTTCTACTGCAACCGCAACTTCTTCAGAAACAAAAATCAGCAACGAAGAGACGCTCGTCGTGACCACGAATCGTTCGGCAAGCAACCTTTGGGAAAGCCCGGCGACTATACAGGTTATTGACCAACAAACATTGCATAACTCCACCAATGCCTCCATAGCCGATAATTTGCAGGACATCCCCGGAGTAGAGATAACAGACAACTCCTTGGCAGGCCGTAAACAAATCCGCATTCGTGGCGAAGCATCCTCCCGTGTTTTAATTCTCATTGATGGTCAGGAGGTAACTTATCAGCGCGCCGGAGATAATTATGGTGTGGGACTGTTGATAGATGAGTCTGCGCTGGAGCGTGTTGAGATAGTGAAAGGTCCATATTCCGTACTGTACGGTTCACAGGCAATTGGCGGTATTGTTAACTTCATCACCAAAAAGGGAGGTAACAAACTTGCATCTGGAGTTGTGAAAGCTGTTTATAATTCCGCAACAGCAGGCTGGGAAGAATCAATCGCGGTCCAGGGGAGCATCGGTGGATTTGATTATCGCATCAACGGTAGTTATTCTGATCAGGGCAATCGTGATACGCCGGATGGACGTCTGCCGAATACCAACTATCGTAACAATAGTCAGGGTGTATGGTTGGGTTATAACTCCGGAAACCATCGTTTTGGCCTCTCGCTTGATCGCTACAGACTCGCGACACAAACTTACTATGAGGATCCAGACGGAAGTTATGAGGCATTTAGTGTCAAAATACCTAAACTTGAACGAGAGAAAGTTGGGGTATTCTATGACACAGACGTGGACGGTGACTATCTAAAAAAAATTCATTTCGACGCGTATGAGCAGACCATCCAGCGCCAATTTGCCAACGAAGTAAAAACGACACAGCCTGTTCCCAGTCCGATGATTCAGGCTCTGACCGTTCATAACAAGACTGACACCCATGATAAGCAATACACTCAGGCGGTCACATTGCAGAGTCACTTTTCGCTGCCTGCTAATAATGAACTTGTTACCGGTGCACAGTACAAACAAGACAGGGTCAACCAAAGGTCCGGTGGCATGACCTCAAGCAAATCTCTGACCGGCTTCATTAATAAGGAAACACGAACTCGCTCCTATTATGAGTCAGAGCAAAGTACAGTCTCACTATTCACACAAAATGACTGGCAATTCGCCGATCACTGGACATGGACAATGGGAGTTCGCCAATACTGGCTTTCTTCAAAGTTGACGCGTGGTGACGGAGTATCATATACCGCAGGCATTATAAGCGATACCTCTCTTGCCAGAGAGTCTGCGAGTGATCACGAAATGGTAACATCTACAAGCCTGCGCTATTCAGGTTTCGATAACCTGGAGTTACGCGCTGCGTTCGCGCAAGGCTACGTATTTCCCACACTCTCCCAGCTTTTTATGCAGACATCTGCGGGCGGCAGTGTCACATACGGAAATCCTGATCTTAAGGCTGAACACTCCAATAACTTTGAATTAGGTGCACGATATAATGGTAATCAGTGGCTGATTGACAGCGCAGTTTACTACTCAGAAGCTAAAGATTATATTGCAAGTCTGATCTGTGATGGCAGTATAGTTTGCAATGGTAACACCAACTCCTCCCGTAGTAGCTACTATTATTATGATAGACTGGCCCCCTGAATCTCCAGACTCCCTATATCACTTAAATTGATACAACTTTTTAGAGTAGTCATTAGTGAACAGATAATTGATAACTCAGAACCAGTAAAATGCAAAAGACGCACCACGCTGGGAAAATCGCTGCTATTCAGCAGAGTTTTGTATCGAGAATGGTGGCCAGCCACTTATTGCTCTCGCGTAAGCGGGTATCCCCATCGTTTACCAGTCCAGATATAGGTCACGTCACCATACTTGATTTAGCTGTGTCACAGCTAAGCGCCCTTCAAGTTCTTAGGATAGCTACAAGTTCATGACTGCCATGCCTGTACCGGAGGGTCAACGGCTGACAGCTGACCAGCCCCTGTTCTTTCATGAGACTGCCAGCAAGCTTGCGTCCCATCTGGTAGTCTCTCCGGGTTGCAATTGTGGCGATGTTCCTTGCTCCGCCATTAAGCTCAATTACCTGACTACGTAATACAGCCCGTCTACCGTCTTTTTTTCAGGACGGTTTTTCCAATCTTTGTAGCTGCTTCGATGAATCCTGCACACATGGCAAAGTGCGATCACCAGATAATGCGCTCTGAGCTTCTCGATTATCGAGAACTGTTTAGGGAGTCTGACATCAAGAGCGCCGTAGCCTTTTCTAATATTTCATTCTCTATTTCAATACGTTGCCGCTTTTTCCTCAGCTCACGTATTTCGATTTGTTCTGGTGTCATCAGAGAGGCTTTTGGTGTTTTGCTCTGATGCTCATCACGCAGTTGTTTGACTTATCTTGTCATTGTGGAAAGACCGACATCCATAGCTTTGGATGGTACCTGCCACCGTAAAGTTCTGGTTAACAACTAGTTGAGTGGATTCGCGTTTAAACTCTGCGCTGAAATTTCCTTTTTTCATTGGAGCATCTGTGTTGTTCTAAGGTGAGCATATTACCTATGCTCAGGTGGCCAAATTCAGTATGCCAGAACCAGAACATCTTGTGGTCAGGCAGAGGAAGAGCAAACTGTTACTGGACTCACTGCATGCGTGGATGGTGGAGAAAAATGCCACGCTGTCCAAAAATCCAGACTGGGAGAATGGTTCAGCTGTGTACTGAATCAGTGGGGCGCACTCTGTTATTACAGTGTTGACGGTCAGGCGGAGGCAGACATAATGCCGCGGAAAAAGCCCTTTGTGCCATCTGTCTCGGAAATAAAAACTTTATGTTCTTCGACGGCGAGCGCAGTGCACTGTTGTATGGGCTTATCGGCACTTGCCTTCTGAACGACATTGATCCGGAAGAGTATCTGCGCCATATCCTGAGCGTACTGCCGGAATAACCTTCCAACCGTATTGATGAACTCCTGCCATGGAACGTAGTTCTCACCAATAAATAAGCATCAATATGATTCTCCATTAACGCTTACCTTTTCTCCGGCTATTTTTGATTTTTTTTGCTTTTCCCCGCCACTTTATGGTGATTATCACATCAATATACATCGACAGATATTAACGTAACTGAAGTGAGGTGAAGCATGAAATTTGAACGCCATCATGAAATATTGAAACGACTCAGTAAATTCGGTTCTGTAAAAGTATCCGATCTGTCCAATAGCCTCAATGTAACGAAAGAAACTATTCGATCAGATCTTAATGAACTTGCCAGACTTGGCTATCTGACTCGATGTCATGGCGGTGCTTTTATCGTCCTAGACTCGCTTGATACTATTGCGAAAAATGAAATCGCTTATGCGCTTGAAAATTATGATACAGCCCAGGGAATAAAAAAAGGCCACTCAACTATGAAAAGTCAAGTATGCGTTATTGGTTCGTTTAATGTTGATATCATCAGTTATTTGCCGAGGCTTCCCACTATCGGAGAATCGCTTCTGGCAAGTAATTTTATATTTTCACCGGGGGGAAAAGGTTGTAACCAGGCGCTGGCAGCAAGCTTTGCCGATACTGATGTTTATTTCATAACAAAAGTAGGTACAGATCACTTTAGTGATTATGCGATCAACTTTATGAATTCGTCTAAGATTTATAAAAGTATAATTTATCAAACGAAAGAAACGCAAACCGGAACTGCCACGATCCTTGTTAATGAAGGTACTGGCGATAATGTTATTGCGATCTATCCCGGTGCCAACATGACAATGTCGTCCGATGAAATAACTATTCAGAAAGAAGCGATTATTAATTCTGATGTCATACTTCTGCAGCTCGAAACAAATTATACCGCTCTGCAACAAGCGATCACATTGGCGCAAAAAAACAGTATCCCGGTCATTATTAACCCGGCACCCTATAATGATATCGTCAACGAACTTATTCAGGATGTTGATTATATCACCCCCAATGAAACAGAAGCTGGTTTACTGTCCGGCATAGACGTACACGATCTTGAATCAGCTAAACGAGCTGCAGAAGCTATCCACAATAAAGGGGTAAAAAACACGGTTATCACGCTCGGTAGCAAGGGCTCACTCGCATTTGATGGCAAAAAATTCATTCATTCGCCAGCGTTTCCAGCGGTCGTTAAAAATACGGCAGGAGCCGGGGATGCTTTTAACGGAGCTCTGGCATCAGGACTTGCGAAAGGAAAATCACTGGAATCAGCACTGTGTTATGCCAGCGCCTTTGCATCCCTGGCGGTGGAGACAAGCAATGCTTCCGACATGCCTGAACATGAATCTGTGATACATCGAATTCAGAGTATACATTATCAGCAAACTATTTTTACGCATTAAGAAGGGACAGAGAATGAATAACACCAAAAAATCACTAAAGGTGCTCTTTATTGGAGAATCCTGGCATATTCATATGATTCATTCAAAAGGATATGACAGTTTTACCTCAAGTAAATATGAAGAAGGTGCGACCTGGTTACTCCAATGTCTGAAAAATAGTCAGGTAGATGTCACCTATATGCCGGCACATACGGTACAAATTGCCTTCCCTGAAGATGTGGCACAGTTAGAACAATATGATGCCATCGTTATTAGTGATATTGGTAGTAATACTTTCCTGCTACAAAATGATACTTTTTATCAGCTTCGCATAAAACCAAACGCTCTCGAACTGATTAAAGAATATGTGAATAACGGTGGTGGGTTATTGATGATTGGCGGCTATCTCTCATTCATGGGAATTGAAGCAAAAGCCAATTATAAAAATACAGTTCTGGCTGATGTGCTCCCGGTTACGATGTTAGATGGTGACGATCGTGTCGAAAAACCAGAGGGTGTTATTGCACAGCCATCACAACCTGACCATCCGGTTATTAAAGGGTTCTCTGAATATCCTTTTTTCCTAGGTTATAACCGGGCGATCGCTAAAGAAAATGCTGAGGTGGTATTAACAATAAACAACGATCCATTACTGGTCTTTGGTAACTATCACAACGGTAAAATAGCCTGCTTTATGAGTGACTGTTCACCGCACTGGGGTACACAGCAGTTTATGTCCTGGCCGTTCTATACCGCGTTGTGGGTAAATATACTGACTCATATTGCAAGATAATAATAATAATGGGGTAACACCAGTTACTCCATTTACTATAATAGAAGGATTGATGTATGAAAAAGAATAAGTACTCAACTCCCTTATGGATGCTTGCCACGATTCTTGCGGGTATGCTCTCCCCTATGCAATCAGCGGTGAATGGTCAATTAGGTCACTGGTTACAGGACGGTAATGCATGCGCAGTTATCTCCTTTGCCAGTGGTTTAGTCGTGATGTTTTTTATTATTATGGCGCGAAAAGAAACCCGGCAACAATTTGCGGCAATTCCTTCTCTGATTAAAAACCGAAAAGTTCCTCTCTGGAACTGGTTTGCCGGTCTCTGTGGAGCGATGGTGGTATTTTCTGAAGGCGCATCAGCCAGCGCACTCGGGGTCGCAACGTTTCAGACCGCACTGATCTCCGCGCTATTGCTGTCTGGTTTACTTTGCGATCGCTTTGGTATCGGTGTCGACGAGAAAAAATACTTTACCCCTTATCGCATCATCGGTGCATTATTTGCGGTTATTGCTACGATTTTTGTTGTGTCACCGCAGTGGCATTCTACCTCTTTCATTTTACTTGCCATTCTTCCGTTCTTAGCTGGTTTGCTTGCAGGATGGCAGCCCGCTGGAAATGCAAAAGTAGCTGAAGCTACGGGATCCATGCTGGTTTCAATCACCTGGAATTTCATCGTTGGATTTTGTGTTTTAGGCACAGCGCTAGCTATTCGTGTCGCATTAGGGCACGTCACTGTTCAATTACCAGATGTCTGGTGGATGTATCTTGGCGGCCCGCTTGGACTAATGTCTATCGGTTTAATGGCCATTTTGGTCAGAGGTCTTGGGTTACTGATGCTGGGGGTTGCTTCAACGGCGGGCCAGTTACTGGGATCAGTATTGATTGACGTATTAATTCCATCGCTGGGCAATACCGTTTATCTGGTCACGATCATCGGAACACTGTTTGCACTGGTCGGTGCAATTGTTACCACTATTCCGGAATACAGAGCCTCGAAAACAATGAAGAAAATGGAGGTATAATCATGAAAGATTATCTACAAACTGTGACGGGCCCCGTCGCCCGTGAAGATATGGGGCTAACACTTCCTCATGAACATCTGTTCAACGATCTTTCCTCTGTTGTGGATGCTCCTTGCTATCCTTTTTCACAACGGCTTGTTGATAAAAAAGTCACGGCAGAAATCCAGTGGGCATTAAAACACGATCCTTATTGCTGCGCTGATAATATGGACCGCAAACCTATTGAAGATGTGATCTTCGAAATTAATAACTTTATCTCGCTCGGTGGTCGCACCATTGTTGATGCCACAGGGTCTGAGTCTATCGGACGAGATGCGCAGGCATTACGAGAAGTCGCATTAAAAACAGGTCTGAATATTGTTGCTTCCTCCGGTCCCTACCTGGAAAAATTTGAAAGCCAGAGAATTCATAAAACGGTTGATGAACTAGCGACAACGATCGATAAAGAATTGAATCAAGGGATTGGCGATACGGATATTCGTGCCGGAATGATCGGTGAAATAGGTGTCTCACCGACATTTACCGAAGCCGAGCATAACAGCTTGCGGGCTGCCTCGCTGGCACAGATTAACAATCCTCATGTGGCGATGAATATTCACATGCCGGGCTGGCTTCGTCGCGGTGATGAAGTACTCGACATTGTGTTAGGTGAAATGGGCGTCTCGCCAAATAAAGTCTCTCTCGCACACTCGGATCCGTCAGGAAAAGACGTGGCGTATCAGCGGAAAATGCTTGATAAAGGTGTCTGGCTGGAATTCGACATGATTGGCCTAGACATTACCTTCCCGAAAGAGGGAATAGCGCCAGGGGCGCAGGAGACTGCCGATGCCGTCGCTCATCTCATTGAGTTGGGATACGCCGATCAGCTTGTTCTCAGCCACGATGTCTTCCTTAAACAAATGTGGGCTAAAAATGGCGGTAATGGCTGGGGATTTGTTCCAGATGTTTTTCTGGCCTATCTGGCGGAGCGCGGCGTCGATAAAACGATCCTCAAAAAACTCTGTATCGATAATCCCGGACGATTATTGACCGCATAAAACCATTATCCCCCGGCACATTGCGCCGGGGGATGTCAATTAATACCCCGCCGTTAAATCATCCACCAAGCGCGAGTCGGATGCGCCGTACAACTCACCATCCGACCCAACCATAATGCTTTGCGTGCTGCCCATCGCCTCATTCAGCGCCACTTTCTGACCTTTTGCTTCCAGCAGCTTGAGCGTATCCGGACTAAACCCTTTTCAACACGCAGCTCGTCCGGCAACCACTGATGGTGGAAACGAGGCGCATTGGTCGCTTCGGCAACATTCATTCCACAATTGATGCTGTTCACCACCATTTGCGGCACGGTAGTGATGATCCAGCTACCGGTAACAAAGTGAGTACATAAAGGCCATACTGTCACGAACAGTGCAAAAGTGGCTCTTCCTCAACCTAGGTGAAGATTTTCATGCCAGTGGACTCATTACCCTCCGCCTAAGTAGTTCAAGTCCGGCTCGACCATACATCTGGCGTATCAGCACCTTCAGGCGATTTACATGACCTTCGACAACACCATTACTCCAGCGACTGCTGATTGCCTCACATATAGCCGCAGCATCAGCTTCCATCCCCGCAGCTACGCACCGAAGTTCTGCTGAGCCGCTTTCGTGGACCCGAGTGAACCAGCTGCTTAGCTGTGATTTATTTTAGGTTTTCAGAATACGGTAGAACTCGAGTACCAGTTGCTGCGCTATTTTCAACTCCGGTTCTTTTTCACACATCAGACTAATAAATCGGAAAGCATAATTTTCTTCACCCCTGATTATTCTCCAGGGCATCAACCAGCGGCTTACCCGGGACACTGAAGGAAGTCTTGCGGCAGTAGTAACCGGTGGGATCCAGCCTTTATGCCATTTGGCAACAGCATCCCTGACGATGGTTTCACTGCCTGTAACCCCCCTGGCCACCATTTCCCGCCATATCCGGCCGGAGTTATAATTACCACATTCTCGTTGCTCTTTTAACCACTCCCTCCATGGGTCCAGAAGCCCTCGCTTTGGAGGCCTGGTTGACATTTCAGGGAATGTTCCTGAACCCACCCAGCGACTGACTGTCACTCGCGACAGGCCTGTAATACGGGATATTTCCCTGAAACTACATCCCTTGTTATGCAGGGCCATAACCTCTGTCCAACGCTGATGCCGTTTTTTGCGGATGTGCTGTTTAAGGCGTTCCAGACGACGGAGCGATGCTACAGGCACAGATATTTCTGGCTCAGGTGATTTCTTCAGTGATAACTCTCTGACAACAAGACGTATCAGAGGCATATGTCTGTACATCATTCGTTCAGGCTCATCACCAATATTTTTTAGCAGGTGCCATCGATCGGCCACCTGTCTGGCCTGAGGTGCACCTTCACGTGCTGCTGTCGCATAGACTCCACTGCGATCACGCGAGACAACCTGTATTTCCGGATATTTTCTGAACCAGGTCGCCAGCGTACGCTGATCACGGCCGGGAAGCAGGACGAGGGGACGGTGAGTATCAAGATTGACTATTAACATACCGCAGCAGTGGCCCCGATGCCACGCCCACTCATCAATACCGACATGAGGCGCGCCTGACTGTTTCGTCTCCGGGGTATTGATAACCCTGCGAAGAAGAGTATCAGCACTGCAACGGAGACCCACTGCCGTTGCAGCCCGTTTTCCAGCCTCACCTCCAGCTATTAATCCCAGTTGACGTTGTAAATTTTGTAACGCCTGTGAAGACTGTTGGTGTGAACCGGCGAAGGGAGCAAGCGACTCGGCAAAAATTTTACGTGAACAAGCCGGGTTACGGCAGTACCAGTGGCGGACGGAAAATACAAGCCATAGCGTCTGCCCTGAGCAGGGTAGATGCTGTATCCGGCGCCGACGACAACTATGAACAGAGTCGCTACGCTTAAAGCATTCAGGACATTGTGCTGTTTTGCGTTTTCCGTGGAGATGGAGGGTTATACCGTCAGAGCTAATAATTTGTCGACTGCATCGCCATCCGCAAGGTAACTATAGAAGTGTCTTAAGAGAGTGCATTGCGTTGCCCATAACTTAAAACAGCTTAGATCCTTGTTCGCCAGAAAGTTTCATCCATTTTCTTCCACCCAGGTTGCGGAAGAACCACTTTTCATCCGTCGTTGACAGATGTGAAGTATGCGGGAGAAAAAGTGAATATCTAACTGTAATAACTCAGACCGGTACGAGTACTCGGGACGTCTACAATCATTCAGGGCAAAGTGCTAAAATTTCTCTATCCCGGGATGCCCCTACCAACGCAGCACTCCCGGAGATATCATTACAGCTCTGCAACTGATTTCCGCGACTGAACCGCTCAGTTCCTATCCTTCCAGTTGCCCTCCTGCCCCCCCTCCCTGCTGTATACCCCGGTACCACAACTCGGGCAGCACTTTTCCCCCTCATAATTTTCGTCACACATCACACAAAACCACTTTCTCACCTTCACCGTATAATCCGGAACCGTCATACCCTGCAGATGCAAACGACGGGCCTCTTTCTCTGCCGGGTCAAGCCAGGTGCATCGCAGCAGGATTTTCTCAGCGACAGTCATCTGGTCATGTTCAAACCACGGTGGTTGTCCGTCATTGCCCCGCTGAAGTGTTAACGGGCATCCACAGGACACACAGCACAAAACGTCCTGGCGGTTGTGCTTCGCTGCTTCTTTCGCCGTAACAAAATGGCCTTTGCTGTCATTCGCCATATAACAGTTCAGAATTCGCATATTTCCTCCTGAGTTGTCCGGGGAATACTGAATCCTCCGGTCTGGCAGTGTGTGCAGTACCGCTCCCCATAATAATCGTGGTGACATTGTCTGCAGTGCCAGCTGGCTTTACGCACCACGGGTAAGGCATCCGGTACGAATTGCTGCAGACGTTTAATCAACTGTATTTCTCTGCGCTCCGGCCTGACATAAGGGCACTGTTGACCATGCTCTGTCAGCCTGTCGTCAGTGTGTTCAAACCAGGGAAGTTCAGTGTCGTATTGCGGATGGTATCTGAGTGCACTGCCACACAAGTGGCAGGTGTAGTGAGCATAAGGTGCGGCCTGTGCTGTACGGGCGCCCGTCAGACGTCCGTTGCCATCAAGAGCGAGAAAGGATTTTGCGTACATAGTATATGTTCCTTACCGTCAGACGACACGCAGGCAACAGCCGTCCCGGTACGGGCAGCGTGGTCCGGTGTGAATGGCGGTTTCAGTTCAGTCTCATAAGGGAAAATCAGTGTGGTGGCCGTGAACACGTCATCACACTGAAGTCAGATAACTCGTCTGTCTGGCTCAGCCACGACTGCAGCCAAAGTTGCGCTCACCGGTGCAGTGAACTTTGGTATGCTCCTTCGCCAGATAGTCAGCACGTTCCAGCACTTGCTGAAAGCCGGTGTCATCATTACGCGCCAGCCACACCGCCGGCCAGGCCGGAAAATGCACCAGCGTGGCATGGCACCCGACATCCACTCCCAGGGCACTGCACCACGCCTGTTTAATCATCCCGGCCAGTGATCCCGGAGCACGGTAATCACCGGCACGACACCAGGTATCCCGGTTAACCAGCAGCATCAGGTGATAGTGTTTTTTACCTTTGCACTCCCCAAACTCCCGGGCCCAGACGTAATGCAGGGTTGTGGGATGCACGCGTTTACCTTCCCGATGCTTACGTTTCTGGTAAGCGTCGATTCGGGCTTTCAGGGCATTGATGAAGCGGGATATCACAGCTGCGTCCGTTGCTGCCGGTACATCCGGGAGACGCAGGTCAACCCGCAATGCCGTCAGGCGGGGATGAACATCCAGTGCGCGCAGCACCGTCTCACGGATACGTTGTTGCCAGAAGGGGTTGTACTCGTGTGTCATGGTTAAATCTCCGTATGGTTTCGTTCATACGGAATAACCACGCTGTAAAAAATGTGCAGAGTCCCTGAAGTGATCTCCAACCGGGCAATGTCTCAGGCACTCAGTGATACCCCGACTGTCGTCTCCGGACTGACGGTTGAATTTTCAGCGTTGTTTTTTTAATGCAAAAAACCGGTTACGGATAAAACTGTGAGGAGGGCGTTATGGTGATACGCAAAACGGTGTGCAGGGATTGTAGTAACGCAATTACTCATAATACGGAATGCTGCCCGAGCTGCGCGTCAACAGCTTCCTCAGGCTATTACCGAAATACCGATCGTCTGCTCTTTCTACTGACGTTACTGCCTGTGCTGATTCTGGCTGTCGTTTCAGACGTCAGTGTATTTGTACTGTTGCAGTAGGTTACAGGGGAGGGATTATCCGGAATCAACGGGGCAGAACGCCCCGCCGCCTCTGCGTTTGCTGTGCCAGACAGTAACGCACCGGATCCCCGGTAAATACGAGAAAACCTCAGCAGATACAGGCCGTTAATACCCGAAAATCAGCCCATGATCACCCACACCTCCGGACACCATTCCCTTTTGATTTCGAATTCTTTGTTGTCGTTATACAGCTTAACGTTCCCGACATTATCCTGGTTCCCGACAACAGGAACATATTCAGCTTTTAATAACCTGAGAAGAGCCAATAAGAATCACAAAGCGGATAACACCTGGCGCGATGCCGTTGTGATTACCGAACGCTCAGATGACATATTTCCAGACTGAAGCGGGAACACGATCGTAAAGCTTGTTCATTGTCAGTTCTGCCAGTCGGTGATCGACCGCAGAGTTGAAGGTTTCCAGCTCCGCAGGGGTAAGTTTATAACGCGTGTGGGAAATCACTTTTCCAGTGTCTCCCGGGATGAACAACGACGGAACTGATACAGCCAGTCCTCTTTGGTTTTAACTTCCATTAGCCTCTCATCACTTTATGCTACAATTAACGTGATACTGTCAGCATACCGCACCAGACTGGCATTCTGGTACCCTCCCCAAACTCATTACTCCCGGGCCACCACTTAACCGGTCTCTCAGACTGTCACTCACCAGGTCGGATACGCTTACCGCTCAGACGGATGCTTAATGCACTCTGTTCACGTGGGTTGCAGGTACGTTTTATATACGCAGGTTATACGCCAGCTATCAGAGATAGCCCTGTGGGTACAACGCAATCTGCTGCTACTGCGTTCTCATGCCCACTGATCGCACTCACAGTGTTTATTTCACATATATGAACTCATGTGTTTGATCTCTCTTATATATTTATAATACCAATCAGACAGTCTTATCCCAACAGTGATACCTGTCCCTGCCCACAAGGCACGGGCTGCCCCACCGTAACCGCCCCGTAAATAACTCTGCAATTATCAGAACGCCAGTTTTCCCCTCTTCCTCACGAAAATCATCCCTTCTTTATCGCGCGCGCGTGCGGAAGCATCGTTTCGTAACAACCACCCGGCATACCGGTACGGCTCAGCCACCGCAACCTCCCCGTTTATCTCCTGGCGGTCACAT
>ERZ773149.2197-NODE-2197-length-14246-cov-4.936720_pt1 | contig 14246 bp, 15 predicted proteins | sample MGYA00511081_ERZ773149 | MGnify/ENA primary metagenome ERZ773149 (study PRJEB29015, sample SAMEA2737846) | human gut metagenome | biome: human gut; feature: human-associated habitat; material: faeces | place: China | collected 2012 ...
CTATGTTTTCTTACGGTCAGCGCAGCAAGTGCGCAGACCTACTGAACAGTTACTATCAAACAATTATAAAGAAGGCCGGAAAGTGATTTCTTCTATCGAGGATGAACTTTCCGCGTGTGAAGAGTTTTTTATCAGCGTTGCATTTATCACAATGAGTGGAATTACCCCTTTGCTCCAGACATTAAAAGAACTGGAGCAAAAGGGAATTCCAGGGAAGATTCTCACCACAGACTATTTGATGTTCAGTGATCCGAAAGCACTTCAAAAGCTTGCCGGATTTCAGAATCTTTCGCTTAAAATGTTTATGACGCAGAATACGAAAGCGGGATTTCACACAAAGGGTTATGTTTTCCGAAAAGAAGAAATTTACCGGATCATCGTAGGAAGCTCAAATATGACATTAAGCGCTCTGACTGTGAATCGAGAATGGAATACAAGGATTGTTTCCACAGATCAGGGCGAGTATGCGCAGAACGTAGTTGCGGAATTTAATGAATTATGGAATGCGAAACGGGCGCTGCCATATGAGCAGTTTATTGATGCATATGCAGAGCTTTATGTAAAGAACAAGATTATTCAAAAGCAGAAGGAAATTGCCAGACAGGCAGAAATTCCTTCCCTGGAAGTCTATTCTTTACAACCAAACTCCATGCAGGTTGGCTTTATCAATAATTTAAAGAAAATCTATGATGCGGGGGAAGACCGGGCGTTACTTATATCGGCAACCGGAACCGGTAAGACGTATGCATCGGCATTCGCCATGCGTGAATTGGGCTTCAAACGAGTATTATTTCTGGTTCATCGAAATCAGATCGCAAAACAGGCGAAGAAATCATATCGGAAAGTATTTGGCGAAAAGGTTTCCATGGGACTGGTGACGGGAAATTATCAGGAGTATGATAGAGATTTTGTTTTTGCTACGATACAGACATTGAGCAAAGATGATACGTTATCAAAATATGATAAAACTGCGTTTGATGCAATTGTGATTGATGAGTACGACATAATAGGTCTAAGTCGAGAGGCCGCCTGAACAAAGGCTTCCAGACTTAGTCCTATTTTTTTCGACCTACTGGAGAGGTGAAGAGGATGGACGGCGCCGGACAAAATCTATAACCTGCACTTGAGGACAGCGGAGATGCCAGGTCTCCGAAGGACAGCTGCCCTTGGAGAAGTGTGGTGAAAAATCGCTGAAGATAGGACTTTGGCTTTCGACTTATGTGTCGAAGATGAGGTCCTTTCTTTTTTCACCACAGATCATATCTTTGGCAGGCAATGGCCTGACCGTTAGGAAGAAGGCTTATAGATGGCATTTAAGAAGAACAGGAACATGAAGGTGCATGGCACAAGCGGATACAGATATAAGGCAACGCCAACGATCATGCTGAAGGGCGAGTGGCTGAAGGAACTTGGCTTTGAGATTGGAAATTATGTGTCCGTCAGCAGTGAGAATGGAAAGCTGGTCATTACTCAGGATGTGGAAATGGCGGCGATAAAGGAAGCAGAGGCGGCTTTCATGGAAAGAGAGACAAGGATTCTGCAGAAGAGGTTTGAAGCGGAAAAAGAAAAACTGCACGCTAAGTTCATTGCTGAAAGAAAAGCGGAATACTGCATGGTGGCGGAAGCCGGATCGGAGGCGTGAGATATGGGAAAGATTTATATGATCGGAGCCATGAAGGGCGGCGTAGGAAAATCTGTTTCGGTCTTCAATCTGGCATATTCTCTAAAGAAGCGTGGAATGAAAGTGTTGGCTGTGGATTTCGATCCGCAGTCCAACCTGATCACCTGCTTCGGTGCGGGAGATGTGGATGTGGCGATCGGAGATCTGATGATGGATGTGCTTGAGGAAGAAGATCTTCCGGAAAGAGAAGAGTATATCTGGGAGAGGAATGGAGTGGATTTCATTCCGGCATCCATAGGACTTTCTGCGGTGGAAGCAAAGCTGAGGCTGGAAATGGGTACAGAAAAGATGCTGTCATAGATTCTGGAACCGCTGAGAGGGGATTACGATTACATTCTGATCGATACCTGTCCTTCCTTGGGTGCGCTGACAATCAACGCTATGGCGGCAGCAGATGAAGTAATCGTGGCTGTGAATCCTCAGCTTCTGGCGATGATGGGATTACAGGATTTTTTGAAACCCGTGAAGAAAATCAAGAGCCGCATCAATGAGCGGCTGAATGTGGCGGGGATCCTGCTTACGATGTGCGATGCAAGGACGATCCTCTGCAAGACCATTACGGAACAGGTGGCGGAGACATTCCAGGGGCAAATCAGGATCTTCAAGAGCAAGATCCCGAACACCGTGAAGGTCGGCGAGAGTGTTTATTACAGCGAGCCGCTGATCGGGTACGCGCCTGAGAGTAACGCCTGCAAGGCGTATGAGAGACTGGCTGGGGGTGATTGCATATGAAGGCTAATTCTCCGAAGAGGAAGATATTTGACGCGGTGGACATGCTGACTGAGGAATCCTCGGCGCATGTCCCGGAGCAGGCAGCAGATGGAGTGAAAAATCTGCCGGTTGATAAGATAAATTCATTCCACGACCATCCTTTCCATCTGTATGAGGGTGAGAGGCTGGATGATATGGTGGGGAGCATAAAGGAACACGGGGTGCTGACGCCGGTGATCGTCCAGAAGATGGGACGCGGCTATGAAATGCTGTCCGGTTACAACAGGGCAAACGCAGCGAATATCGCGGGACTTACAGAGATACCGGCTATCGTGAAGGAAGGCCTGACGGAGCAGGAAGCTTATGTCTATGTGATTGAGACGAACATGATCCAGAGATCCTTCAATGACCTGCTTCCGAGTGAGAAGGCTGCCGTGGTGGCGGAGCAGTATGACAAGACTTGTTGCCAGAGCAAGCGTAGCGACATCATCCGTGAACTGGAGATTCTTGCTGGTAATGAGACAGAATCAACTTGTGGTCATAATGGCCACAAGTTGAAGAGCCGGGATGTACTGGCGAGAGAATATGGCTTTTCAAGCCGGAATGAGGCAAGATATCTGAGACTGAATTATCTGATCAGACCGTTCAAAGACATGATGGACAGGAACGAGATCCCGCTTCTTTCGGCGGTAGATGTGTCTTATATGCCTGAGGAAGAGCAGAAGGCTCTTTATGACCTGTTAATCGGCAGGAAGCTGAAACTGATGCCGAAGATGGCGGCGCAGCTTCGGAAAACTTCCAGGGATCTGGATGAAGGGAAGATGCTGGAGATCGTGGACGGGCTTAAGGTGAAGAAGCAAGCCAACGGCGTGAGCCTGAAGCTGCCGACGGCAATCTGCAGCAAGTATTTTGAAGACATGAACGCGGAGCAGATGGCTTCCCTTGTGGAGCAGGCGCTGGAAGCGTGGTTTGCCGGGAAGGAGGCTGCCCATGTTCAGTAATGAAGATCTGAAATGCCTGGATTCGAAGTATTTCTCCATGATAACCACGGATGCCTATGATGTGACGATCATGTTCAGGAATACCGGCCATTACTGGTATCTGCATAATCCGGAGTATCCGGATCAGGGGACGGTAATCATATTCCACAAACACATGGCTTCTCATCCTTATCACCAACACGGCAGGGCGAACACTCTGCGGCAGGCGGTGCGGAGCATCCGGGGACATGATCGGTGGCAGATGAACGGAAGGAAATGGTGAGGATTGAGTGGACTCGTAAAATTTGTTTTTACGAGTCCGTTTTATGGGACAGCGTATTTGTTGTAATAAAACTGTTAACAAGAAAAAGAATCCATTTTGATGTCTGTAAATGTAAATAAACGAATCGAAATGATAAAAAATGCTTGAAATTGCATATTGTTGTGCTATAATGTAAAAGGTTTAATGGCAGTTCGAAGGTTGGAGATCGGACGGAGGATATGATGGTAGAGAATACAGAGAAATGGATTAGTATAGATGAAGCTGCAGAACACTTAGGAGTTAAACCTCGAACCATCCGAGATTGGATTCAAAAGGATACGGGAATACCGGCACATAAGGTGGGAAAACAATGGAAATTCAAGTGTTCGGAGTTGGATAAATGGGTTGAAAGTGGCAAAAGTGCCTTATGATACCTGGTTAAGAATCGAGGATGTAACATGTCAGAGAATATTGTGGCTATAAGCCTTTTTTCAGGAGCCGGAGGGTTGGATGTAGCAAGCATCGAAGCTGGAATACCGGTTATCTCAAGTACGGATATAGAGCATGACTGTATTGAGACACTAAAATTGAATAGAAGTTTTGACGAGACAGAGATCATCGAAGGTGATTTACACCAGATTGATAGTTCTGTTTTCAAAGAAATATTGGATCGGCATCCGCATGATAAATTTATCGTGATAGGAGGTGCGCCATGTCAGCCATTTTCAAAAGCCGGTTACTGGGTAGGACATGAAACAAGAAGAGGCATAGATGATCCGCGTGCAACTCTGGTAAATGAATATCTTCGTGTCGTTACAGATTTGCAGCCAGACGGTTTCGTATTTGAAAATGTTGAAAGCCTTCTTCATCCAACTAACAAGGTAATTGTTGATCGTTTCCTTGAAATAATTAAGGAAAACGGATACAAGTATCAGGTTGTGCGTGCGAATGCTATTGACTATGGTGTGGCACAGAAAAGAAAACGCTTGTTTATTCTCGGCACTAAAGAAGAATTCAAACGCTCTGAGCCGATAAAGACTCATGCGGATCCAGAAATCTGTGAGATGATAGGACTGAAGCCTTATGTGAATGCAGGTGATGTTATAAAGGGGTTTGAGGGTCCAGAATACTATGAACCAGAAGAGGCTACAGAGGGGGGAACCTATTACTCAGATTTGTGCGAGGTACCACCGGGGATGAATTATAAAGCATTGACGGCATGGTATGGTTACCCGAATCCAAAGTTTGTTGCAGAAAAACGCTATTGGAGTTTCCTGCTGAAACTATCTCCGGATTTGCCGTCTTGGACGATTACAGCATCTCCGGGTCCCTGGGTTGGTCCATTCCATTGGGATAACCGCCGCTTAAGAGTTCCCGAAGTTGCAGCGTTGCAGGCTTTTCCTAAAGGATATAAGTTTTATGGCACACGGCGTTCTATACAGAAACAGATTGGAAATGCAGTGCCATCGTTAATGGGAAAAGCTATGATTGAGTTTGTTAAGGAGAGTTTAGAGTAATGCCGAATGTACTAAGCATTTTTTCCGGTGGAGGTGGAATTGATTGTGGATTCCGAAAAGCCGGATATAATATCTGCCTATCCACTGATAACTGGAAGCCTGCTTGTGATACATTAGAGCAAAATCATGTGGGGCGTTTAGTTGTATGTGAAGATATAAGAAAGGTTGATTATGCAGCTGAACTTGAAAAAATAGGAATGTCGTTATCAGATATAGATGTTCTTGTTGGCGGTCCTCCTTGTCCTGCTTATTCAAAGTCCAGATTTTATAGAACAGATTATAAAAGAGCGTTAGATGATAAAAATTCTTTCACGCTTTATGAGTATTTTCGTGCTCTGGATGAGATCCGACCAAAGGTATTCATGTTTGAAAATGTCTTTGGGTTTGTATATAAACCACATAAACCAGCCTTTGATTTGCTTAAAGAGCGTGCAGAGGAATATGGATATGACATTTCTTTCAAGGTGGTAAACACAGCTAATTATGGTGTTCCTCAGACAAGAGAGCGTTTTCTTTGTGTCGGGATAAAGCGAGGGGAAGGAAAACCATTTGTATTTCCGGAAGAAACCCATTATAACCCGGAAAAATGTGCTAAAGCTGACATGGCGACAAAAACACCGTGGGTTACGTGCGGACAGGCAATAGGTGATTTAGATTACGATCTTCCTGAAGACGCTGAACGACAGGCTGGCGCAAAACATAAAGACTTGCTTAAGTTAATCCCCCCTGGGGAAAATTATCTTTATTTGACGGCCGAACGAGGATACCCTGATCCTAAGTTTAAGTGGAGGTCAAGATACTGGTCTTTTCTTTTAAAATTAAGCCCTGATAGACCTTCATGGACAATCCAAGCCACTTGGTCGGATAATATGGGACCATTTCACTGGAAAAACAGGTATCTGCGTATAAACGAAATAAAGCGGATACAGACGTTTGATAATGACTATGAGTTTACAGGATGCTTTTCGGATCAATGGAGACAAATTGGAAATGCCGTACCTGTGAAAATGGCGGAGGTTATGGCAAATGCAATCAAGGAACAATACTTTGAAGGAGAATGACTATGAAAGAAAATGAACTGCCTTTTGGATCACAGTTTTCACCTAACATTATAGACTTGCTGGATGTTCTGAAATTTACGGACGAGAATGAAGGAAAAACAATTCAGGAATTTGTACGTCTTTTGGCAGAAAGATACTTTGCGACTTCTTCAACGCCTGAAAAGATGGCGGGGAATATGAAGATATCCATGACATCGTATGGAATCGTTACGGACGGTGAAGTGAACTTTACCGATATGGGAAGAGAGTTGTTTGTGATTCAGGACGAAGAAGAGTTATATACTGCTTTTGCCAAGAGAATACTATTGTATATGAATGGCTTAAAGCTTATAGAAACGCTGCGCCAGATAGATTTAAATGGAGAAACAGCGACAAATGTGTCAGTTAATAATGCGCTGATTGCTCAAGGTTTTCAGTTAAGACAAACTTCCAATAATGCACAGGTAATGAAACTGTGGCTGGAGAAAGCAAATATCCTTAATGGCTGGCGTATCAACGAAGGAAGGCTTTCTGAATTGATTGGAATTGAAAGCGAGGACATTGGACCATTACGTGAACTGCCTCCAGAACAGTATTACTTCTTACTGGCTCTTTGTAATGCTTCATCTGATGAGCCGTTGGTTGCTACTGATGTACGGAACCTTGCAACGGCAACATTCAATTTTGAGTTTGATGAAAAATCTTTTGCTAATCGGGTAATAAAGCCATTACAGGATAAAGAACTGATCATTGCAGAGAAAACGACGGAGGGACGTGGAGCAAAGCCATACATGGTTAGTCTTTCTGACAAGACAAAGCAGGAAGTTATAGAGCCATTGCTTGAACAGTTCAAAGATCAGGTTGGGAGCCCACTAGTAGAGGCTTATTGTAAATCCTTTGGTGTACTTCGGGAGGAAATCGATTCTGACGATAGATATAAAAAGGGATTGGCATTAGAAGCGTTTGCTATAAAAGTCATGCGAATAATTGGTCTGGACTTTGTAAAAACAAGGTACCGGGACATTCAAATCGGTGGAGCGGAAGTCGATGTTATTTTTGATTCTACACGTTTGGTATATAACCGTTGGCAGGTTCAATGTAAAAACACGGCTACAGTAACGATTGATATGGTGGCAAAAGAAGTTGGACTCTCACATATGCTTAAAAGTAATGCCATTGTGATGATGACGACCGGCCATCTTACGGCAGATGCAAAAATGTATGCAAGACGTATTATGGAAGATATGAATTTATGTATCCTGATGCTTGAGAAAGAGAATATTGATGCCATCATAGAGAATCCAACAAGTATCGTTTCGATACTAAATACGCAGGCTGAAAATGCTAAAAGAATAAAAATACTTCATGAGGAATAAACCTCTCAAAATATGATGGTTTTGTAAAAATGGTAACTGAAGGAGATGATTTTGTATGCCGCGAGAACGTTCATTTAAGGACTATGTAGCGGACAGGTTTTATAATGAACTGTATGACGGCATACAGGAGTTCATTAAAGAGAATCCGCATAATCTGGATCTGAATTTATACAGGGTTCAGGATATAGATGAGATCGAGTTGACAGATATCCGTGTGGTATTTGTGGATGTTCATGATCAGCCGGGAACCGGAATATCTTTTGATATAGCGGTAGATGCGGATATAGAAACAATCGAAGAAGATAAATACTGTAACGAAGACGAAGAGGCAAGTCAGTGGTTCATGGTAAGATGTTCCGGTGATCTTGCCTGCAGTCTTGATGATTTCCAGATACACTCCATCTCTGTATATTCTGGTAAAATTCCGCAGCCGAAACCAATGTCTGATGCGTTAGTTCCGATCATCCGTAAAGATGATTTGAAAAAGGTTGCGATTGATTTTTTGAAGAGAAATTATCCAAAGGCTTTGCTTCAGCCGATGGCTGTTGCTCCGAAAGATCTTGCTGAAAGAATGGGATCAAAAGTCGAACTGAAGCATATAGCTAAGGACTGTTCTGCTTTCGGTCAGATTTTCTTCCAGGATGCCGAAGCTGAGTTCTATGATAAGAAAACAGATAAAGCCTATGCGGAGAAGGTAAGCGCGAAGACGATATTCGTTGATCCGGACACCTATTTTCTATACAACCTGGGAAAAGTTAATAATACGATTGTTCATGAGTGCGTTCATTGGGATCAGCATCGGAAGGCATTTGAATTAGAACGGCTTTATAATCAGGATGCCAGTCGAATAAAGTGCCGCGTCGAAGGCGGTGTGGAGGGAAACAGCCGAACAGCGACGGAATGGATGGAGTGGCAGGCGAACGCACTTGCGCCTTGTATCCAGATGCCGCTGACCATGTTCAAAACGCAGGCCAGTAAGACTATCAAGAAATACCGGGATATGATGGGGAAATATGACATTATTGATGTCATTGAACCTGTCATTGATGATCTGGCTATATTCTTTGGGGTATCGAGACTGGCGGCTAAGATCCAGATGGTAGATGCCGGGTATGAAGAGGCCAGAGGTGCGTTTATCTATGTTGACGGTAGATATGTAACGCCGCATAGATATAAAAAGGGTTCCATAACAGAAGACCAGACTTTTTCTATTGGTGCTGAGGATGCCGCAATTCAGTCTGTGACGAATCCAGCGCTGAAGAAACTGGTGGAGACCGGTGCATCAGTATGTTGATGCTCACTTTGTACTGAATCATCCGTAGTGTCTTGTAAATGAACCGAATGGGATGCCTTATCTTACGAATTATGCCCGTAACCGCATGGATGAGTGCTGTATTCCGTTCGATATGTCGGTGCGGTCTTCCGATAAGAAGGATTATTTCGGCGTCTGTTATCTGAATAAGGATGAAGACTCTACCGTAAGTTTCGATATCAGGTATGGTAAAGGGGTTGCGTATTCCACGCCGGACAAGCAGGCAAAACTTGTGGAAGAGATGGTGATGGACGAAATGCGGATATACCGATCTCTTCCGAATGATTTTGTGGCTGCCATGAAGATTGTCTGGGATTGGAGAGGCATAGAATACAAGGAACTTGCGGAACGAATTCACATAGACGATCAGACGATAAGCAGGATTGTAAACGGGAAGAGGGATCCTTCCATCAATTCGTTAGTGCTGATATTTCTTGGGATGCATCTGCCTCCGGAAATCAGTTTCCGATTGATAGAGTTGTCGCCGGTATCTCTGAATTTCGCCAAGAACGATCACATCTGGTATAATTTCGCCCTGCGGCATCTGTCAAAGCTGTCGATGGAGAAGATAGAGGCGTTTTTCAGCGTGCATAATGTTCAAATTTAATTTTGGTGAGTGTACGCGATGAGTCCACTCTGATAAATGGTAGGCTTGCCAGTACAGATTGTACGGCAGGCTTATTTTTGTGGTACAAATTCAAAAAGTAAATTTGAACTATTGACATTTTACAGTTCAGATGCTATTCTATCAACAGAAATATTTGAACCGAAGGAGGCGATTTCATGTCCCGTCAGTATGATGAATACATTGAAGGTAGCTTTGAATTATATGGAGAGAGGCATTGGCTTGTCGAACCAACGACTTTTGAAGAACTTCTGAAGGCGTATGAAGTCCGTGATCTGATACAGGAAGGTTGGAGTGGACTGATGCATGATGAGGATTCCAGCGGATGGGAGACTTTAATGCAGGAGCAGGAGGATTATATTCAGGAGTTTATTGATAACCGCGCTGATTTTGACAACGGTATTCTCATGAAAAATCTTGCGTTTCTGCTGAAGAAATACAATTTGAAAATGGGAGACCTTGAAAAAATCCTGGGTATCAGTGCCGGCTATATATCCAGGACGGCAAAGGAAAATTCGGCAAAAAAGCTGAGCATTGACGTCGTATGGAAAATAGCGGAGTTGTTTGAAATCAGCGTTGATAAGCTGATCAGCGACGATATATCGGAGTTATCCGGCAATATCGGGATGTTGGTAGATTTCATGGACAAGCTTCACCGTCAAACAGAGTGTGTTGATATTGAATGGGATAACTGGGGCGGCGTACACGGTGAAACCGATGAAACATTTGATCAGCTTGGACTCTTTGCAAGAGAGGAAGATGGCTCTGTAAGATATTCTGCGCCGGGTAGGAATCCGGAAGTAAAATTTCTGCTTGCGGATGATGTCATCGGAACATATAGTGTCGATGAATTTAAGCAGCTTATCATTATTCCTTTCAGAATGGATAAGAAGTCCGAGGTACACTATGATTTTATGTTTGTGTGGGCGACTACGGATTCTGAGACTTATGCAAGAGAGAAGGTGTTCTATTCTTATGATGAACCATTCGGTACTCTGGATCATCATGCCGAGGCGTTATACCGAGAGGCGAAAGAACACTTCATGGATGTCCCGGTTTCCGCAGACATGCGTAAGTTTATTACAGGATATTTGGGGAAGGCAGGTGATCAGAAGTGACGCAAAGATTTCCTGTCCATGATTTGAAGACGGTGAACCAGAAGAAGCCGCAAAGAATGTTTGATCTGATCATTGGTGAAGACGGTGAGCCTGTTATCGAAACCAGGAACGAGAAGGTTAGCCACCAGATTACGTTGAAAGAAGCGTTTGAACAGGCTGGAAAAACAATAGAATATACGATCAAAGGGTAGCAAGCTACCGAGCGACCGGACCCGTTTACGAGGTACCAACTGCCGGAGTTGTTATACAGCAATAACTGTGTAATGACTTCGGCTTTTTTGCGTTCTGGAGTGGACGGCACAAGTCCACCTGAAGGCATCGATTCTGTACGAAAATAAAAGAAAAACGGCAAAACATCGGAAAATACAGGTTTTGCATACTTAGTCCTTCAGGAAGGACATGACCATAAAGTGAAAACAATCGGAGTTGCAGCAGCAATCATCATTGAAAAAGGAAAAGTTTTCGCCACTCAGCGCGGTTATGGTGAATTCAAAGACGGATGGGAATTTCCGGGTGGCAAAATCGAAGATGGAGAAACTCCAGAGCAGGCAATTGTGAGAGAAATCGCGGAAGAATTAGATACGGAAATTGAGGTGGTGGAGCTTTTGGATAAAGTGGAGTATGATTATCCGAAGTTTCACCTGTCAATGGACTGTTTTGTGTGCAGGGTTAAATCGGGAGATTTGGTGTTAAAGGAGCATGAGGCGGCTAAGTGGCTGACAAAGGACGAGCTGTATCATGTGGATTGGCTTGCGGCAGATCTGGGAATCGTGGGGAAGATAAAGCAATACATGGAAAAGTAGGCTGCGGGTATAGCATTTGATCGTTATAAATTTAGGAAAATGTGGATTTAGTCCTTGCAAATGCAGATTCTGTGAAAATGGGTATTTACGAAAAATAGCAGAGGCAGATCGTGACACAATTAAAAAAGAGGCACTTACGAATTTGCGGGAGTGCCATTAAATATTATTGATTGTCATTGCTTTTGGAAAGCTGTTCCTGCAATGCAGCAATTTGTTTCTTTAACTCTTTGTTCTCGGATGCGACTTCATTTAAGATAGTATGATTTTCCTTTAGCTGTTCTTCCAGTGAAACCGTCTTTTGCTGAAGCTGATTATAGTCATAGTAAAAACTTGGAAAATATTTCTGTAAAATGAGCTGTTCAATCTGCTTATATGTATCGGAGACAGGAGATATTATACCATTCTGCTGATAAAGGATGCGGTTGATACTGACAGTTCGAATATCATTCAGTTTCAATACGGAATCATGGCTGATAAATGAAAATTCACTTGACTTCAATAAAAACATATCACTTTTGGAAGCAGGATTGTCTGTGGTATGGTAGACATCAGGATGTTTAGCAGGATCATAAGAAAAAATCGGCAGAACATAGAGTAATTTCTGCTTTACACCAATGACCAGACCTCTATGCTCATAGGACATTTCAGGTTTATAATTTTTACCAAATTCAAATTGATAGATTTCGCCTTTTTTTGCCTGCCTATGTCGGAACTGTTTTGTTCTGTTATTAGCCCAACGAAAATCAGATGACGAAAAACGATCAAGTTCATTGCCGGTGAAGTTATTGGCGATGATTATTTCATTGGTTTTGTTTTGTGCCTTCAGATATTCGTTCAATAGCCTGTCTCCTTAGTTATATATATAAAAAAGGGTACGGCGCTAACCATACCCTACTCTGGTGAACCAGAGAGACCTCGTCGGTCAAATTATCCTTTCAATGGTGGCTTCGTCAGCCAAAAAACACTTGTTAGCAAGTGTGAAAGTGCAGTATTCATCTCTCTGCTTACTTATATTATACATATTTTTCAGAAAAAATCCACTGGCAATATTTACAAAATGTTCTTTCAAAATTAAGCGTTGGACTTAATCATACTGCTTTAAATATGCTCACCATATGCATGAAATATCGAAAAGCACACCTAAAGAGCCAGGAAATTTTCAAGATTTGCAGTTGAGAAGAACTGCATTCCAATGACAATATTTATTATTTCTACAGTTTATGAATGAAACTACAGAAAGATGGCTTGGGTTATTGATCTTTTGGCAAAGCATATTCCAAATGATGCTGAAGAAATGAAGCATGTCAAAAGAAAGAAGCACCAGAACCGGTGATATTGCCGGAAATGGTGCTTCAAGTCTATTTTGAGGTTTCGACTTCCCTGTCGTTAAGATATTCTGCAAGACTGTAATACAACTCTCCCTCTCTTCCGCGTGTCTGTTTTGCAGCCGTCATGGAATTTAGAATCGCTTCCTGTTCGGCTTCCGCCGCGGCGAGAAAAGCCCGGTTGATCACATGCTCCGGAATTGCTGATATCTGGAGCAGCTCCTCTTCGCGACCGGACGGGATCCGATTTGCGGTTGTAAAGCCGATCATGACTTCCCCGCTTCCATGTCCCGTATAACCGCCGGTTCGTGCGATGCCGACCCCTGTTCTTTTCAGAATCCGTTTGAGCTGACGGCTTGTCAATGGGAGATCGGTAGCCAGAATGCTCATGATCGAACCTTTGTCTTCTTCGGATGCAGCCATATCATTCTTTTCCTGCTTCCATTCCAGAATTTTTGGACCAACAGCTTCTCCGTTCAGCACAAAGTCTTCGGTTGCACCAAAGTTTGACTGAACCAGAACGCCGATGGTGTATTCCTTTTCACCAATACAGATCACGCGGGACGCAGATCCGATTCCGCCCTTCATGCCGTAGCAGATGGTACCGGCACCGGCGCCGACATCCCCTTCTTCGAACTCCTCGGCAGCGACCGCAAAAGCCTGCCGCACTTCTTTTTCACCAACTGCACGTTTCTGGATCTGGTTGATCCGGCAGTCATTGCACTCGCCAACGACCGGATTGATGCTCATGGGTTCCAGCCCATCGTTCTGGCACTGCTCGATCACGATACTGGCAAGTGCATCCCAAACCTTTCCGACATTTAACGTATTTGTAAGGGCGATCGGCGTTTCAAGGGTCCCAAGCTCTTCTACCTGTACCAGACCGGCACTTTTTCCAAATCCATTGTGGACATAGGCTGCCGCCGTATAGTGATTTGCAAATGCATTGTCCGGTCCAGGGATGATCACGGTCACACCGGTATGATTTTCTTCTGTGTTCACAGTACAGTGTCCTACCAGTACACCAGGTACATCCGTAATCGCATTTCTTTTTCCTGTTTTCACTCTTCCGGGTACAATTCCGAAGTCCCGAATCCGTTTTTTCTCCACGTTGATTTCCTCCTTGGATTTTGTCGGCTATTTCTAATGATTGTATCATAGTTTGTGAGAAATAAAAACAGGATGAGGGGAATTTTTACACCAATCGTATTTATAGGATATTTTATTTACCAACATCCAACGGTGAAATGTTGTCGATAAGTACTTTGCCATTTTTTATGTTAATAGGAAGAAAGAACTATTAAATACGGCAAAATAAAAGTTGAATATTCATAATAAAATGGATTTGTTGCCGATATTATGGTATACTTATAAAAATAGATTTGTGACTGGAAAAGTGATCGCATGAAGAATGTGAGGGAAACTATGCTTGAAAATAAATTAACCTATTGTGCTATTTCAAATAAAACGTTTAAAAACTTGTAAAAACCGCAAAG
>ERZ773149.2202-NODE-2202-length-14196-cov-5.588643_pt1 | contig 14196 bp, 11 predicted proteins | sample MGYA00511081_ERZ773149 | MGnify/ENA primary metagenome ERZ773149 (study PRJEB29015, sample SAMEA2737846) | human gut metagenome | biome: human gut; feature: human-associated habitat; material: faeces | place: China | collected 2012 ...
CCGGATCATCTGTTACAAGGATCAGCTTTCCCTGTCTTAAATCTTCCAGTGCTTCCTCTACTGTATTAAATCCGTTTTCTGTATTTTTCATCTGATCCATGATATTTCTCCTCTCTGCTTTTTATCTGATATACTCCCATTTTTTAGAACCAAAAGATATTGGCATTGCTGTTTAATTGTTCAATATCCGTACTGCGCCAGTTTCTCTCTGGTTATTCCATGAGTTTTTTTCTCGCTATTTTCTTTCATGATTTCGTGAGTTTTTTTCTCATATATAAACTTTTCCACATATTTTCCAACTATATCATTTTCCAGATTAACCAGATCTCCTGCTCTTCGTTCTCCCAATGTAGTAACGACCCGTGTATGTGGAATCGTGGAAACTGCAAAAGTTGTCTGTGTTACTTTTGCTACTGTAAGGCTGATCCCATCAATGGCAATAGAACCTTTTTCTACTATATAGTGAAGGATCTCCGGGGACGTTTCTATGGTATACCAGATTGCCAGACTGTCTTCTTTTATATCTGTGATCCTTCCAGTTCCGTCAATATGGCCAGATACCATGTGCCCTCCAAATCTTCCTCCAGCTGCCATAGCCCGCTCCAGATTCACAGAACTTCCCGGCTTCAGCATTTTAAGAGATGTACGGTCTAATGTTTCATGCATCACATCTGCCTGAAATTCATTTGCAGAAAAAGACGTAACCGTCAGGCAGATCCCGTTTACTGCAATGCTGTCTCCTATGTGTATATCTTCCATTACTTTTTTCGCTTTTATGGTAAGGATTGCCTGACTGGCTGTTTTCATGATCCTGCTGATCATTCCCTTTTCTTCAATGATCCCTGTAAACATTTCTTTCCACATCTCCTTCCACAAGCAAATCTTCTCCTAAGAGTCTGATCATTCTGTTTTTAATCAAAAATGCCTGATCCGGTACTTCTACACCAATTCCTTCTACCGGGGTCTTCGCTGTTGTTCCCCCAAAGATCTTTGGTGCTATATAGGCCTGTATTTTCTGGACAATCCCTGCGTTCAATGCCGCCCAGTTAAGCGTGCCGCCTCCTTCTAACAAAATACTGTCTATTTTCTCTTTTCCCAACTGCTCCATCAGTTGCTCCAGGTCAATATGATTCATTTTTTTCTCTGTTAAAAGTATTTTACAACCAGCCTCTCTATAGGGTCTTTGCAGTTCCTCATCTGCTGTGCAGCAGGCTATGATCGTTGGAATATCCTTTGCGGTTTTTACAATTTTAGAAGTAACAGGCATCTTTAAATGTGTATCGCAGATAATACGAACAGGATCTCTTCCGCCCTCTATCCGGCAGTTAAGCATAGGATCATCTGCCAGTACTGTACCGATTCCCACCATGATCGCTGTGTTTTTCTTTCTCTGTTCATGTACATGGTGTCTGGCTTCTTCCCCTGTCACCCACTTAGATGCCCCGGTATAAGCAGCAATTTTTCCATCTATAGTCATGGCATATTTCATGGTCACATAAGGACATCCGGTCTGGATATAATGGAAAAATGCCTGATTCAATGCATCACATTCCTCTTTCATCACATGCTCTTTTACCTGTATCCCGTGATCTTTCAAGATTTGGATTCCTTTTCCTCCTACCAGGGGATTGGGATCTCCTGAGCCGGTCACAACCCGGCTGATGCCTGCCTGGAGGATCGCTTCTGTGCATGGAGGCTGCTTTCCATGGTGACAACATGGTTCCAGGGTAACATATATAGTGGCTCCTTTAGGAGACTGAGTACAGGAAGCCAGCGCATTTCTTTCTGCATGAGGTTCTCCGTATTTTTCATGATATCCCTGGCCAATCATACAGCCATCTTTTACGATCACCGCTCCCACTACCGGATTCGGAGCAGTATAGCCATATCCCTTCTTTGCCAATTCAATAGCCATGGCCATATATTTCTCATCCTCACTATAATCCTCTGTAATATTCAAGTTTTTCCCTCCTTGCTGCTTTTAGGGCTATTTGATTCGCACATTATCGGCGCCTTTACGATGCATGTAGAACAAAAAACGCCCTGGAGCTTAACATGTTCTCCAGAGCGTTTTTATAAATAATCTCTTCCTGTTCATAACCAAGCGGCTATTAAACCATTTGATCAAAAACAAAAAGCTCTGAAACAATCACTGTTCCAGAGCTGATATTCAACAAATATCTGATAATATATATATCTTCTATTCTGTCTTCTCATCTTCTTTCATCCAGACTTTACTGTCGGCCTCGGAATCACACCGAATCATGCCTTACGGCTCATGGGCTATACCACCGGTGGGGAATCACACCCCGCCCTGAAGATTGTATTCACTTGTTAGTCATAACTATAGTACTGTTTTTAGGAAATTGCAAGAGGAATTTTTCTATTTTCTGCATTTTCCATCTTTTCAAAATCCCGTCTTGCCTCTGCCGCCTGTCTGATGTGACTTTCTACTGTAGTGCAGCATCCGCCGACTGCTGTTGCTCCATTTTGAAAATAAGACAGCGCATAATCATAAAAAGTGCGCTTGTCATTGGTTCCGTGCCAGGTTTTGGTGATAGGATCATATTCTTCACCGCTGTTTGGATAAACTGCAATGGGCAGATCTGTACCAGCACGCAATTCCCGGATCAGTCTGCTTATATAGACAGGTTTTGTACAATTGACCCCCAGCATTTTAAGATGAGGATACTTATACGCATCCTGAGAAAATATTTTTGCACATTCAGCGATCTTTTCTCCTTCGTTAATATGTTTTTCATCCATGCACGAAAAGCTGATCCAGTAATCTGCCCCTATTTCTTCCGCAATCTTCGCTTCTGTCAGTGCTTCTTTCAAAGATGGCTGCGTTTCCATAAGAAGCAGATCCGCTCCTGCTTCCCACAGAAGCTCCATTCTGTGCTTATGAAACTCATAAAGAGTCTCTTCTGATACCCCATAATTTCCCCTGTATTCAGAGCCATCCGCCAGATATGCCCCATAAGGTCCCACACTTGCCAGACACAAAGGCCACACCCGCTTCCCATCTTTTCCTTCTTCCTGCCACCACTCTTCTCTTGCTTCCTGAAAGATCCCAACACTTTTAACAATCCGTTCTTCTGCCTGTTCCTTTGTATATCCGATCCCCATAAGTCCTGGTATCGTTGCCTGATAACTGCAGGTAATCCCGCAGTCTGCTCCTGCTTTTAAATAATTCTTATGCACCTGTTTGATTTTTTCCGGACAATCAGCCAGAGCTCTTGCCGTCCAGAGTTTTGTATTTAAGCCTACTCCCATATTTTCTAAAGGGGTAGACATAGAACCATCTAATACAAGCAGCGGTGATGCTGCCAATGTTTCCTCTAACGCAGTGCGTTTAAAAGCCATGATCGGATCCTCCTTTTTTTGCATAATGTACGTTCGTAGTCTTTCTGTGCCTGATTTTGCGTGGAAATTTACAGATACATAAAAGACTTCTTAAGAACATCATATAAACATTATACATATTTTTCTGCGGAATTGATATATAGATTCAAGCCATCCTTTTATTATCTTTATTGCTTCTTTTCCTCTTTTGTGATACTATACACAAAGTTCGGCAGCAGCCTGCTGCCGGACTCCCACCCCACAAAAAATCAGAAAAGAGTATTTTATGAAAGACTTAACAAAAGGATCCCCTTCCAAGGTAATGATTTCTTTTATGATTCCCATTGCCCTTGGAAATATTTTCCAATTATGCTACAGTCTGGCAGATACCCGCGTAGTTGGCAGCACCTTAGGTGAATCGGCACTGGCAGCTGTAGGAGCTACCACTTCGATCAGCACCTTATTTATCGGTTTTTTATCCGGATTGACCAATGGTTTTTCTCTTTTGATCGCCCATCAGTTTGGCGCTGGACGCAAACGTGGAGTGACACGATATGGGGCCGGATGTCTGCTTTTAGGTACGATCACAGCTTTTCTCCTTACCTGTATCTGTGTTGCCAGTCTGCCTTTTATACTGCATCTGTTAAATGTGCCGGACAGCTTAATGGATCAGGCTGATGCCTACATAAAGATCATTCTTTTGGGACTGTTAGCTACCATGCTTTATAATGGCTGTGCCTCTGTTTTACGTGCAGTAGGTGATACTGCTGCCCCGCTTTTGTTCCTGCTGTTTGCGGCAGGATTAAATGTTGCCTTAGACTTGCTTTTTATTTTGAAATTTGGCTTCGGCGTTGCCGGAGCTGCCTGGGCCACAGTGTTGTCCCAATCACTTTCCGCCATTATAAGCCTGATTTATATGTTTAAACGATATCCTGTTTTCCGTTTTACTCCTGCTGATTTCAAACTGGAGTTTCAGGAAATAAAGGATCTGTATACTTCCGGTCTTTCCATGGCCGCCATGATGTCCCTTGTATTTTTCGGAACATTGTCCCTTCAATGTGCTATCAATACTTTTGGTCAGGACATTATCGTTGCCCACACAGCAGCCCGCAAGATTACAGAATTTTTCATGCTTCCCTTCTCTGTTATGGGAGTAACCATGGCTACTTACTGTGGACAGAATATGGGTGCCGGAAAAAAAGACCGTATCTGCACAGGTATACGCCAGGCACTTCTCATTACATGGATCTGGTCCATTGGAATGATGCTCTTAAGCTATACAATTGCACCAAATCTGATCAGCCTTGTAACAGGCTCTCAAAACCCTGCAGTTCTTTCCAATGCCTCCTGGTACTTGAAAACCGATTCTCTCTTTTATTTTGCACCTGCTGCTATTTCTGTTTTAAGAAACGGACTTCAGGGAATGGGAGATCACATTACTCCCGTCTTTTCCAGTATGATCGAATTGATTGGAAAAATCATCGCTGCCCTGGTTCTTGCTCGCATTTTCCATTATTGGGGCATCATTATGGCTGAACCTATCGTATGGATACTTATGGTCATTCCACTTATTATAAAAGCCAGAAAGCTGCTGTGATATCTGTCACAGAGCTTTCTGGCTTTTTATTTATGTTATATCTTATGCGCAGGCGAGACCTTCGTTCATGGCCCAAAAAAAACAAATATATTATTTAATGATCTCTTCTGCTCTCTCCAGGGCAGATGTAATATTCGGGCAGAAGTTCTCTTCACCTGCAAGAGCAACAAATCCAGCCTTTTTCATTGCCTTCATAGGCTGCTCATTTACATGAGAAAATACTACTGTCACTCCCTTGCTTTCGCAGGTTTTGGTAAGTGCAGTCAGCGCATTCATTGCTGTACTGTCCAGTGCCGGAACTGCTCTCATGCGCAGTACCAGACATTTTGCACTTTCTTCCACTACAATATGTTCAATGGCATCAGAAGCGCCAAAGAACAGAGGGCCGCTTACTTCATAAACACGGATCTCAGCTGGAAGCATGCGCAGATTTTCATTAACAGCCACTGTGTCATCGTCTGTATATACCCAGCTTTCTGTCTTTGTCTCTTCGCTCATTCTCTTGATGAACAGCAGACATGCAAGGATCATGCCTACTTCGATTGCTACTACCAGATCAAATACTACAGTGAGTACAAAGGTTACCACCAGCACCAGAACATCACTCTTTGGAGCTGTTTTTACTAACTGTAAGAAAGTACGCCACTGACACATATTGTAAGCAACGACAAATAGGATCGCTGCAATGGTAGGCATTGGGATCATACCTGCATAAGGCATCAGTACTACCAGAACGATCACCAGGGTAATGGAATGTACCATACCTGCTACCGGTGTGCGGCCGCCGTTTTTAATATTAGCTGCTGTACGGGCAATGGCACCTGTAGCCGGGATACCGCCAAATAATGCGGAAGCAATATTTCCGGCTCCCTGTGCCACTAATTCCATATCAGAACGATGCTTTCCATTGATCATACCATCTGCAACAACACAGGATAGCAGTGATTCAATGGCTGCCAGGATAGCAATGGTAAATGCATTTGGAAGCGCTGCCTGAACGATCTCAAAGTTTACTGACGGCAAGTGGAAAGATGGGAGCGCATTACTGATGGTATACAGATTTCCAATGGTAGAAACCTTTAAAGGAAGGAATTTTACCATAAGAATGCCAACGATAACTGCGATCAGAGAACCTGGGATCTTCTTAAATATGTAAGGAGAAACGATCAGGATCGCCAAGCTTACAATACCTACAATAAGAGCTGCCGGATTGACAGTTCCTATATTTTCAAGAAACGCTGCAAGCTTTTCCATGGTTTCGATCGGACGGACACCTTCCGGATAAGCCACGCCAAAGAAATCCTTTAACTGTCCGATCACAATGGTAACTGCGATACCGGAGGTAAAACCGGTTGTAATGGTATATGGAATAAACTTGATCAGGCTTCCGAAACGGCAGATGCCCATCAGGATCAGGAATACACCTGCAAGAACAGTCGCGATCACAAGACCGTCCATTCCGTCTCTTGCCACGATACCAGCTACAATCGTAGCAAATGCAGCGGTTGGACCGGCGATCTGTACACTGCTTCCCCCAAGAGCAGAGATAACGAATCCAGCTACGATCGCTGTAAAAATACCTGCCTCAGGACCTACGCCAGATGCCAGTGCCAGAGCGATAGACAGAGGAAGCGCGATGATCGCTACGATAATACCTGCTGTCACGTCTTTTACAAACTGGGATTTGTCATAGGACTTTAAGGCTGTTAATAACATGGGTTTTAAGTTGCTCATTTTACCTTTGTCCTTTCATTTTCCTTTGTTTCTGCTTTTTACACACGTGAATTCGATTATAACATAAAGAAAATGTTAAGGAACCAATATTTTTTATGTTTCTATAAAAATACATTTTTAAGTACATTTTTGCTGCATCAAAAAAGTTCCCGCCCATTGCATTTATTCCAAAAAATAATGGGTGAGAACTTTTATGTATCAGGATTCTTGCTCCATCCGGGTTAACAGCTGGTCGATTTTTGACACAAACAGATCAAAAGCAACATCATTCTTACCGCTTTAAAGCTGATATTTCGCGATTCTTATAATCCTCTAAGCCAAAATCATCATTCCACTGTGTCGTATCTTCCGGAAGTCCCACATAATTTAAGGACATATCATCCTTTGACACAAGGCCCAGATTTTCCACTTTTCCTACATGCTCGTCCCATGTTCCATCGTAAATAATGGAATCCAGCATAGAATTAACAGTCGCTGTCAGGCTCTTCATGGCAGAAGTGATGGTAGTTCCTTCTCCATAGGCATCAATGATCGGAGACTGATCAGAGTCTACGCCAATGACCTTGCCGCCTACCTTTGCTGCTGCCTCTGCTGCTGATGTAAAAATACCGCCGCCGCAGGCAAAAACAACCTCTGTGCCATTGCTGTACCAGGTATCCATAGCCGCTGTGATCTCTGTGGAGCCATAGAACTGACCGCCATAAGCATAATCGATCTCTACTTCATCGGTAATTCCCATTTCCTTTGCTGCCGCATCAATTCCCTGGACATAGCCATAGCCGTAACGCATAACGCCAGGAACTGCCTGGCCGCCTAAAAATCCTAAATGACGGTAACCCAGTTTTACAGCTGTGTAGCCTGCAAGGTATCCTGGGATCGCTTCCTGGTAAATAGCAAGATAGGTATTTCCTGTGTTGTAATACTGGGATACATCGTAAGCATCCGGATTGTCATAATAGGCATTTCCCACAGCTGCTGCGCCAATATCCCCTGCGCTCATATCCAGGACGATAAACTTAATGTCCGGATATTTAAAGGTGGTATCCACCACAGTCTGTGCAAATACATAACCAGGCATAACTAAAATATTATAACCTTCGGCAACTGCCACATCCACCATAGCTGTTCTTGCATAATCCGTATCCCCATCCGGCTTTTTGTAAGTAAAGTCAATGTTGTGTGCTTTGCAGTAATCCCTGCAGGCCTCATAAGTAGTCTGGTTAAAAGACTGGTCTGTGATATCCCCCGCATCTGTGATCATGCAGACTCTGTAATCAGAACTGCCTGTGTTCTCTGTCGTCACATTCTGTCCGCTGCATCCCGCAAGCATCATGACCGCCAGCACTACCGCCAGAAATAAGGACATTCCTTTTTTACATTTTTTCACGCTTCTCTCCTCCAATAAACATTCATTTTCTTTTTATTGTTGACTACATACTGTATCCAATATACATCTAATCATGTCATAAATTTACAGGTTGGAGAAGTTCTTTCTTATATTCCTGGTTTCTTTTGTAATATAAAAAGACTGCTGCAGTTTTTCTGCAACAGCCTTTAAGGATTTATTATTTACTTTTTTCATATTCATCAATTGCCGTCTTCATCCGGTTAAGTCCTTCTGCGAGCACCGCTCTTGTACAGCCCAGATTGATCCTCTCAAATCCTTTTCCGTATTCTCCATAAGCAATTCCAGAAGATAACCCCACTTTTGCTTTCTTTAAAAAGAACTCATCTAATTCTTCTGGTCTTATTCCCAGTCTTTTACAATCCAGCCATACCAGAAAGCTTCCTTCCGGGCGGATTACTTTGATCTGAGGTAGATTTTTTTCGCAATATTCTGTAAGAAATTCCAGATTTCCGTGTACGTATTCTGTAGCCTGACGAAGCCATTCATCAGCTTCTGGTGAAAGCGCACCTTCCATTCCTGCAATACCAAAAGCATTCGTGGCAAAGTCCATACTGTATCCGCTCATCTGCTCCATATATTTTTTGCGCAGTCCTTCATCAGGAATAATAACAAGAGCGTAAGTCAGATCCATTACATTGTAAGCTTTACTTGCTGCATTGATCAGCACAGTATTTTTCATTGCCGCTTCACTGACAGAAGGCGCCGGTGCATGTTTTCTGCCATCATAACGCATATTAGCATGAACTTCATCTGCAATAACCGTTACATGATGTTTGTAGCAGATTTCCTGCAGCTTTTCCTGTTCTTCTCTCGTAAAAAGCCTTCCTGTAGGATTTTGTATATTTACCATAAAGTAGGCATCCGGCTTTTCTTTAATGATCTTCTGCTCAAAGTCAATAAAATCAAGAGTATATTTTCCATTTTCGTAGATCATTGGATTGAGGATCAATTTTACCCCGGCCACATGAGCAATTTCTGCAATAGGATGAAAATGAGGAGTCTGGACAATAACTTTCCCCCCTCTTCCTGCATATGTATCAAAGCACATTCTGGTGGAGACCCAGACACCTGGTGTATTTAAGATCCATTCCCGTTCTACTTTCCAGCCATACATTCGATCATACCATTTAATAATGGTATCATAATAACTATCCGGTTTCAGATGATAATTAAAAATTCCTCTCTGTGCTGTTTCTGTCAGTTTGTCTGTAATACACTTTGCAACTGGAAAATCCATGTCTGCATTGCTTAACGCAATAATGTCTTCATCTTTATACTGATCCCATTTAATAGACCAGGTTCCTTTACATGACGGAATATGGTCAAAATCGTATTTCATAGGAATTCTCCTCTCTGTATTCAATTCGATTTTTGGAAAAACATTCGATTGTTTATCTACGGTTAATCTCTTCCCATAATTCTGCATCAGCACCCTTTATGCCAAGTGCCTTTGGATCAAATGTTAATCGTCCCACATTATTATTTCTCTGTCTGTCATAATCCTTCAAAGTTACAAACAATGGCTTTGCAAGAAGGATCATCACTATCAGATTCAACCATACAGTCAATCCGCATGAAATATCTGCCAGATTCCATACCAACTGAGAAACAGATAAACCACCGTACAAAATAGCTGCAACACCCAGAAGTTTCACGAACATAAGAGCTGCTTTGTTTTCTTTTTTCAAAAACAGTGCCATATTACTTTCTGCCTGATAATAACATGCCAGAATAGATGTAAAAGTAAACAGGATCACACAGATTCCGATAATGATAGAAGCAAAATTTCCAAAAGTTGTAGCCACACCTCTTTGCAGATAGATAACACCTGCATCGATTCCTTCCAGATTGGATATAATAGCCGTTCCGTTTGGATCGATCACGTTGTAGCAGCCTGTAATAAGAATGGTAACTGCTGTCAGTGTACAAATGATCAAAGTATCTACAAATACTGCCAGAACCTGTACAAGTCCCTGTTGAGCCGGATGTTCAACCTCTGCGGCGCCTGCAGCAAAAGTCCCGGAGCCCTGACCTGCTTCATTAGAAAAAACACCACGCTTGATACCCATGGTAACTGCCGCGCCGATCATTCCGCCAAAACCGGCCTGAAGATTCCACGCTGATTTAAAAATAAGAGCAAATACACCTGGAAGCGCTGCTATATGTGTAAGAATAACGGCTACGCTGGCTGCAATAAAGATAAGCGTCATAGCAGGAACCAGTTTATTAGCAAAACTTGCAATACTTTTTATACCACCGAAAACAACAATGATAAAAATAATAGCAACAATCAGAGAAATCACGATTCTTGATAAACCAAATGACTCCTGAGCTGCATCTACAAGAGCCGATGTATTTGCAAGGTACATACAGAACCCAGAAGAGCAGATGCCAAATATCGCATAGAGACTGGCAAGCCATTTACAGTTCAAACCTTTTTCAATATAAAAGGTGGTACCTCCTCGATATTCTTTGCCATTTGGATCTTTTGTTTTGTAAATCTGTGCAAGAGTACATTCTGCAAACGAAGTAGCACCACCGATCAAAGCTGCTACCCACATCCAAAAAATTGCACCCGGTCCGCCAAAACAGATCGCAGTGGCAACACCTGCCATATTGCCGGTTCCTACTCTTCCGCCAACAGAAACAAGAAAGGATGAAAGTGAAGAAATGCCTACTTCCTTGCTTCCGCCTTTTACAGAATGAAACATGTCCTTCCATCTTCTGAACTGGATTCCTCTGGTTCCTACTGTAAACAACAGACCTACTCCCAATATCAGTGCTACCATCGGAGTTGCCCAAAGCATTCCTGCGATTTTCCCCGTTATCTCTAGCATCTTTTTCTCCTTTCTCTCTGCCATGGATCACTTTCACTGATCCATTTATAACATATCGTTTTTCCAATTAAGATTTCCGGATCTCTCTTGTTTTTATTATAGATATTTGTTAGCATTGAGTAAAGCGACGAAATCTCATCTAGTCGTTGCTGTTTACGCAACGTACGAACAGACAAAGCCTGCTGCTTATTATTTTACCTAATTAAAACATGAAACTTTTTTAATTTAACAAAATGGGGATTTTATATGGATACAAAAAAATGTATAGTTCTGCTTTCTGTATTAGACAAACTGAATATAACAGAAGCCGCAAAAAGCCTCGGCTACACCCCTTCCGGTGTTTCAAGGATCATTGAATCTATTGAAAAGGAACTTGGATTCTCTCTGTTGATCCGATCCCATGACGGAGTGCTGCCTACAACGGAATGCTCTCTTCTGCTGCCTCTTTTTCGTGAGCTGGCTTCTCTTGATAAGGCTTTAGTGGAGTCCGCTCAGGACATTACCGGAATGAAACACGGCAAAATACGCATTGGAAATGCCTATACCGCGTATATACCAAAACTTTTTCATACGATTCAGGATTTCAAAAAGGATTTTCCCCTGATTGATATTCAGATCTACGAAGGCCTGAGTTCAGAACTGATCGGTAAACTTCTGGTAAATGAACTAGATTTTGCTATTTGCAGCAATTGCCCCGGCAGCTATGATTGGATCCCTCTTTTTTCTGATTCTATGGCTGTTATTGTCAACAAAAATCATCCTTTGGCAAAAGAAAGCCATTATCCTATTAAGCGATTTGAAACCGACCCTTTTATTGACTTTCGGCCTGACGCCGATACGGATGCCAAACGACTACTGCAAAAATACAGGATCAAACCTAACAGTCGTTTTACAGCAACTTCCAACCAATCCGCCTATTTAATGGTGAAAGCAGGAATGGGTGTTTCCCTGACCAATTCCATGTACACCCAAACCTGGTCTGATGGTATTGTAAAACTGATGACAGAGCCAGAGGCTTACATCTCTATTGGAATCGCTATAATAAGTAAACAGTATCTTTCACCATCTGTGAAATTATTTTTAGAAAGATTTATAAAGGATATGAAGAAACAGGAGTCTATCACTTTGTGATCATTAAGAAGCTATAATTTTACCACAAAAAAATCATCTCTATCCAATTAATGTATGATAGATCCGAAGATCTTCATCTTTAAACACATTAAAAATAACTTTTTTTATGCGACTGTCTTCATTTATATAATTCTTTACAGTCTTAACAGCAATTTCCGCAGCCAGCTGCTGTGGAAATCGGAATACACCTGTTGACAGACAGCAAAATGCCACTGACTCCACACCTGTATCAGCCGCAAGTTTTAAGCATTCTTTATAACAGCTGGCCAGCAGATCTTCATCCTGTTTGCTGGCCTCCCACTGTATGATAGGGCCAACTGTATGAAGAATGTATTTCGCCGGCAGATTATATCCTGGTGTAATCTTCGCTTTTCCGGTTTCTTCCTCATGGCCTTGTTTTAACATGATCTCATGCATTTTAAGACGAAGCTCAATTCCCGCATAAGTATGGATGAAATTATCAATGCAGGCATGCATTGGTGAAAAACAGCCCAGCATCTGTGAGTTGCAGGCATTTACTATGGCATCACATTTTAAGGTAGTGATATCCCCCTGCCATATATAGAATCGTGGATCAGATGCCGTCGGCTGTAAATCATTTACATCTGTAATTCCCCGTTCCATATTTCTTTGGGTGAGATATTCATCCTGGATCTTTAAAAATTCTTCGCTTATTGGTTTTGGCATTCTGACATTCATAAGCGAACGCAGCAGTTCTTCCTGTCCCTGCTTGTCTGACGGCATCTTCGGTCTGAAAATCTTCTTATCTTCTTTTAACAGATACTGAATCAGGTATTCTCTTCTCTCACTCTGTGTCATACAAGCTCCTTTCGTAAATCAGTGACAGCCGCAGCCATATCCCCACCGATTCCTATTGCTCTTTTCCCGAAACTTTCAGGAACAACTGCCTCATCCTTATTTAATCGTATCAGACTATAGGAAGCAAAATCGCGAACCAGTTTTTCAAAGGGGAATCTTATTATAATTGGTGTGTTAAAACCTACACCTAATTCCAATAATACTACCTTTTTTGCTTTGTTTCCTTCAAGGAAATCCGCATATCTGTCAGCAGCCTCATGCCATACTTCATCTTCTACAAAATATTGATCACACCTTAAATGCATAGCCATCTTTCCGCCGCATACCGGACATTTGGGCACCAGATCCGATGGAACCAGACAGTCTTTTCTTGCTGCATCCATTTTTCTAAACAATTCTTCCCCATCATACACCTTTGAATGACAGCCGCGCTGGCACTGGATCTCTCCATAATCACCCTGAGTTGCAAATATTCTGTCCGGCGCAAAACCTGCTTTATAAAATTGATGATCCACATTCGTTGTCAGGACAAAATACTCTTTTTCCTTAACAATATCATACAATTCTTTATAAATTGGCAATGCAGGCGGATCAAATCTGTTGAGTAATGCATGTTTAGACCAATATCCCCATCTTGCTTCTTCTGACGGAAAAGGATAAAATCCGGCAGCATACATATCTGTCATATACTGTCTGCCATATTTCATAATAAATTCATGAAAATTCTCACGAAATCTCTTTCCGCCATATTCAATACCTGCCGCCGTGGAAGCTCCTGCTCCTGCTCCTATGATTACAGCATCCGCTTCTTTTATAAGTCTTGCTGCATTTTCCACCTGCAGTTCATAGGGATCATTTTGGAACACATAGTCATTTGCTGAAGTGTAACACAGCAGTCTGCTCCAATCTACATAACTTTTCCTTATCTTTTTTAAAATCATGCCATACCTCTTTTCTTTATACACTGCTTCGGGCATATCTCAGCACATCTTCCGCAATGCAGACAGTGATTCTGATTGATTCTTGTCTGAGGATGTCCATCAGATCCTATGGTTGCTACAGTGGAAGAATGCAGCTCTTCTACTAACATTTTCAGATATTTTATGTTTGTCATCTCCATCATCTCTCATATAAAAATGGGGCGCCGCAAAATATGCCGTATTTGCAGCACCCCATGTTATATTTCTTCTCTCATACAGGCTGCTGCAATCCGTAACAGAATCTCAGCAAGCCCTGAGGAATCATGTTTCTATTGTATGATGTTGGCGGGTCCCAAGGTCAAAAATCCTCTTGCAAGCAAGCTTGCATCGGATTTCCGACCTTTT
>ERZ773149.2205-NODE-2205-length-14176-cov-3.311663_pt1 | contig 14176 bp, 10 predicted proteins | sample MGYA00511081_ERZ773149 | MGnify/ENA primary metagenome ERZ773149 (study PRJEB29015, sample SAMEA2737846) | human gut metagenome | biome: human gut; feature: human-associated habitat; material: faeces | place: China | collected 2012 ...
GAACAGATTGCCTATATCAAACCGATGATCGCCATGCGCAACGGCAGCCAGAGCATGCCGATGCTGGTTCAGTCGATCCTGACCATTCTGGTCATGATCATCATGATGACCCGCTTCAGCATTCCAATGTTCGTTGTAGTCTGCCTGTTTGTGGCTGGTATGCTGACCGTGACGAAGAAATTCGGCGGTATGAGCTCCAAATATATGATGTTCCAGCAACGTTCCCTGGCAGCAGAAGAAGGCTTTGTGGAAGAGATGATGGCAGGCCAGAAGGTGGTCCAGGTTTTCTGTCACGAGGAAGAGGCAAAGCGGGATTTCTTAAAATACAACGAAAAGCTGTTTGAGGACAGCAAGACAGCAAATCAGTACGGTAATGCCCTGATGCCAATCCTTGGCAATATGGGCAATCTGATGTATGTGGTTCTTGCCATTGTTGGCGGCATGATGGTTTATTTCCAGGCACCGAACCTGACCTGGAGGGGCTTTAGTCCGGTATCTGTCGGAATTATCATCACGTTCTTGGGGATGTCCAGACAGCTGGCCCAGACCGTGGGACAGAGCTCCAACCAGGTGGCACTGATCGCCATGGGCCTTGCAGGTGCAGGACGTATCTTCGAGCTGATCGATGAAAAGCCGGAGGAGGACGAGGGCTTTGTTACCCTGGTCAATGCAAAACACGATGAGAACGGTGAGCTGGCGGAGGCCGACCATCCGACCCACATCTGGGCATGGAAGTATCCGCGTCCGGACGGTACTGTCACCTACACCGAGTTAAAGGGCGATATCCGACTGGAGCATGTGGATTTTGGGTATGTGCCGGAGAAGCTGGTGCTGCATGATGTATCCCTGTTTGCGAAGCCGGGACAGAAGATCGCGTTCGTAGGCGCAACCGGTGCAGGAAAAACCACCATCACCAATCTGATCAACCGTTTCTACGATATCCCGGACGGCAAAATCCGCTACGACGGCATCAACATCAACAAGATCTGCAAAGCAGACCTGCGCCGCTCTCTCGGTGTGGTGCTGCAGGAGGTGAATCTGTTTACCGGAACTGTAATGGACAATATTCGCTACGGACGCCTGGATGCAACGGATGAAGAGTGTATCGCAGCAGCAAAGCTGGCCAATGCGGACAGCTTCATCACCCGCCTGCCGGACGGCTACAATACCATGCTGACCGGAAATGGCGCAAGTCTTTCCCAGGGACAGCGCCAGCTGATCTCCATTGCCCGCGCAGCTGTAGCAGATCCGCCTGCCATGATCCTGGATGAGGCCACCAGCTCCATCGATACCCGTACCGAGGCACTGGTACAGCAGGGTATGGACAATCTGATGGAGGGCAGGACCGTGCTCGTCATTGCGCATCGTCTGTCAACCATTCGAAACAGTAAGGCCATCATGGTTCTGGATCACGGACGTATCATCGAGCGTGGTGACCACAAAGACCTGATCGCCCAGAAGGGAACATACTATCAGCTGTATACCGGAGCATTTGAGCTGGAGTAAAAAAATAGAAGAGAATCGAAGAACACGAAAAACCCATAGACGAAATCTATGGGTTTTTTGAATAAAACGAATTGGTATTTTTTTATCATTTGGCTTACATTGTAGATATCAAATTACAACGGAGTAGATCATGAAAAACAAATACCAGCATATTTTCAGTCCCATGACCATTCGTCATATGACTGTAAAAAACAGAATTGTGATGATGCCGATGGGCACCAATTTCGGAGAGCAGAACGGAGAAATGAGCTTTCTGCACATCAATTACTATGAACAGCGAGCAAAAGGCGGTACCGGACTGCTGATCGTTGAAAATGCCAGTGTGGATTCTCCGCAGGGCTCCAATGGAACAACCCAGCTGCGCATAGATTCGGACAATTACATACCACGCCTGTACAAGCTGTGCGAAAATGTTCATAAACACGGAGCCTGTATCGCCATTCAGATCAATCACGCGGGTGCGTCTGCCATGTCATCCCGTATCGGAATGCAGCCGGTTTCTGCTTCAGATGTGCCTTCTAAGGAAGGCGGTGAGATCCCGAGACCTCTGACAAAGGAGGAGATCCTGAATATTGTCCGCAAATATGCAGAGGCTGCCAGACGTGCCCAGATCTGCGGCTTTGACGCGGTCGAGATCCATGCGGGCCATTCCTACCTGATCAGCCAGTTCCTTTCTCCGATCTACAACAAACGGACAGATGAATTTGGCGGTTCCGCTGAAAACCGTACACGCTTTGCGCGTATGATCCTGGAGGCAGTTCGAAAACAGGTCGGGCCGCATTTCCCGATTTTCCTGCGCATCAGCGCGGATGAGCTTATGGAGGGCGGAAACACACTGGAGGATACCCTGGCTTATCTGGAATGCCTGGAAAAAGAAGTGGATGTCTTTGATGTTTCCTGTGGCCTGAATGGTTCCATCCAGTACCAGATAGATGCAAATTATCTTCCGGACGGCTGGCGTTCTTATATGGCAAGAGCTGTGAAGGAAAAATTCGGGAAACCCTGCATTGCTGTCGGAAATATCCGCCATCCACAGATTGCGGAGGAAATCCTTGCAAAGGGGGATGCGGATTTTATTGGCATGGGACGCGGCCTGATCGCGGAGCCGGAATGGGTCAACAAGGTAGAATACGGAAACGAATGTGATCTTCGCAGCTGTATTTCCTGCAACATTGGCTGTGCGGGACACCGCATCGGCTTAAACCAGCCCATCCGCTGCACTGTCAATCCGGCGGTAAACAGTGGGGAAGACTATATGAAGCATAAAATCAAAAAGCCCTGCAATGTCGTTGTCATCGGAGGCGGTACCGCAGGCCTGGAAGCGGCATGCACCGCTGCGGAGGTCGGCTGTACAACATTTTTGATTGAAAAAAAAGCAGAGCTGGGTGGTCTTGCATCAGTGATCTCAAAAATTCCGGACAAAAAACGACTTGGAGAATTTCCGCAGTATCTGATCCGCCGGGCGGAAAAGCTGCATAACCTGTTTGTTTTCTGCAACACGCAGGCAACCACAGAGCTTGTGAAAAGCCTGAATCCGGACATCATTGTGAATGCAACCGGATCTGAACCGACGTTGCCGCCGATCCGGGGACTTCACGATCTTGTTGACAAAGAGGACAGTCATGTTGCAACTGTGTTAAAAATGATCGAGCGGATTCCGGAATATCCGGAGCATATGGGAGGCAGGAAGGTTGTGATCATCGGAGGCGGGGCAGTCGGCCTGGATGTCATGGAATTCTTCACGGAGCGCGGAGCACGGGTATCCATGGTTGAGATGCTTCCCATGATCGGAAACGGACTCGACCCGGTTTCCAGATGTGACATCCATGCAAAACTGAAAAAATATCAGGTGGAGCAGATGGTGAATACGATGCTCCAGGAGGTCAGAAATGACCGATTTATCGTAAAAACACCGCAGGATGAAATCAAAGAGCTTCCCTTCGATTATGGTTTTATCTGCCTGGGCATGAAAGCCAGCACACCAGTATTAAAAGAGCTTGAAGAGATCTTTTCAGATACCAATGTCGAGATCATAAACATCGGTGACAGCAAGCGTGCGCGCAGGATCATAGAGGGAACAGAAGAGGGAAGAAATATTTTAAGTGTTCTTGAGCGGCACGACTATCTGTAACCTTGAAATTCAGGGTTACGCACCCGGAACCGGAAATGGTTGTATTTGCGCTGCATGCGTGATATAAAAATAAGAGTGTTATTTAAGTGAAAGGGGTATGAATTATGGCAGAAAGAATTACAGGACATACAGAACTGATCGGGTTATTTGCGTATCCGATCCGGCATTCCAATTCACCGGCAATGCACAATGAAGCGTTTGCTTACCTTGGTCTCGACTACGCCTATCTTGCGTTTGAGGTGGACAACAGCACGCTGGAGGATGCGATCAGGGGCTTTCGCGCAATGAAGATGGTCGGAGCCAATGTTTCCATGCCAAATAAAACGGTTGTAGGAAAATATCTGGATAAACTGTCACCGGCTGCAGAGCTCTGCGGTGCAGTGAATACCATCGTCAATGAAAATGGTGTACTGACCGGACATATCACAGACGGTATCGGTTTTATGCAGGCGTTAAAGGATAACGATATCGATGTGATCGGAAAGAAGATGACAATTGTCGGAGCCGGCGGTGCCGCAACAGCAGTAGAGATCCAGGCGGCATTGGACGGAGTAAAGGAAATCTCTATTTTTAATCCGCACGATAAATTCTGGGCTAACGCGGAGGAAACTGTAAAGAAGATCAATGAAAGAACATCCTGCAGGGCTGTTCTCTACGATCTGGATGACAAAGACCGTTTACGGACAGAGATGGCAGATTCCTACTTGTTTGTAAACGGAACCGGTGTTGGAATGAAGCCTCTGGAAGGTCTGTCTGTCGTGCCGGATGAGTCTTATTTCAGACCGGAGCTGATCGTTGTGGATATTCCGTATTCTCCGTTGGAGACAAAAATGCGTGCAATGGCGAAAAAAGCGGGATGTAAGACCATGAATGGTATGGGCATGATGCTGTTCCAGGGTGCTGCGGCATTTAAGCTGTGGACCGGAAAGGATATGCCGATCGAGCATATGAAAGAGGTGCTGCATATCCGTTATGATGACTGAGGACTGTGCAGCGCACAGTCTTGGCATGAAAGAAAAAAGCTGGAGGAATGTGAATGAATACGGAAACGAATAGCTGGGTAGAAGTCCGCGGCGTGCGGATCGGAGAGGGCATTCCGAAAATCTGTGTGCCGATCGTCGGTACAACAAGGGATGAGATTCTGGCAGCAGCAAAATCCTTTGAAAGCGTAAAGAAGGATGTCGTTGAGTGGCGGGCTGACTGGTTCAATGGTGTCTTTGATTTTGCACAGGTAGAAGCCTTGATGACAGAACTGCGCCAGGTGCTTGGAAATACCCCGGTCCTTTTTACCTTCCGGACCGCCAACGAGGGCGGAGAAAAGGCAATTGAGCCGGCTGCTTATGCCGAGTTAAATAAAAGGGCTGCTGCAACGGGACTGATCGATCTGGTGGACGTGGAAGCCTTTACCGGCGATGAGGTGGTAAGGGATATCATTGAGTCAGCACATGAGAGCGGCGTTGTGGTGGTAGCTTCCAACCATGATTTTGAAAAAACACCGGAAAAGGACGAGATCGTAAGACGTCTGAGAAAAATGCAGGAGCTGGGCGCAGATATTCCAAAGATCGCGGTGATGCCGCAGAGCAGAAAAGATGTTCTGACCCTGCTTTCAGCTACCGAGGAGATGGTATCAGAGTACGCAGACCGTCCGATCATTACCATGTCCATGTCGGCAACCGGGCTGATCAGCCGTCTTTGCGGAGAGTGCTTTGGTTCGGCACTGACCTTCGGGGCAGTGGGAAAAGCGTCAGCACCGGGGCAGATGAATGCATCGGATCTGAGTGAGATCCTGAATCTGATCCATACAAGCTTATAGAGAAAAAAAGAAGGGCGTGTAAAAAATGAGAAATCATTTTTTACACGCCTTTTTCAGATCAGAGCATGGCTTTTCACATAGCTCAGAAACTGCTCCGCAAGCGGTGTACGGTAGCGGTTTTTCAGATACGCTATATAGAAACGGCGTTCCCAGTTTGCTTCTGTAATGTGGATGACCTTCAGATGCATGCTGGCAAGGATTGGCATATTCGGAACAACCGCAATGCCGAATCCGTTGGCCACAAAGCCGGCAATGGTCTGGTCTTCATCAATCTCAAAGATGCAGTCCGGCTGTTTGCCGCAGGCAAGAAACAGCTTATCGATCATGGGGCGCAGGCCGCTTCGCCTGGAAAACAGGATCTGCGGATAATCCAGAGTCTCGGGAAGCCGGATTTCTGTCCGGTCAGAAAGCGGATGATCCGGAGGAACGATGACCACGAGCTCCTGCCTGGCGACAGGGATAAAGTCGATAAGGGGTTCCTGGTCCATTCTGGAGCAAAATGTGAAATCGTATTTCTGATTTTTTAAATCCTCCAGAAAGTCTGCGGTCAGGCCGTTGTAAAAATGAAAGTCGATGGTTTTATCCGGACAGGCTGACAGAAATCCGCGGATCAGGCGGGGAACAAAATCAGTTCCGAGAGTGGGAAGCAGGCCGATATCAAGCCGGCCGTTCCCCTGAGCGGATGATTTCAGGCGCTCGACACTGCTGTCGAGCAGCTGGAGGGTATGCTCTGCGTCTTTTAAAAAGTTTTTTCCGCATTTTGTGAGAATGACATTTCTTCCGTCTTTTTCAAACAGCTTAACTCCAAGCTCTTTTTCCAACGTTGAGATGGCATGGCTCAGGCTTGGCTGTGTAATACACAGCTGCTCGGAGGCTTTCATGTAATGCTGAAATTTTGCAAGGGTGACAAAGTAACGAAGCTGATACAGATTCATAAAAAATGACTCCTTCCTGCAGCCAGTATAGCATAATTGATAGATTCTTTCTATGAATGCGGCAAAAAAGATACATTGGTTTTTGAAAACAGCATTACGTATAATAGAACAAGAAATTGATAGAAAAATATCAGATACAATCTGAAAGATCAGGAGGAAATATCATGTCAAACTTGCATCCAATTACAATCAGTTCCTGGACTCTGGGCGATCAGTGCAGCTTTGAAGAGCGGGTACAGGCAGCGAAAAAAGCAGGCTACGAAGGAATCGGCCTGCGGGCAGAGACCTATGCGGATGCCTTAAATGAGGGTCTGAAGGACAGTGACATTCTCGCGATACTGGAAAAATACGATATGAAGGTCACAGAAGTGGAGTATATCGTACAGTGGGCAGAGGAGCATCGCTCTTACGAACAGAAATACAAAGAGCAGATCTGCTTTCATATGTGCCAGCTGTTTGGTGTCCGCCATATCAACTGTGGTCTGATGGAAAACTATCCGGTGGAGCAGACAGCTCAGAAGTTAAAAGAGCTTTGTCAGAGAGCCGGGGAATATATGATCGGAGTAGAGCCGATGCCGTACAGCGGAATCCCGGATCTGAAAAAGGCGTATCAGGTGGTGATGGCCTCCGGCTGCGAAAATGCGATGATCATTCTGGACAGCTGGCACTGGGTAAGAGCCGATCAGCCCTATGACATCCTGACAAAAGAAATTGCCAAAAAGGTGGTAAGCATCCAGATCAATGATGCCTATGAAAGACCTTATGCAGCGCCTGTTTTAAGAGATGAATCCATGCATGACAGGCTTGCGCCCGGCACGGGAGCTAAGGATACTGCAGGCTTTGTCCGCATGGTCCGCGAAGCCGGAGTATCTCCGCTCGCGGTCGGCGTCGAGGTGATCTCCGATGCCATCCTGGCGAAGGGGGTGGAGAAGGCTGCCGCCTATACATACGAGAATACCGTAAAGGTTCTTAAAGAAGCATGGCCAGAGCTTTTGAACGGAGAAAAATAAGACTGCAAATAAAATAAGATACAGAATGGAGCTACAATGAAATTCAAAGCAATGTTTCAGCCGATAGAAATTGGCAATATGACAGTGAAAAACAGATTTGTGGTGCCGCCGATGGGCAACAACTTTGCAAATACCGACGGCACGATGAGTGAACAGTCTGCAGCCTATTATGCAGAACGCGCAAAAGGAGGCTTTGGCCTGATCACGATCGAGGCAACCGTTGTCCATCCGGATGCGAAGGGCGGACCGAGAAAGCCATGTCTCTACGATGACAGCATGATCGAAAGCTTTCAAAAGGTGATCGAGGCCTGCCACAGGGAGGGGGCGAAGGTTTCCATCCAGCTTCAGAATGCAGGGCCGGAGGGAAATGCGAAGAATGCAGGGGCGCCGATCAAGGCGGCATCATCCATCTGCACACAGTGTGGAAGAGATATCCCGCAGACACTGACAACAGAGGAAATCTATCACCTGGTCGATGGCTATGCAGATGCTGCGGAGCGAGCCTGGAAGGCCGGCGCGGATGCCGTGGAAGTTCACATGGCGCATGGGTATCTGGTGAATTCATTCCTTTCTCCACGGACCAATAAGCGTGTAGATGAGTTTGGAGGATGCTTTGAGAACAGGATGCGTTTTCCGCGGCTGATCATCGAAAAGATCCGGGAACGGGTCGGAGACAGGATTGCGGTCCTGGCCCGTATCAACAGCTCTGACGAGATTTTAGGCGGAAATGACGTACATGACAGTGCCGCGATCGCAGCCTGCCTGGAGGATTACGGTGTTGATGCGCTTCATGTATCCCGGTCAGTACATATCCGTGATGAATATATGTGGGCACCGACTGCGGTCCATGGAGGCTTTTCTGCGGACCTTGTCACAGAGATCAAGCGTGCTGTGACGATTCCGGTCATCACGGTAGGCCGTTTTACGGAACCGCAGTACGCTGAACTTCTGGTGCGGGAGGGCCGGACTGATCTGGTTGCCTTTGGACGTCAGAGCCTGGCAGATCCGGAGATGCCGAAAAAAGCTCTGGAAGGACGGCTGGAGGACATGATCCCATGCATTGCGTGTCTTCAGGGCTGTGTCCCAAGCATGTATCAGGGAAAACCGCTGTGCTGTCTGACAAACCCGTTCCTCGGCCATGAGAGCGAGCAGTGGAAAACGGCAGAAACATCAAAGAAGGTGATGGTGATCGGCGGCGGTGTTGGCGGTCTGTGCGCTGCTTTTGTGGCAGCAGAACGTGGTCACAGCGTTACGCTTTTTGAAGCAGGGCATGTGCTCGGAGGGAACATGCGCCTGGCTGCTTTTCCACCTGGAAAGGGAGATATTACCAATATGGTACGCGCATACATTCACCGCTGTGAAAAGGATGGTGTCAGGATCATTCTGGATCAGGAGGTTACCCTGGAGCTGATCCGCAAAGAAAATCCGGACGCCGTGATCGTTGCTACTGGCGCAAAGCCACTGGTTCTGCCAATTGAAGGAATTGACCAGCCGGAAATCCTCTCGGGTTCCGCTGTGCTGGATGGAACGTGCGCGCCGGGGAAAAAGGTCCTTGTTGTCGGCGGAGGAATGGTCGGCTGTGAGATCGCGGCACTCCTCGGAGAACAGGAGCATGAGGTCGATGTGATCGAGCTGCGCGGGGAAATCGGAGCAGATGTGATCAGGGAACATAAAATCTATCTGATGAAGGATTTTGAGCAATACCGGATCGGCCAGATCACAGGAGCGAAGGTGTGCCGTTTTTATAAGGATGGTGTGGAATATGAAGGTGCAGACGGTGCCAGACATGAAGCACGCGGCTATGACAGCGTTGTGCTGGCTATGGGCTATCGGAGCTGCAATCCGTTTGCCGGTCAGATCGAAAAGCTTGGAAAAGAAGTATATGTGATCGGAGATGCACATCAGGCAAGACGTGCCCTTGAGGCAACTTCTGAGGCATATCAGGCAGCGATCCGTCTTTAGCAGATCAGTTCGATTTGCAAGTTCACACTGAGAATCACAACTTAAAAACTGTAATATATACAACTATTTACTTGATATTCAAAAAAACCTGTGCTATAATGAGCCTCAAGTTAAGAAAATACAGTGATACGAAATAAAAGAAAGAGTATTCGTATTTTGAAGAGAACCTGAGGAGGACATGATTATGAAAAAGAATATGGCACTGGTTATGGCATCTATGATGGCAGCATTATCCCTCACAGCCTGCGGCGGTTCCGGCGCAGCATCTACTGCTGCGGCTGACACCAAGACTGCAGATACCACTGCGGCCGGCAGCGCAGACACCAAAGCAGCACCGGCAGACAAGATCGGTCTGGCAGGCAGCGGCAAGGAACTCATTTTCACCACTGGAGGCGACCAGGGTACCTACTACGGCTTCGGAAGTGTCATTGCTGGTCAGATCAGCGACCTGACTGACACAACCGTGACTGCCATCGTGGGAAAGGGCTCGAAAGGAAACATTGAGGCAATGGATGCCGGCGATGCGCAGCTCGGTTTTGTACAGTCCGATGTTATGGCATACGCGTATAACGGCACAAACCTTTTCGAGGGCGCCAAGATCGACGGTTTTTCCACTGTGGCAGCGCTTTACATGGAGCAGGTACAGATCGTAACCCTGGATCCGGACATCAAGACCGTGGCTGACTTAAAGGGCAAGACCGTATCCGTTGGCGATTCCGGTTCCGGTGTTTACTTCAACGCTCTGGACTGCCTGGGTGCATACGATTTAACCATTGACGATATCAAACCTACCTACCAGTCCTTCGGTGACAGCGTAGAGGCGATGCAGGACGGAAAGATTGACGCAGCTTTTATTGTGGCAGGTGCACCGACCACTGCAGTGACCTCCCTGGCAGCAACCAGAGACGTATATCTGGTAGAGCTGGATGATGAGCACATTGCAAAGCTCCAGGAAACCTCTCCCTATTACACAAAGAATGTCATCTCAAAGGATGCATACGGACTCGACAAAGACGCTACGACCGTTGCAGTCGGTGCAGTTATCATCGCGCAGGATGATGTAGATGAAAATGATATTTACAATGTGGTAGCAGGCATCTACGACAGCATCGACACCCTGGGACATGACAAGAAAAATGAGCTGGATCTTGACTTTGCAGCTTCCGTAACCGCAGTTCCGTACCACGCAGGCGCAGCGAAATATTTTGCTGAAAAAGGTCTGACCGTACCGACCAAATAAGGACGAACGTGCAGCAGGAAGCTGTGAATAGCATGCAGCAGAACAGCAAACAGGGTGTTTCCGGAAAGGTACGCCTGAAATGGAATAGGAAGGGGATTTGATTTATGAGCTTTCTGAACAAACACAAAACAGAAGCCGCAGTGAACACGGCACCGGCAGGCGACGGCTTAACCGGAACCGCAGAAGATGTCGATGCGGTGATGAAAAAATATGACAGGGAATCCAATGTCCGTGTATGGGAGGGAAAGCCGAAGAACGTGATCCGTTTCCTGATGGCAGCATTCTCTCTGTTCTGCATCTACCTGACCCTGGTAGACAAGAGCCTCCCGGAGGTGCGCTTAAGCTTATTCCTGGCCATGATCATCGTCATCGGTTTTTTAAACTATCCGATCAAAAAAGGCCATGTCCGTGTGAACCACATTCCGTGGTATGATGTGGCGCTGATGGTGGCGGGCGCAGGCCCGTTCCTGTACTTTGCAGCCAATGCCCAGAAGATTCTGCTGACCAGCTACAGCGTCATTTCCAAAGACCCGTTTATGCTTGCGCTGGCAATTGTGGCTATTCTGGTTTTGGTGGAGCTTTGCCGTCGCTGTGTCGGTCTTCCGATCCTTTTTGTGGTAGGCGCGCTGCTCATTTACACCTTTGCAAATGTCCGTTTTGGCAAGGTCGTTTATGATCTGTTCTACACCACCAACGGTGTGATGAACACCCCGATCAACGTGTGTCAGAAGTACATTGTGGTATTCATCATTTTCGGCGCGTTCCTGGAGAGAACCAGTATCTCGGCGTTCTTCATTGATCTGGCAAACTGTGTGGCAGGTTCTTCCTGCGGCGGTCCGGCTAAGGTAGCGGTCATCTCCTCTGCGCTGTGCGGTATGGTTTCCGGTTCTTCTGTAGGAAACACCGTGACCACCGGCTCCGTGACCATCCCGATGATGATCCGGACCGGTTATAAACCGGAGTTTGCAGGCGCTGTTGAGGCAGCAGCCTCCACCGGCGGACAGATCATGCCGCCGATCATGGGCGCAGCAGCATTCCTGATGGCAGAGTATACCGGCGTTCCCTACTCCCGTATCGCAGTGCTGGCCATCCTGCCGGCTATTCTGTACTTCGCAGGCATTTACATTGCCGTACATCTGGAGGCAAAGAAGCTGGGCTTACAGGGTCTTGATAAAGACAGCCTTCCGAAATTCAGCTATTTAGTAAAGAAGCTTTATCTGCTGGCCCCGCTGGTAGTCCTGGTGGTCCTGGTATCCAACGGTACCCGTACCATGCAGAGCTCCGCAGCCATCGCAATCCTGGTTACCATCGTGGTTGGTCTGTTCAACGCCGATAACCGCATCACTCCGGGTAAGATCATTGACGCCCTGGAAGCAGGCGGTAAGGGAACCATTACCGTAGCATCCGCATGTACCATGGCCGGTATCGTGGCAGGCTGCATTACCTCTACCGGCCTTGCATCCAAGCTCCTGCGCGCTATCGTATCTGCGTCAGGTGGTGTCATGATTATCGCGTTACTGCTTACCATGGTCTGCTGCATCGTGCTTGGCATGGGTGTTCCGACCACCGCAACCTACTGCATCATGGCAGCAACCTGTGCTCCAATCCTTATGAGCCCGGAAATCGGCGTTGAGATGCTGGCAGCACACTTCTTCGTATTCTACTTCGGTATCGTGGCAGATATCACCCCGCCGGTAGCACTGGCCGCCTACGCAGGCGCCGCCATCGCAAAGGCCGGACCGATGAAGACCGCGTTCAACGCAAGCCGCCTTGCCATCGCCGCCTTTATTGTACCGTATATCATTGCCATGAACCCGGCTATGCTGTTCATCAACACCACCATCCCGGAGGTTGTTATGATTACCATCACCAGCATCATCGGTATCTTTGGCGTGGCAGCGGGCTTAAGTGGCTTCGTATTCCGTGATATGAAATGGTGGGAGAGGATTCTCTGCATTGTTGGCGGCCTGACACTTTTAGTACCGGGCAGCCTGACGGACCTCATCGGACTGGTTCTGGTTGGCGCTGTATGCGTACTGGGGTATCAGGCAGCGAAGAAAGAAAAAGAAATGCTGGCCGCATAAATCCATAAAAATAAAAACTCCGTTTTTGCGCATACTAAGTTCAGAAGGAATGCGCAGGAAAGGAGTTTTTTTATGCAGGTGGGAAAAGCAAGTCTGCGGTTTGAACATCCCGCATTTGTGGCATCCTGGGCTTCGGTCGCGGGAAAGAAGGAAGGCCAGGGACCGCTGGCAGACGAAATTGATGTAAAAGAGCAGGATGAGACGTTTGGAATGGAAAACTGGGAACAGGCAGAGAGTGCCATGCAGAAGCAGGCGGCAGATCTGGCTCTGGAGAAGGGGAATATCCACCGGAGGGAGGTGCGTTACCTCTTTGCAGGGGATCTTCTGGGACAGCTGATCGCCACTTCCTTCGGTACGGTAGATCTGGAAATTCCGCTGTTCGGCCTTTACGGAGCCTGCTCTACCATGGGAGAGGCGCTGGGCCTGGGGGCCATGTGCGTAAATGCCGGATATGCGGATCGGGTGCTGACCCTGGCTTCCAGCCATTACGCAACGGCAGAGAAGCAGTTCCGTTTTCCGCTGGGGTACGGGAATCAGAGGGCCCAGAGCGCCACCTGGACCGTGACCGGGTGCGGGGCGGTAGTGCTTGGAAAGAACAAAACCCGTGTCGCCGTAACCGGCATCACCACCGGAAAGCTGGTGGACATGGGAAGCAAGGATTCTATGAATATGGGCGCTGCCATGGCACCGGCGGCCTGGAACACCATACGGCAGAATTTTGAGGACTTTGGCGTGGATGCCTCTTACTATGACCGCATCATCACCGGTGATCTGGGAATGGTAGGACAGAAAGCCCTTTTGGATTTTATGAAAAGCAGCGGGTATGACATTACCGGAAAGCACATGGACTGTGGACTGGAAATTTACGACCGCGGTGAGCAGGATGTCCACTCCGGAGGAAGCGGATGCGGCTGCTCTGCAGTAACGCTGTGTGCCCATATTTTGCCGAAACTGATGCGTGGTGAGTGGAGCCGGGTGCTGTTTGTGCCCACCGGCGCACTACTGTCTACTGTCAGCTACAACGAAGGTCAGAGCATCCCGGGAATCGCCCATGCGGTGATACTGGAACGGATGGAGGTGTGAAAGAAATGGATAGTAGTATGAATGAAATAATTATGGAACTGGTCCGGGCATTTCTTGTGGGCGGCATCATTTGTGCCCTGGTACAGGTTCTGTTGGACCGCACAAAAATGATGCCGGGCCGGGTCATGGTAACACTGGTTGTGACCGGCAATATCTTAGGCTGGCTTGGGCTTTATGAACCTTTTCTGAAATGGGCCGGAGCCGGAGCCGGGGTGCCGCTCCTCGGCTTTGGCAATACTCTGTGGAAAGGAGTAGCAAAAGCCGTGGGAGAGGAAGGCCTCGTTGGGATCTTCAAAGGTGGCCTGACAGCCGCCTCTGCAGGGATCGCCGCGGCGCTGGTGTTCGGGTATCTGGGGGCGCTGGTGTTTCAGCCGAAGATGAAGGAATAAAAAGAGGCTGTCGCAAAATTTTG
>ERZ773149.2209-NODE-2209-length-14146-cov-34.286069_pt1 | contig 14146 bp, 14 predicted proteins | sample MGYA00511081_ERZ773149 | MGnify/ENA primary metagenome ERZ773149 (study PRJEB29015, sample SAMEA2737846) | human gut metagenome | biome: human gut; feature: human-associated habitat; material: faeces | place: China | collected 2012 ...
GTTGATTGCGGAAGGCGGAATTATATCTGTTGCTCGGGTGCGAGGAATTGCCCCCGTCAAAGTGACTACCTGCAATTCCTCGCGCACCACCTTGCGGATGCTTTTCTCCAGCCTATCCGTCTGTTCTGCCGCAAGGATACTCTGCACCAGAAACTCCTTGCGGCGGGCTGACGGCATCTGCTGCAGCAGCTCCCATGCGCGGCGGTGCTGCGGGTCGTTGAGGTTCGGACGGAAAACGTACTGTGGGCGTTTCATGCCTCGCCTTTACGGCGCGACACGGCGGCCAACGCGCGCTCGAATCCGACAGCATTCACCTTATCGTCCAGTAGAAAAATCGTCTTACAAAGGCCATCTTTGGGGCTGAGGTGGCGGCTCACCACCGATGCCCCGCCGCCCAATAGCACGGCGGGGATGGCGTGCAGGTCAAAGCCGGCTTCCATAGTGGCAGACAGCAGATGTTCGGTGTACTTGCGCCCCTGCCGGTTCACAATGTCGCGCACCGTATCGCTGACCGTGCAGGGCTGACCTGCCAGCATATTTTCGATTTGGGCATCTGTGAGGGACAGCCCGGTTTCGCGCCGCACCTGTTCCCGAATGTCATCCACGCAGCGGATCATGCCGAGTTCCAGACTGTGCGCAGTGTCAGCCGCAGGGATGGCGTTGTCGATGCGCATGAGGTCCACCGTCCAGCCGCCAAGATCCATGAGGAGCATGGAGGGTTCGTCCTGCAACAAACCAGTTTCGGTCATAAGGGCGGCGTAGCCTTGGGGGAAGATGGCAACTTCCTCGATGGTAATGCTGTACTCCACGCCCTCGAATTTGAAATTCACTGGCTGGTTGCTCCGCAGCAGATAATCTTTGAACTTGGGTTTGTCGCGTCCGAAGCTGGTCAGCGGAAGCCCCGCCGCAATGCGCACCGAGCATTCGGGCGGCAAACCGCGCTGCCGGATTTCTTTTGCAATCGCCGCCAGCGTCAGCAGGTAATAGTTGTCGTTCGCAGCCTTATCCCGTTGGATAGGCTGCCGCCCGGAGCCACAAACAAAAAAGCACCCGCCAAACTCTAAGAGTCCTTGGCGGGTGTAGGGTTCGTGTTCTCCGTAGCTTGTCAGCCCTGCGGGAAACGAGCAGTGGGCTGTTTTGATGGCGTAGTAGCCGTGGTCGATGCCGATAATGATGCTCATGGGAAATACCTTCTTTCATTTCAAAATCTTTCGGGAATCTATAATAAACGGCGGGGGAGACCTTATCTCCCTCGCCGGAATTTTCTTCGAGAATGGTAGCGTTTTATCCGTCACCACTGGTGTTCCACTCTCAAAATCACCCTACCAGCGGCGAAATTTTACGCTGTAATAAAAAAGCGCCCGCATAGGTGAGCGCTTAGAATTAAATCGGCTGTATACTTTCATTGGTCGAAAAAACATCATTGCACAAGAACATCGTACAGTTCCATTTCGTAGATGGCTCGATACAGCTTGTCGGGGTAAAATTGCAGATAGGGGTCTCTCTTGTCAAATATTTTCCGTCAGTCTACATTGAGTTGTCGAATTTACTTTGATATAGTTTTCTACTATTAAAAGCGTGACAAATTGTCACGCTTTTAATAGTAATCGGTGGATAAATATAGGGTGCCCCGACTCTCTATTTCACGATAATGCTTCTTTCAAAATTTCATGTTGTTATTTCGCAGAAAAACGTTTATACTTAGTGTATGCCAGTATAGCAATGAAAGTTGGGGTTATTGTGGACAAGACATTCATGACAGAACTTCGCATCAACCATGTTCGCCATTTAAAGGATATTACGATACCTCTTTCTAACAGCCAGCCTAAGCATTTAGTTTTGACCGGTAAAAACGGCAGCGGAAAAACGAGCGTTTTGAAAAGTGTTGTTGACTTTCTGACTTATGTGGTTTCTAGTAATTTCTACTCACAAGCAGCTTGTTTAGAGAGTGTTACCTTTAACCAAAAAAGGCTCCAAGAATTAGACAACTCTGAACAAGATAAGCAAAATCGAGAAGGCATTGAAAGGGACATCGCGTTCTGGACTCGGTTCCTAGACCATTGGATTGATGGGACTGTTGCCGAATATTTATCCTATGCTGACCTGCGTGAGAAATACCTAAAGGGCGAATACATCCTCGCCTATTACGGCGACGACCGCGAAATCAAAGTCCAGATTTCCAAGAACATTGAAAAGGTTGATTTACAGGATGTCTACTCTCTCCAAGATCATCCAAGTAAACAACTTGTCAAATATCTTGTCAATCTAAAAACGACGGAAGCCTTTGCTAAAACTAACGGGAATGAAGCCCGCGCCGCCGAAATCCATGCTTGGTTTGACAGATTCCAAAATGTTCTGCGCTCCATTTATTCCGATGATACTCTTGAACTGAAATTCGACATCGAAACTTTTGCCTTTACCATTTGCCAGGCAGGGCATGACCCGTTTGATTTCAACTCTATGTCAATGGGCTATGCTGCTGTTTTTGACATCATTGGTGATCTAATCATGCGCATGGAATCCAAGCGTCGCTATGATTTAGAGGGCCTTGTGCTGATTGACGAAATCGAAACTCATCTCCATGTTGATTTGCAAAAGAAAATCGTTCCGATTTTGACACAGCTGTTCCCAAATATTCAATTTATTTTAACCACACATTCTCCGTTCGTCTTAAACTCCACCGCGAATGCAGTCGTCTATGACTTGGAAAAGAAGCTTCTGGTAAAAGATGGCTTAACCGACCTGCCTTACGAGGGCGTTGTTGAAGGGTACTTCGATACGGATTTGTTATCAGCTGAACTTCGTCAGAAGTTTACCGAGTACAAGGGAATTGTCCAAAAGGCCACATTGACGGATGAGGATTTTGCTCGTGCATCGGAATTAGAGACTTATTTGGATGAGGTTCCCGATTACTTGGCGCTTGATTTTTCGGAAGAATATAGTCGTCTCAAGTTGGAGTTGATGAACCGGGAGTAATAAGTATGGTGAAAGTAAATCGTACTAAAACGGCTCCCGCATCGCTTGCGATTGAAAAGGAAAAGGGAACCGAAAATTATAGAGAACGAGATGTTGTTTTTCAGCTAAACAAGGACTTTAACGGAAAGTGCTATCTCTGTGAAATTGACAAATTGCAAAGCATCCACATTGAACATTTAAAGCCGCATCATGGTAAAGACCGTGATTTGATGTTTGATTGGAATAATCTGTTTCTTTCTTGTCCACATTGCAACAGTGTAAAGAACCAGAAAAAATATGAGGAGCACATCATCGACTGCTGTAAAGAAGACCCCGAAGCATCCATCCGGCAAGAACTTGTAGACAGTCATGTAGTCGTGACCGCAATCGAATCCACTGAGGATGCCATCCGCACAGCAGGGTTACTAACTGAGTGCTTTGAAAAAGAGAACACCGGAATCCGAATCCTTGAATGCCAAACACGGGTAAACGCTTTACAGACTACTATGACAACATTATATCGTTGTCTTGCAAATTACAAACAAAATCCCAGCCAGAGAAATTACAGAACCCTGCGTGGAATGCTGAACAGAAGCCATAAGTTTGCAGGCTTTACCCGTACATATGTGCGAAATCATATTGACGAGTATCCCAATCTTAGTGAATTGGTCGCAATCGCCTGACCTTCTGAATCTTCTTGCGCCGGGCCAAAAATAAGGGTAAACAAATGTGTTACGTTATTGCTAAAGAACGCTATGCCCACGGCTGCATAGCATTTGAAACCGTACATGGGAAACATTTAGCCGATTTGAAACGGTCTCTGAACGAAGCCCTTGGGAATACCGGTGTAGAGATTATGACCATCAGTCGCCCCGAAGCCTATGGCGAGTATGCGCCCTATCACTTTGTGCAGACTGAGGATGAGTTTGTTGCACAGGTATTAGCCTTACGGCCATAACCTCTAATTTCTGTGTGTGACTTTTAATCCTGCTTTGCTACAAAACCCATCTACGAACTCATCTACCAATTTATCTACGGCTCTGCATTTTGGTTGAGAAACGCTGCGAAAATTACTACACATTACCTAAAATCAGTTGCTCTTATTTGTAGAATACCAACAAATTTTTACGGTGATTCTAGAATTTTTGCCAGCGATACTTTCTCATAACCGCTTGGTCCCGGGTTCAAGTCCTGGATGGCCCACCACAAAGCACGAAGGTTTCGGCCTTCGTGCTTCTTTTTTTGCTCATTCGTACAGTTCCTTGCTCATCTGGTTGCGAATCTCATCACGCCGCCTATCGTAGACCTGCGTGTAGATCGCAAGGGTCGTGCTGGGCTGCGCGTGTCCGGCTTCTGCCAGCTTGCATCTATCAGCTTTTTTCTGGATTTCCACTGTCCGTGATATGATGCTTGCGACTGTGATGACATTGCCTTAGCGTAACCGCAGTATCAATCATTTTTTGCCATTTTTCGCATTGCAATCAAAGCTGCCAACATAATTAAAGGAAATGTGCATCCCGTCAACAAACCTACCTGAAGATTATCTCCTGCCTGCTGTGAAAAATATCCTACCATGCTCGGACCAAAAGCACCACCCATATCTCCAGCTACAGCCAACAGTGCAAACAAGGCTGTTCCTCCTTTTGGAATCCTCGGAACAGTAATGCTGATACTTCCGGGCCACATAATACCAACTGAGAAGCCACATAGGATACATCCAATCAACCCCAAAATCGGCATTGCAGATAGACCAGCCAAAAGATAGCTCAATACACAAAGAACTCCCGATACCAGCATAAACTTTGTCAAATCTATCTTTTCACCAAATTTGCCGTACAGCACACGGGCAATGCCCATTGTGATTGCAAACAAGCACGGACCCGCCAAATCGCCAACGGATTTGGTTAATCCTAATGCGGATTCTGCAAAAGCTGATGCCCACTGCGCCATTGCCATTTCAGAAGATCCAGCGCAAATCATTAGGATAATTGCAACTCCAAAAATAGGCATCTTCAGCAATTGACGCAACGACATTCTCTGACCGTCCTCTACCAAATGCTCAATAGGGCAGGTGGCAAAATTGTAAATATTGTACAAAGGAATCATTGCCCACAAATAGGCTAAAATCCTCCATTTGTCAATACCAAAAACGGAAAAGAAAATTGTAGAAAGTAAAATCACGCCCACACTGCCCCAGCAGTAAAAGGAATGAAGTAGGCTCATCACTTTTTCCTTATGGTCAAAGGGACAGGCTTCCACAATAGGGCTGCACAACACCTCAACAAGACCACTTCCGAGTGCATAAAAAAACACTCCGATCAGTATTCCGACATATGGAGATATTATATTGGGCAAAACCGCAAGTCCGATCAACCCCAGACCTGCAAACAGCTGAGAAGCCACGATGGATTTTCGGTATCCAATAGAATCCACATATTTTGCACAAATTAAATCTACGCTTAATTGTGTTACATAGAATACTGCGGGAATTAAGGCAATCTGTCCCAGTGAGATGTTGAAATCTGAATGAAACGTCAAAAAAAGCAATGGTGCAAAATTAGCTGCGATTGCCTGTGTGATAAGTCCGAGATAACAGGCTCTTAATGTTTTTTTATAGTTCTTCATAGCACAAAGCCCTCCTTTCAAACTACATCGAATGATATCATGCTTTTGTTTGGACAGCAATGGACTTTACCACGTTTTTATTGTATAATATCACAATACAAAGGAGGGTGGCATCATTGGCAGACACCAGCGAATTAAAAATCATTACAGATGAAACTCTCATGGAAAAAAGAACCCACGGACAATCGGTATTTCCGTTTCAATACTATCTAGAAGATATCTGGGACTTCGACTTCCATACAATCGGTTGGCATTGGCATCAGGAAATTGAATTTATATATGTGCAAAGCGGTGAAGTGCAATGTTATATCGGAAAAGATAATTTTTCGTTACCAGCAGGCAGTGGTTTATTTATCAACACGAAAATCATTCATCAATTAACAGCAAAACAAACCACATTGATTCCAAATATTGTTTTTTCCCCTTTGCTGTTGGCTTCAGAGGAGAGTTTGATATACCAGCAATATATTAAGCCAGTGCTTACTTCAGATATTGACTTTTTGGTTTTTGAGCCGTATACCCTGTGGCATAAAGAGATACTTTCTTTACTAAATCAGATATTTGAGACGCAGAAACAAGCAAATTTTAGGGAACTGACAACCATGCGATTGTTGGCAACCATTTGGGAGTTGCTGTACAGAAATATGGAATCCATGTTTTTACAAAGACAAACCGTTAAAAGAAACAGCGATACGTCTCGCCTTCAAATGATGATGAGTTTTATTCATAGTCATTATGCCGACCAGATCCAACTTGATGACATCGCAGATTTTGCCCATGTAAGTAAGAACACTTGTATGCAAATATTCAAGAATGGTATCCGTCAATCTCCTATTTCTTATTTGATACAATACAGGCTGAAAAAAGCCGCAAAACTATTGGCAGCCACGAAAATGAAGGTTATAACCATATCAGAACAATGCGGCTTTCACGATGCGCCTTATTTTTGCCGTAAATTTAAAGAGGTTTACGGGATTTCTCCTATTGAATACAGAAAAAACAACCTCTAAATTTACATATCAACAGCAAGTTTTATCGCTCCCCCAATTATGCTTGTCATACTCATTCTGCGATACTGTTATGAATAAACCATCACATGCAAATCAATTTCTTCTGCCCGGTTATGGATGTTATTATATCGTTGTACCCATTCCATTTGACAGGTACACTTTAATTCCGCTGTCACGCCCTCGGTAGCTTTCATCTGTTCCATGATAGGAGAACAGCTCGCCCGACTGCCCGTAGAAGTAGTCCAGCGTCATTTGGTGTGACCTCGGATTTTCAACTGTGAGTGCTTGTTCATGTGGAAAACCTCCCTTCCGATTTTTACAAAAGAAAAAGCTCACCTCATTTTTTTGAAAGTGAGCCATGTAAAAGCAAAATAGTAACAGTAGGTGTCGAGTTTCGTACCGAAAAATTCTTGGGTACGGTTCTGGGTACAAAGAGCCATTTTAGACACGAAAAGACACCAAAAGTTACGTCAAAGTACACAAAGATGTTTTTTCGGAATTATGAGATAGTCACAAGATTCCACAAGAAAAATGAAATTTCAAAATTAGCGACGTTCTCATAACCGCTTGGTCCAGGGCTTGAAAGGACGGCCGAGCGAGAGCGAGGTAATGAACAGTCCAGTGGACTGTTTATTAGTCCGTGGGTGTTGGGCCCCTGGATGGCCCACCAAAGAAAAGCTTCTGCCGTAAGGTGGAAGCTTTTTTTATAAAAAGGCCATCCAGGGCTTGAAAGGACGGCCGAGCGAGAGCGAGGTAATGAACAGTCCAGTGGACTGTTTATTAGTCCGTGGGTGTTGGGCCCCTGGATGGCCCACCAAAGAAAAGCTTCTGCCGTAAGGTGGAAGCTTTTTTTATAAAAAGGCCATGCAGGACTTGAAAGGACGGCCGAGCGAGAGCGAGGTAATGAACAGTCCGTGGGTGTTGGGCCCCTGGATGGCCCACCAAAGAAATGCTCCTGCCGTAAGGTGGAAGCTTTTTTATAGAATGGCAGACAGGGATATAAAAGCAACGACTTTGCCCCTCCCTATGAAAGCGACTGTTTGTGGCGTAGATTGCAGTTTTTTGGCGGTTATGCTATACTAAAATAATAGTGTGAAAATGGTTAGGAGAAAAAATAAATGAAAACACAGCACAGCGGCCGGAGCTCATTTTCCGGCAAACTTGGCTTTGTCCTGTCGGCAGCCGGCGCCTCGGTTGGCCTGGGCAATATCTGGCGGTTCCCATACTTGGCGGCAAAATATGGCGGTGGAATTTTTCTGCTGATTTACATTCTGCTGGCGGTCACCTTTGGCTATACAATGATTATGGCAGAGACAGCGCTGGGACGGATGACCCGGAAAAGTCCGGTTGGGGCCTTTGCAGCTTCTGGAAAGGGACGCTGGCGTGCATTTGGAGGATGGATCAACGCGGTAATTCCCATTTTGATTGTGCCGTATTATTCGGTTATTGGCGGTTGGGTTATCAAGTATCTGGTGGGGTATATTACCGGTCATGGCAGTGAGCTGGCACAGGATGGGTATTTTTCCTCTTTCATCGCCAATGGCGCTTCGGTGGAAATCGTATTCCTGCTCTTTACCCTGCTTACACTGGGCATCATTTTTGCCGGTGTCCGCAATGGTGTGGAGCGTGTTTCCCGGATGATGATGCCGGTACTGGTGGTGTTATCAGTAATTATTGCAGCTTATTCAGTAACACGGCCCGGTGCGCTGGAAGGAGTGAAGTACTTTTTGGTACCGAATCCGGCCAATTTTTCATGGATGACAGTGGTTACAGCCATGGGCCAGATGTTCTATTCTTTGTCCATCGCAATGGGTATTTTAGTAACATTCGGCTCTTACATGAAAAAAGATGTGTCCATTGAGGGATCTACCAAGAACGTTGAGATTTTTGATACGCTGATTGCAATGATGGCCGGGTTGATGATCATTCCGGCGGTGTTTTCGTTCTCTGGTGGTGACCCGGACACCCTGCAGGCCGGTCCCGCACTGATGTTTATTACGATCCCGAAAGTTTTTGAAAGCATGGAACTTGGTTCGCTGGTGGGCGTGCTGTTCTTTGTGCTGGTGCTGTTTGCAGCGGTGACAAGCTCCATTGCATTGACAGAAAGCGCGGTATCGACTTTTGAGGATGAACTGGGATGGAGCCGCAAAAAGGCTGCGGCAGTGATTGGGATTATTATGGTGCTGCTTGGAAGCTTGTCGGCGCTTGGCTATGGCCCGCTGTCGGGCGTGACCGTTATCGGGATGCAGTTCCTTGACTTTTTCGACTTCCTGACAAACTCAGTTATGATGCCCATTGCGGCCATTGCAATCTGCCTGCTGGTGACCAGCGTGATCGGCGTGGAAAAGATTGAGGAAGAGGTGACCCGGAATGGTCAACCTTTCCGCCGAAAAAAGGTTTTCAATTTTATGATCCGCACCCTTTGCCCGGTGTTTGCTGCCATCATTCTGGTAAGTTCTGTGGCAAATGCCCTCGGGTGGATCTCGATGTAAAAGAATTTGATATTATCATACCATATGGGGAAATGGATTTACACCCCCTCAATATGATTTACAGGCGAAACCTTTGGCGGCCAGCGGTTGAAAAATGGTTTGAATAAAATCTCCGTGGGATCTGATATGCTCCCTATATAGCGAACAGTGAAATAAAAACACTGAAAGCTATATAGAGAGCATTTATGTGTTTTTGACCAGGGTGGATCTGAAAAGTCGAAAATATCTTCTATTTCTACAAACACAGCCGGATTATGCGTTAAAAAGCCTTGGAATCCACAAAGGATTCCAAGGCTCTTTGCCTTAAATCCTGCTTGTGTTTGCGGAATATCCGTCATTTTCTTTGTTTTCAGATACCCCTTAAGGTGTATACCAGAAAACCGCTGAACAGCGCTATGTCGCTGCTGCCGCCGATGTGTACCATTTTATCCTGGATAAGATGGTCGATACCCGCCCCGGCAGCGAATGGTTCTGGCAGACGGATAAATACGGCACCCCCGCCCACAAGCCCATTGTGGAGCCGTGGAAAGTGATTGCCGAACCGGCCGGATTTTTGATCGCGCCGCGTGGCTGGGAGCGCGTCAGCGATGTTTCCAACGTGGTATTTACCAATGGTGCTATTGCGGATGATGACGGTAAGGTGTATATTTATTATGCCGCCAGTGATACGCGCCTGCACGTTGCTTCCACGACCATTGGCCAGCTTTTGGACTTTGCATTCAAAAAAACGCAGACCCGCTGCGCAGCCGTGACTGCGTGGCCCAGCGTGTGGCGCTGATCGAAAAAAATCAGGCATATCTCAATCAGCAAGACCGGTAATATCGTGTGCCCGTGGCCCCGGCGGGGGCGTCCACCCTGGCGCAACCTGGCTGCCCATGCTGGAGCTGCTGGCTTTGCTGGTGTTGGATGTCAGCGTCGGCGCGCAGTTCCCGGTGCCGTGGGGCGAGCCGCTGACCCTGCGCGGTGCGGCTAGCTTTTGCCTGGATTTCGCCCCCCGCCCGGAAGTTGTGGACGGCATCTGGCAGCGCCCTGAATGGCCGTGGAAAACCCTGCCCGCGTCTGATTCTGCAGGGGCTGGAGGAGACTGCAGCCTATCAGGATGAGACAGGAAAACGGTACACCGGCTTTATGCGGCAGACCCTTGGTCTGCCCCTGTCCGGCGATTACGGCCAGGTGCCCGCAAAGCTGTGGTACCTGCACAAAGTGTAATGCGCAAAAATTGTGCGTCAACCTGAAAATGATTCCGCGATATGACCCTATTATTTTATAATGTGCTGTGATATAATGAGGTGAATCGACAATGTCAATTCTAAAACTGACCCCTTCCTGCAAGGATTACCTTTGGGGCGGCAGCCGCCTGCGCACCGACTTTGGTGTGCAGAGCGATTTGAACCCGCTGGCGGAAGCCTGGGTGCTTTCCTGCCATCCCGATGGCCCCAGCTATCTGCCGGACGGCACCATGTTGGCGGACTACCTGGCCGCCCACCCGGAAGCGGCGGGAACAGACTGCAAAAAGTTTGAAATGTTCCCCGTTCTGACCAAGTTCATTGACGCCAAGAATAGCATTTCCATCCAGGTACACCCCTCCAACGAGTATGCGCTGGAGCACGAACACCAGTACGGCAAGACCGAGATGTGGTATGTGCTGGACTGTGAACCGGGCGCGTTCCTGTATTACGGCTTTGACCATGAAATCAGCCGGGAAGAACTGGAAGAGCGCATCCGGAACAATACCCTGACCGAGGTGCTGAACGCCGTGCCGGTGAAAAAAGGCGATTGCTTCTTTATCCCGTCCGGCACGCTGCACGCTATCTGCAAGGGTGTTGTGGTGGCTGAAGTGCAGCAGAACTCCAACGTGACCTACCGTGTGTACGATTACGGCCGCGTGGGGGCGGACGGCAAGCCGCGCGCGCTGCATGTAAAGCAGGCGCTGGAGGTAATGCGCCGTACCCCGCCGGAACAGCATGATTTCAGCCCCCATCTGGCAAAGTGCGATTACTTTACCGTGGATGTGGTGGCAGGTGGTTACACCGGCACGGCGGACGAGACGTCCTTTGTTTCGCTCCTGATTACCGAAGGGGAGGGGCGCCTGACCTGCGGCGGTGAAACGGTGCAGGCAAAAAAAGGCGACAGTTTCTTTATCACGGCGGGCAGCGGTGCCTATGCTTTAACGGGCAGCTGCAAAGCCCTGCTGACAACCGTTTGATTATTACCAAAGCAGAGTGAACAAGAACCCCGGCCTGCTGTGCAGCCGCGTATGCGGAACGCCGGCTGCGCCAAAACGGAGGCAGGGGAACCATGAACACAAGAAGCTGCGTTTCTCCTTCAAATCCCTGTCCGGATGGTTCCCGGGCAGGGATTTATTGTAGTTGGAAATAAAACACAAAAAATACAATTTGTATATTTATCGAAAAACAAAACAGAATGAGCGATACGCGCGGCGAAACGATTCGTCATAATATGCAAAAAAACACCTGCATATTTGTCAAACATGTCAAAAATTGACCTTGCCCCCGGTGGGGGAGTCTGCTATACTTGTGAAGCATGAAAAAATGAGAACCGGGCTGTCTGTGCAGCCCGGAAAAGCAAAAAAAGATAACGATAAGGTGTCTTGTTTCGCGCAGGGCGGTAGTGGGGGCACTGCCGGACAAAAGAGGAAAGCATAAATGAAACTGATATTTGAATTTGCCCGCATTGCGGCGTTCTGCTTTGCGGGGGAGGTTTGCCACCTGGTGCTGCCGCTGCCCATCCCGGCCAGCGTGTACGGGCTGATGCTGCTGCTGGCGGCGCTGCGCTTTGGGGTGGTCAAACTGGAGCAGGTGCGCACGGCGGCGCTGTTTCTGACCGGCATTTTCCCGCTGCTATTTGTTCCGGCGGCTGCGGGCGTGATGGATCTGTGGGCGGATTTACAGGCTATGCTGGTGCCGGTGCTGCTGGCCTTGATCCCCATTACCATTTTGGTCATGACGGTGTCCGGCTGCGTGACCCAGCGCCTGGCAGAGCGGAAGGAGAAAAAGCAATGATCACACAAGTTCTGGAATCTTCCGCCGTATGGGGCGTGCTGCTCACGCTGGCTGCGTTCGGCCTGGGGGTTCTCATCAACAAGCGCACCGGTAAGGCAATTTTCAACCCGCTGCTGTTGGGCACGGCGTTTGTCATCGTGGTGCTCAGCGTGTTGAACATCCCCTATGACACATACGCCGCCAGCGCTTCGCCCATCAGTTACCTGCTGCTGCCCGCAACGGTCAGCCTGGCAGTGCCGCTGTATGAAAAATGGGATCTGCTGTGCAAAAACCTGGTGGCCATTGTGGCCGGTGTGCTGGCCGGAGTTATGGCAAGTCTGTTCAGCGTGCTGGCACTGGCCCTGCTGCTGGACCTGAACCATGAGCAGTACATCACCCTGCTGCCCAAGTCCGTTACCACTGCCATCAGCATGGATGTTTCCCGCGAGCTGGGCGGCATTGCCACCCTGACGGGCGCCATTGTGATTTTGACCGGCATTGTGGGTGCGCTGGCGGCGGAAACCGTCTGCAAGGTGTTCCGCATTACCAACCCCATTGCCAAAGGCATCGGCATTGGTACGGCGTCCCACGCCGTGGGCACCAGCAAGGCGCTGGAAATCGGCGAAGTGGAAGGCGCGATGAGCGGCCTTTCCGTTGCTGTGGCCGGTATCATGACCGCCGTGCTTTGCCCGCTGTTCTCGGAATTGATTCACTAAATACAGAAGGCCCGCCCGCGCATCACCTGGTTTGTGGTGCGCGGGCGGGCTGTTTGTATGCCGCCGGACGGCGGGAAACGGCATTTTTTGCAAGTTTTTTGCCCGGCAGCGAGGGCAGCTCTTGCCGCGCGGCGGGTTCTATACTATAATAAAAATAGGCTGTTTGTATGTGCAAAATACAGAGAAAAAAGCGCAGCGCCGCCCGGCAATAGAGGGCTGGAATGTGCGGCGCTGACGGAGAGAGGATCATAAAATCATGGGATTTTCGTTTGTGACAGAAATTCCTTCCCCGGATGTCATTCGGGAAAGGTTTCCCCTTGCGCCGGAACTGGCCGCCCGCAAAAAAGAGCGGGATGAAGAAATCAAAAAGATCATTACCGGCGAAAGCGACAAGCTCCTGGTCGTTGTCGGCCCCTGCTCGGCGGATAACGAGGAAGCCGTTGTGGATTATGTGTCCCGTCTGGTCAAGGTGCAGGAGAAGACGAAGGACCGCCTGGTGATCGTTCCGCGCGTGTACACCAACAAGCCCCGCACCACCGGCGAGGGCTACATGGGAATGATCCACCAGCCGGACCCGGAAAAGAAGCCGGATATGCTGGAGGGAATTCTGGCCATCCGCCATATGCACATGCGCGTATTGCAGGAAACCGGCTTTTCCACTGCGGACGAGATGCTCTATCCCGAAAACTTGCGTTACCTTTCGGACATTATGTCCTATATTGCCGTGGGTGCCCGCTCGGTGGAAAACCAGTTCCACCGCCTGGTGGCCAGCGGCTGCGATGTGCCCGTGGGCCTGAAAAACCCCACCAGCGGCGATTTGACCGTTATGCTCAACTCTGTTGTGGCGGCCCAAGTGCCCCATGACTTTATCTTCCGCGGGTGGGAGGTCCAGTGCCCCGGCAACCCACTCAGCCACACCATTCTGCGCGGCGCAGTGAACAAGCACGGTCAGACCATCCCCAACTACCATTACGAGGATCTGCGCCTGCTGTATGAGCTGTACATGAAGCGCAACCTGAAGAACCCCGCCTGCATTGTGGATACCAACCACAGCAACTCCGGCAAGCAGTATATGGAGCAAATCCGCATTGCGAAAGAGGTTCTGCACAGCCGCCGCCATTCGGACGACATCAAGAACCTGGTCAAGGGCCTGATGATTGAAAGCTATATTGAGCCGGGCAGCCAGAAGATCGGCGAGCACTGCTATGGCAAGTCCATCACGGACCCCTGCCTGGGCTGGGACGATACCGAGCGACTGCTGTACGATATCGCAGAGCTTTCTTAAGGCAACGCCGCACAATTCCCGCCTGACGGCTTAAGCACCGCTCCGGCGGCTGCGGCACGGC
>ERZ773149.2233-NODE-2233-length-14044-cov-116.739367_pt1 | contig 14044 bp, 18 predicted proteins | sample MGYA00511081_ERZ773149 | MGnify/ENA primary metagenome ERZ773149 (study PRJEB29015, sample SAMEA2737846) | human gut metagenome | biome: human gut; feature: human-associated habitat; material: faeces | place: China | collected 2012 ...
CTCGAAAATCGTACCCCCATTGGTGCACTCAAATCAGTACACACAGCGTCCGCTCGTTGCGTTTACAGTTTGCACTGAGTTAGTTTAAACTAATTCGTGTTTTTAAAATAGTTAAAAATATTAGTTAAAACTATTGACAATTTAAAGGTACAATGCTATAATATAATTACAGTAAAGGAAAGAGTATCAAGAAAGGAGAAACAATATGAATCAATTAACAGACCAGGAGTTAAAAACATTAAGAGAAGCAGAGGACATTCTATTTAGCCATATCGAATACGGTATGAACAACGTTTTTGATAATGCTTTTTGCGAATTACATAAAGCTATTAATACTTATATGGAGCACAGAGTATTATCAAAATCAATATATAAAAAAGCTAAAGAGGTGACTATATAATGGCAGAATGGATAACCCACGCGCAAGTCCGCAGGCGTTTTCAAGACCATTTCTGCGAAACGCTTTATGAACACCCGGACTTAGTAACACCTAAAACAGTGGAAGAATATGAACACATGAAAGACATAATGAGAGAGGAAAACGGCACAGCCTTGTCACTGTGCAACACAACCTACATAACTAACTTACATTATGCATTCATTTACAAGTTAAAAGAAAGCACATATGATAACGGAAAATACTATATCGCATATATAACAAATGATCAACGTGTAGACGTACCAATTAGTAAATCATTAATAAAGGAGACATATTCATGGATATTAGAAAAATTAAAAGAATCATAAAAAATCTTATAAAGGAAATTATTTCAATCGTGTGTTTAACATTAATATTTTTGGCTATATTTTGGTGTATTGGTGTCATAATAAACTTTTTTGTACCGATGCCATAAATTACCAATAGCATTTATTGTTACACTATTAAATTTGTTTCACATGAAATATTGCAAAAAGTAGCATAAAAATATTAAAAAACTACTTGACATTTCAATCGTAATCTGATATACTTAATAATGTAAGGAAGATAAATATTATCCAACTTGCAAATACCACACCATACAGGGCGGTGTTCACAGCACCGTCCACTCACAAAAATAACAGATATTCCGACACCCATGCAGGCGAAAAAATCGGTGGCAAATGTGTAAAGGTTCGATTCCTTTTATCTGATTCGACTTCACAAGAAGTCGTGCATTCAGCAGTCTAGCAAGCACAAACAAAAATGAAAAGAGGTGAAAGGCAAAATGGCAAGAGCAAGAAAAGTAACACGAACAATTGCATCAACTAAAGTAGTTGTTATGTGCGTAAACACAGAGACAGCAGTAGTTGAAAATTATGAGGTGACAATCGCAGGGGTTTACTCAGACGATAAAAAACTCATGAAAGCAGTCACTAAAGTAGTAGAGACAGAAACACTTAAACCAGTATCAGTTGTTTCAACAGAAGTGATTGAGACACTGTACGGCATGGATGAACAGAAATTCATTGAAATGGCAGAGGTATTACCGCCAAGAGACAAAAAAGAAGACACAGACGAAGTAGAAGATTAAGTAAAAGAAAAAGGAGAAAATAACAATGAGTAAAATTACAATCACAAATGCAAGCAGAGAGTTAACAGAGGTAGAGCAGTATCTTATGACAATGGATGCAGGAATCACTTCCATGAAGGATGTATTAGACGGCACTTCAATTCCAGTAGATGCTTACCTCGAGTACAAGGATACAAAGAAAGACGGAACAGAAGCAGACTTGCTTTCTATCATCACAGTAGATGGTAAAGTGTATTCAACACAGTCCGAAACTTTCAAGAGTTCCTTAAAGTCAATTCATGAACTGATGCATGGTAAACCGTACGCAATCGTAAAACGTAGCGGAGAAACAAAAGCAGGCAGACCATTTGTTGACTGTGGTCTGGATGTAAACTCAGTAAAATAAGTAAAGTATTTTTTCTTTCCTAAAATATAATGGGTGGGCAGAACGCCTACCCTTTTCAAATCTAAACAATGTTTCACGTGAAACATAATAAAATGTGAGAGGTGTGATAAAATTGAAAAAGGGCAAATCAAAGTATAGTCAATACTATAAGCAATATCAGCGAAAAGTATCAGCATTAAGAAAACAGAATATTGAGCTACGTGGAGCGAATGTCTATCAAACAGAATCACAGTTGCGTAAATGGGGCATTCAAGGTAAAGACTTAGCAAAGATAACAAGACAGTTAAAAGCAGACATCAAGAACCTTGCAAAACAGTCTGCCTACTCAACTTCTACTGGTGAAATTTCAACCGTAGGTATATTGAAGCATGAACAAGCATCCGAACGTGCCAAGCGTAGTGCAGAGACAAGGAAACGCAATAAGGAATCCGCAAAAGAGTTTTGGTCAACAGATAAACAACCAACAACAAAAGATTTAAAAAACCCTGTTCATTTAAAACAGCCACAATTAGGGGATATATCCAATCAGCATTTTGTTGATGATTTTTTGGCACGGATAACAGCACCAGTTCCAACTGAAACAAGCTACGGTAATAGAAGAAAAAGAGCGAATATTGAAATGGCAGAACAAGCTCAATCCGCTTTATTAGAGTTATATTATAGTGCTATAAATAAAGATGGCGAAATAGCTGTAGGAGAGCGTCTTGCAAATAATTGGGATGTAATTAAGGTACATCTAGAAGTTATTTTAACTGATTCAAAAGGCGTAAACGTTGCTTCTTCACTGGAAGCTATTGGAGAAATTATTAGTGGTAGAACATTATCTGTTGTAGAACGAGACTCTTTAAATAATGAGCAGGAAAGCCTATATTCGTGGGATATAGAGGATAACACTTATGAATAGTAAACGCACAACAAGAATGTTTATGTGCGACTTTGAAACTACAGTATATGACAACCAAGATCACACAGAAGTTTGGGCAGTTGCCATTGTAGAGCTATTCACAGAGAATGTTACAATCCTACATAGGATTGAAGATATGTTTACATACTTTCGTGCGTTAGACACAAACGTCATAGCATTTTTTCATAACCTAAAATTTGATGGGGCTTTTATTCTTGATTATTTACTTGCACAGAAGAAATACCCGCAGGCGCTCAATAATGATAATGGTGTTTATTCATGGAAAAAGAACAAGGAAATGTTAACAAATGAGGTGCGATATAGTATATCTGATAAGGGTATGTGGTATTCCATTACACAGAAACTACCAAACAATAAGTTACTGGAATTTCGTGACTCTTTGAAGCTGTTACCATTCTCCGTTGAGGTTATCGGCAAGTCATTTGCTACCAAGCACAAAAAGTTAGACATGGAATACACTGGTTATAGATACGCAGGATGTGAAATCACTGAAAAGGAACGAGAGTACATTGCAAATGACGTTCTTGTGGTAAAAGAAGCACTTGAAATCATGCTAGAACAGGGACATGATAAATCTACGATTGGTTCATGTTGTTTGGAAGAGTTCAAAAAAGGATATGACAAGACAGATTATGCACAACTATTTCCCGACATATACAAGATAGAAACAGGAATAACAAAATACCCAACCTTTGGTGATTATATTCGTAAGTCATATCGTGGTGGATGGTGTTACCTTGTAAGAGGAAAAGAAAACAAAATATACTACAAAGGCACAACAGCAGACGTTAATAGCTTATATCCATCTATGATGCATTCCGACAGTGGAAACTTCTACCCAGTAGGAAAACCGCACTATTGGAGTGGAAACTTTATTCATGAGGATGCACTAAAGAAATCGCCACAGGGTGAACCAAGATATTTTTTCCTACGTATCCGCACAAGGTTTCACGTGAAACAGGGATACTTACCATTCATACAGATAAAAGGTTCTCCCCTCTATCGTGGGACAGAAATGCTAGAAACAAGTGACGTTTATAGTAAGAAACACGATAAATATTTTTCATACTATTATGATAGTGGAAATAATAGGCATGAAGCTATTGTAGAAATGGTTGTCACATGCACAGATTATTATTTGATTCTAGAGCACTATGACTTATATGATTTTGAAATCATAGACGGTGTATGGTTCTATGCTATGAAAGGTATCTATGACGAATACATCAACAAGTACGCGGAGATTAAGAAGAAAAGCAAGGGAGCACAGCGCACTCTTGCAAAGCTATTTCTTAATAATCTTTACGGAAAACAAGCTTCATCTAAAGATAGTTCATTCAAGATTGCATACGTGAAAGATGATGAATCACTTGGTTTTATACGGCAGGAAGAGAACAACAAGAAAGCAGGCTACATACCTTGCGGTTCTGCGATTACATCATACGCAAGAGAGTTCACTATCCGAGCAGCTCAGAAGAATTATCACGGTGTGAGCGAAAGAGGTTTTATCTATGCGGATACGGATTCTATACATTGCGACTTACTGCCTGATGAAATCATAGGTATAAGAGAGCATCCAACAGAATTTAATTCGTGGTCATTGGAGTCATGTTGGGATATTGCTACATTTACAAGACAGAAAACGTATATTGAACATGTAACGCACGAAAACAGAGAGCCAATAGACGAGCCGTTCTATGATGTGAAGTGTGCAGGGATGCCAAACAAGTGCAAGAGCCTGTTTGTGTTATCTATGCAAGGCAATGCTGATATAAACGGTTATACAGAGTCAAGAACAGGAACACATAAAGAATGGACAGAAGATGAAAAACAGTTCTTATTTAAAGGTGATAAGCCTATTAAACGTGATTTATCAGATTTTAAAATAGGGTTGAAAGTACCTGACAAGTTAAGACCTAAGAGAATGAGGGGCGGAGTGTTACTCGTTAATACAAGTTATGAAATGAGGTAATAAAATGAAAGTTAGATTGCAAGACGTTATAAAAAATTGCATTGATAATGGTTCTTGTTGTAGTATATGTAAATATAATAAAGGTGAATGTATTGCTAAAATTGACGGGTATTATCCATTTGAATTAGAAAAATATTACCGTATATGTGGCAATTCACCCGAACTGGCAAAAGCATTATTGACAAATGAGGAGATAGAAATAGATGAAAACAACGGTGAAAGAATTAATTGAAACATGCACAAGTAGATATGCACAAGGTTGTGTTGACTGTCCATTTTATGAGTACAAGTGTTATATACCAACTTATCCTTATATGCCACGTGATGCAAAGAAATGCATAAAATTTAAGAAAGAAAAAGAACTGAATAAAGAAGTTGAATTAAAATTAGATAAATAAAAACAAAAAAGGTACTTTGTTTCATATGAAACATTGTACCTTTTTATTATATCATTGACTATCGGTGAAAACGGTCTAAAGTCTGTTACGACAAGGGAGCAACCCCGACCATAGAAACAGCGGTATCTTTCACCCGTGCGCCCTGCACCTATGTTTTTCGCTTTCTAGCGATAGATGATACCATTAATAACTAAGTGCTTGCAATACAGTTTCTTTGCATTGTAAGTCTTTAAACCGAAAACAGCCACGTTCAAAGAAGTACCTCATATTAGATAAGAACAAGTCATTGCTCTTTAACATAACATAGTTTATGTTGTGATCGTCTGTTGTAATACTTATTCTATACGGATATGTCTTATCCGCTCTATCGTCACAATAAATAATACCTAAGTCCATATATTCTTTAATAGCGTAGTCTCTACCAAGATACCGAAGTGTAGCAACATAGGTGCATTCTCCAACAGGTTTCTCAATAAATGCATTACTATCATTTAAATAAGTAGCTTGTGAGGAATAAGCAACATAATCATCGGTGATAAAGGCACGATTAAAACCACTTTCTGTCTGCGCTTTACTTGCGCTTTCATTGTACCCTTGCTCTAGCACAAACCCATTACCTCTTAAGAATTTCGTGTCTGATTTAAGTCTGTTTGAAATTTTCATAGCTGTATAATATGGGTTAATTAATGATACTGGATTCGCCATCATATAAACAGGGACATACCGAACCTGTTTACCTTGTCCACGTGCGATAGAGGTGTGGATTGAGATAAACTTTTTCACTTCATTTGAGCAGTAACGGTTTGTTTCACTCTGAAATTCATCAAAAATAAGACAGCTAATATCACTAAACATATGTGAGTTCTTCTTTACGGCATCTGCATTGTTAAGAGCCATGGCATAACCGCAGGATACGCCATTCAAAAATAATTCATGAAACTTCCCATGCATCATTGGTTTACTTGACATTTCATATTCAGGAAAAAATAATTCTTTAATATCTTTAAAAAATTTCTCTGCTACACCACTAAGCTCGTAATCGTATCTATATAGTAGCCCAAATTTTTCACCTTTTGACAAAAATTTATTAACAACCAGTTTACCAAAATAAGTGGTTTTACCTCCTGTTCTGTTACTGGTTACCATATATATCTCAGGTCTTTTATTGTTAAGGTCTAACAGACTTAATAGTTTTGTACCGTCATAATAACTCATTTTATCACCTCTTGTATATTATAGCATAAATAAGACAAAATGTCAATTATTAAACACGCTGTATTTTAATAGACACAGTGTCTATTATTTATACAAGTGTCTATTAATAAACATAGTGTCTATTAATAAACATAGTGTCTATTATTGACAAACCCCCTGTAAATGTGTTATAATTAAATAAGAAAGGCAGGTGATTAAATCGATGGATGTGAATGCAGTAACTACAGCAATCTCAACGCTAGGGTTCCCTATTGTAATGTGCGGTGCTATGTTTTGGTATATGCTGAAAGAAAAAGATGCGCACAAAGAAGAAATGAATAGTGTAACAGAAGCGCTGAACAACAACACATTGATTCTACAGAAGTTATGCGACAGATTGGATGGTGACAAGGATGGCAACGTATAACGTGCACGGCGGGCACTCATTAAAGTGCAGAGGTGTAAGCGATTTACTGGACGAGGTAACAGAAGATAGAGCTGTTAAAAATAAGCTAATCGAACTATTAAGAGCGAATGGCGATAAAGTATATGACTGTACAGATGATTACAGTACAACACAGAGTGCAAACTTATCTTCTATTGTTTCCAAGTGCAATGCGCACAATGTTGATTTAGATATTTCAATCCACCTAAACAGTGCAAGAAACGACAGAGTAGGTGACGGAAAATGCGGTGGAGTTGAAGTATATGGTTATGACGATAGAATCTATGGTACAGCCTACAGAATTGCAGAGAGCATTGCAAATACACTCGGTATTGGCTTTCATGGGGCGCCAGTAAAATACAACAAAAGCTTGTATGTTTTAAGAAAAACAAGAGCAAAAGCAATTCTTATCGAGTGTTGTTTTGTAGACGATAGAGATGACGTTACTCGTTGGGATTCTACAAAGTGCGCTATGGCTATAGCTTCTGCGCTTGGGTGTAAAGCGAATACACCATCAACTGTGAAACCACAGACAAATGTTTCACGTGAAACATATTTTACACCATTCAAATCAAGTAGTTGTTCTATTGTGGATTGTTTAAAATCAATCGGTGTAGATTCCAGTTTTGCATACAGACAGCGTATCGCAAGTAAAAACGGTGTAGCTAACTATAAAGGTTCAGCCCCACAGAACGATAAACTTGTCTCCCTCGGTAAAAAAGGGAAATTGCTGAAACCGTAGAAAGGTAAGAAATAAATGCCAAGTATTGACACAGCTTATTCATGGGCAATACAAACTTGTAATGCACCAAATGTTGGGTATTCACAAGCATATAGAAATAGACAGACAGTCGGTGGGATTACTTATTATGACTGTTCTTCATTTATCAATTATGCACTAGTTGCAGGAGGCTTTGAAACGCCTAGTTATGCACCGCATCACAACGCTTTTACAACAGCATCAATGATTAACTGCCTATTAGAACTAGGGTTTACAGAAGTAGATGCCCACGGAGAATATAAACCGGGTGACATTGGATGGACAAGCGGACATACAGAAATGTGTTATTTAGGTGGTGACGGCAAAGGTGTTTTCATGGGTGCACATACAGACAATGCACCGTTAGAATACCAAGTAAGTATAGGTAATACAAGTGGAAACACTAACTACCAACGTAGTTTTACAAGGTTATTTCGATATGGTGATGGTGGTGCAACTGGATACGGGGCAAGTCCTTATGTGGTATCAGCACTAGCAGGAAATGCTTGGCGAGAGTCTCATATTAACCCAACATTAGGGCAACAAGGCGGTACAGCCTTCGGTATTTTTCAGTGGGATGGGTCAAGACGTGAAGCGTTATATACATGGCTAGAAGCAAACGGTTATGAACGCACAGACCCTGTTGGGCAAATGAAATATTTAGTTGTGGAAAATGATTGGCAAGGAGAATTTGCAGGGATTACCTCATTACAAGAATTTTTAACAAGCTCAAGCACGAATATCGCACAATTAACAGAAGCATTTGAAACATGTTGGGAGCGTGCAGGAAAGCCTGCGTTACAGGAACGTATTGATTTTGCATATAAAGCATATGATTATATTCAGCAACACGCAAATGATTCAAGTATCACGTCATGGGAAACTGAACCAAAATACTATCTATCCGAACAACAAGCGCTTAACAATGCTGTATTGATGTACCGCTTTTATAGCGCAGGCGGAGGTGGTGGTGGCACGCCATCTAAAAGAAAGAAAAGCATGCCTGTATGGATGATGGTTCGCTATAACTTTTAGAAAGGAGTAAGATCATGGCAGTAAGAACAAGAGATGAAATTTTAGAGTCAATTCGTGCTAGAATTGGCGAACAGACGGACGATGAAACGATTTCATTTTTGGAAGATGTTACAGACACGTTAACAGACTTTGAAACACGTGCAAACAATGATGAAGACTGGGAACAGCGTTATAAAGATAATGACGCTGAATGGCGTAAGAAATACACAGAAAGATTTTTCAGTGGTGAACCATCTGAGCCACCGGAACAAAAACCAAAAGAGGAAGAAACGAAACCGAAAAATTTTGAAGATTTATTTAAGTAAAGGAGAATTATTATGGCAAAAAGAATTGCAGTAAGCACACTTAATGCGTCAACAATTGACATTATGAATGTCATTAGACAGAACGCATCATATGACTATCAGCAGAGTGTCCCGGAAGTTGCAACAACAGAAGATGTGCCTAAAGTGGGTGAGATTATCTATGGAACTCCTGCATTTGCTAACCAGTTTTTAAATGCACTTATTAACCGTATTGCTACAGTACGTATGCAGAGCGCAACATTTAATAACCCTTATTCACAGCTCAAGAAAGGCTATATTGAATTCGGTGAAACAGTAGAAGATATTTTTGTGTCTATTGCGAATGCTGTTGAATTTTCAGCGGAAAAAGCGAGTGCAAGAGAATTTAAAAGAACATTCCCTGATGTACGTTCCGCATTCCACACAATGAACTGGAGAGTGATGTACCCAGTAACAATTCAAGATGAAGATTTAAAACAGGCGTTTTTATCCATGGATGGTGTACAGTCACTTATTGCTAAGATTGTAGACAGCGTATATACAGCAGCCGAGTATGATGAATTCCTGCTCTTTAAGTACTTGCTTATTAAGGCTATCGCGCATGGTCAGATGAAGCCTAAGTCTATCGGTAATGGGACAGACCTGAAAGAGGGGGCTGTGCAGTTTAGAGCAACGTCTAACTTACTCCCATTTATCAGCGCGGACAATAATATTGCAGGCGTAAAAACGAATACACCGAAAGAAAGACAGGTTATCTTCATGGATGCTACTTTCAACGCTCAGTTTGATGTAAATGTTCTTGCGAGTGCGTTTAACATGGAAAAGGCTGATTTCATGGGAAGACTGCATATCATTGATGATTGGACAAGCTTTGACAACGACAGATTTGAAGTTATTCGCGCGAACTCAACAGGAATTGAAGAAGTGACAGCAGAAGAACTTGCGTTGCTTGCAAATGTAAAAGCGGTTATCTGTGATGAAAATTGGTTTCAGGTTTACGACAACAACAACAAATTCACTGAAAAATACGTGGCAAGCGGATTGTATTGGAATTACTTCTATCACACATGGAAAACAATTTCAAGCTCACCTTTTGCAAACGCAGTTGTATTTGTAACAAGTGGTGCAAACATTGAAGCGCCGGCAACAATCACAGTACATGTTGACACAAAAGATGAAGCAGAATATGCAACAGTATTTGCTCTGTCTCCGAAATTTGAGAGCGCAGGACTTGAAGCGCAGAATGTTAACTTCATTCAGACAGAAGCAATGACAAAAGTAGGCATTGCAATGCAGAAATATGGCGTGCTGATGATTCCGAAATCACAGCTTGCTACAGAGATTGCGCTTGAAGCAGAAATCAATGGTGTTAAGTACAATACAACTGAGACGAATGTAACAGGCGCAACTACAGTGGGTACAGATATTGTATTAACCAAGCAGGGTTAATAATCAAAAAATAGGGTGCTATCATAGTACCCTATTTAATAAAAAGGAGAAAAAATGTATATCAATCCAAATTCTGATATAAAATTACTGCATAAAGTACCACTTGATAACACATATGAGCACACAATATATTTCAATACTTATACAGAGCAATACAATTACTTTTCAAAATACGTGAAAAAAAGCTTTAGCAACCAATCCTATTTAAGGGTGAATAAAGGCGTGGCAAGAATGGATGTAAAAGCAGATGATATTTATGACTGTAATTATATGATGTTTAGAAACACAGCTTATGGTAGTAAATGGTTTTATGCTTTTATTACAAGTATTGAGTATGTAAATGATAATTGCACAAACGTTACTTTTGAAATTGATGTTATGCAGACGTGGTTTTTTGTCCATAATGTTGATAAGTGCTTTGTAGAGAGAGAACATCCAGTATCAGACCAAATAGGCGAGCATTATGAACCTGAAAACGTTGATACTGGTGAATATGTTTTCAACGATTTTGGCTCATTACTACAGACGATTAAGCCTTTAGCTGTTATTATTATGGTTAACGACACAAGCGGTTCACCAAACGGGAATTTATATGACGGTATTTACGGTGGGTGTAGTTTACATGCTTTTAATTCGGGTGATACAAAAACTATAACAAATTTCTTAAATCAATACGCACAAAAGCCTGAAGCTATCGTTGCTATGTATATGTGTCCTGTTATCGCTGTCGGTAGTGCAATTCCAACGGGTGAAGGCGTAAATGTTACTAAATCACAATCTTGTTACAATACTATTGTAAATGCAGCGAAATTAACAGAAAATTTAACTTTAGACGGTTACAAACCAAAATGTAAAAAATTGTACACATACCCGTATAACTTTTACAGTGTAAATGCAGGAAATAAAAGTGCTGTTTATAGATATGAGTTATTTGACGATTTATTACCACAATTTAATATTGATGTACCTATTTCATACCCTGTGCAAGTTGCTATTAAACCAATGTATTATAAAGGCTGTAAAGATGTCCCGTTAACAACAGAAATGTTAACATTATCAGATTACCCGTTATGCAGTTGGAGCACAGACGCTTTTAGAGCGTGGCTAGCACAAAACAGCTTACCTATAACAGCAACAGCAATCACTGGTGGTCTAAGCCTTGGTCTTGGTTTAGGCGGTATGATACCTTTATCAGAAGCTTCGAATAACATGAATCATGCGGGTAATTTATTAATGCAAGGTTATCAAGCTAGTATTAAAGCAGATATTACTAGAGGTAATGTTTTCAGCGGATCTGTAGAAATAGCAAACGGTACTAAGAATTTTTACGGCGGTAGATGTAGTATTACAAGTGAATATGCTAAAATGATTGATGATTATTTTAATATGTATGGCTACGCGGTTAAAAGAGTAAAACACCCAAACTTTAGCAGTCGACCACATTGGAACTATGTCAAAACTGTTGGGTGTTGTTTAAAAGGAAGTGTGCCTGCTGATGACGCGAAAAAACTGTGTAGTATTTATGACAATGGCATCACATTTTGGAAAAATGGTGATGAAATCGGTGATTATTCGTTAGATAACAGCCCAGTATAAAGAGAGGTGAGAACAATGGGTAGAAGAAAAAGAACAAACTTTGAAGATAGTGCAACCACAAACACTTTAACGTATATGCAATATTTAAGACGTTTGATGGAACTATCTATGTCTATGTTTGAATGGAAAAATTTACCAAGTACAGTAGACCCTCGTTATATTGAGTTAAGGTTATTCGAAACTGGTAGCGTTGTATTCTTTAAAGATGATGTGCTAGGCGAGTTATGTCTTGACTGTATTCAGCAAGGTAATTTTGACGTGTATGGTAATCCTATTACAAGACGTGCTTATTCCTGTTATAACAATTATCAAAAAGTTCTAAACGATAAAGATAGTGTCATCATATGGAATAACTATCTTAGAACAAACAGTGTAACAGATATCCAGTTATACGCTAAACGACTGTGGGATTTGGACAGAAGTGTAGATGTCAACGCAAAAGCACAAAAAACACCTTTACTAATTCAGTGCAACGAAAAACAAAGAATGTCAATGAAGAATCTGTATATGCAATATGATGGCAATACACCTGTTATCTTTGCTGATAATAATATTGATATAAATGGGGTTAAGGTGGTAAGTACGCAAGCGCCTTATGTTGCAGATAAGCTATATCAATTAAAAAATCAGATATGGAATGAAGCATTGACTTATCTTGGGATCAGTAACTTGAACATTAACAAAAAAGAAAGACTTATCACAAACGAGGTGTCAAGATCACAAGGTAGTACAATAAGTTCAAGATATAGTAGGCTTGAGTGCAGAAAACAGGCTGTTGAAAAAATCAATGAGCTGTTCGGCTTAGATATTGAAGTTGATTACAGAAAAGATTATAAAGACATTGATTTAGATATGCCAAGTGATGATACGATGGGCGGTGATGCTAGTGAGTAAATACACAACAGAAGTGCGTTTTATATGCGAGAGTAAGAGTGGGTTGGCTGAAAGTAAAGGGTGCGACAACGTGGATGAGGTGCTTGAAAAGAGTTGGAACAAAATTTTTACAACTAACTGTACTTTCTTTGATGAAACATACCGAAGTGTTTTATGCAAGAAGATTTTAAAGCATTACTATTTAAGAGAGATTTGCTCGGAAACTGTAGGCATATGGAAACTGTGGATGAACACGAAACTTGAGGAAATCATGCCGTATTATAATCAGTTATACAAGAGTGCTTTACTTGAGTTTGACCCATTGAAAGATTACAGTGTTGAGAGAACGCATAAGAGAACTGGTGTTGACGGGAAAACGAGCAGTACTGATGTGAGTGAAAATAGTAGCGGTAGTTCAAGCAATAATGTTACTGATAGAGAACTTTACAGTGATACACCGCAGGGTGGTTTGAATGGACTTGAAAGTGAGACTTATTTAACGAGTGCTAGGAAGAATACTAGTGAAGGTAATTCTAACAGTAGTGTAACAAGTAAGAGCGGAACTGATTACACGGAGAGTGTCAATAGTACGGAAGATTACACGGAGAAGGTAGCCGGTAAGATTGGCGGAAGTAGCTACAGTAAAATGTTGAATGAGTTTAGGGAAACTATGCTGAACATTGACATGAAAGTTATTAATGAATTTGAAGAGTTGTTTTTTGGTTTATGGTAATGAAAGGAGATAAAAACTATGAGTGCAAGAGATATTGTGAAAAAAGACCCTGCTAATTTTACACCTACTTTGGGTGATTACAAAGATTTGCAACCGTTTCGATTTTGGTGTCAAAAAGTGTTACCTTTGGTGTATGATGACAGTTTGAGCTATTATGAACTGCTTTGTAAAGTGGTGGATTATCTGAATAAAACCATGGAAGATGTTGGTGTGCTTGAGGGTGATGTAACTAGGTTGCATGAAGCGTATAAGAAGTTGCAGGGATATGTGAATGACTACTTTAGTACACTTGATGTGCAAGAGGAAATTAATGATAAACTGGATGCAATGGCGAAAAATGGCAGTTTAACCGAATTAATTAGCCCATTATTACCTAAATTAATTAGTGATTGGCTAACTAAGAATATATCACCAACAACACCTGTTATTGATAAGACTTTAACCATTAGTGGAGCGGGTGCAGATGCTAAAGTGACAGGTACAA
>ERZ773149.2250-NODE-2250-length-13949-cov-3.323233_pt1 | contig 13949 bp, 13 predicted proteins | sample MGYA00511081_ERZ773149 | MGnify/ENA primary metagenome ERZ773149 (study PRJEB29015, sample SAMEA2737846) | human gut metagenome | biome: human gut; feature: human-associated habitat; material: faeces | place: China | collected 2012 ...
TACTGCACAGATGCAGCACCATCTGTTCCATAAATCGCTTGATAAAGGTAGATTTTCCGGTCCGCACCGGTCCTACCACGCCCAGATAAATCTCTCCGCCGGTCCTTGCCTGAATATCCCGGTATACACTGTACTGTTCCATATAGACACTCCCCCTGCCAAAACAGATCTGTTACCGGTGACAGACTAAAAATCCGGTCACACCGGTCAGTACTGTTTCTAATATATGCAGGAGCATCCTGGAATCATGCTTTTCTGATGCAGAAAATATAAGGATCCGCCGGATCGATCAGCGTTTTCCCATGTACAGATGCCGCGGGATTCCGTCTACCATAACAGACGGGGAATCACCCTGGATCAGCGGTCTTACGTAGTCAATAAATTCTTCTGTCACATAAGTGCCATCCTTTGTGATCCACTCTCTCGGTACCATCTTCTCACCATTTGCGATCTTGTGCACATCGTAAATGCCGGTTGCGCACTGATACGGATCATCCGATACACGGTCAATGACCACCATCTTGCCGGAATCCCCCTCATCGGCTGCTTTGACAGCAGCACCGCCGACCATAAAGGCCTCATTTACATCCACGCGGGATGCAAGATGCGCTGCACTGCGCTGTAAGGTAGAAAACTCCACGGCACGGGTTTTGCATCCAATATCACGATGAATCACGTTCGCCAGGTAGCTTGCGGTTCCGGTCAGCTGCTTATGGCCGAAGGCATCGACATAATCGGAGGCACTTCCCAGCTCGCTGACATAACGGCCGTCCTGGATGCGGATACCCTCAGAAACTGCGACAACGACTACATCCTTCCTGGTCAGAAGCTTGCGCACCTTTGCGGTAAACTTTTCGATGTCAAAGGTCAGCTCCGGCAGATAGATCAGATCCGGTCCGTCGCAGTCCTCTCCGCGGGACAATGCAGCTGCACCGGTCAGCCATCCGGCATTGCGGCCCATGATCTCTATGATGATCACCTGCTGTTTTTTATAAGAGAAGCCAAGGCCGTCCCGGATCACTTCTTTGGTAGAGGTTGCAATGTATTTTGCGGCACTTCCATAGCCCGGCGTATGGTCGGTCAGGGCCAGGTCGTTGTCAATGGTCTTCGGAACGCCCACGAACTTCTGGGACTGCCCCGTCAGAATTGCGTAATCCGACAGTTTTTTGATCGTGTCCATGGAATCATTTCCGCCGATATAAATAAAGCATTCAATATTCAGCTTATTTAAGATTTCAAAAATCTTTACATAAATGTCCTGATTTTCATGGATATCCGGCAGTTTATAACGGCAGGTGCCAAGGAATGCAGACGGCGTACGTTTTAAGATTTCCACATCCAGATCACTGCGGATAAACTTGGAAAGATCCACGTACTGTTCATCCAGAAGCCCCTGGATTCCATACAGCATACCGTATACCTTTTTCGCTCCGCGGTCAACCGCCGTCCGGTATACACCTGCAAGACTGGAATTGATAACGGCAGTCGGCCCTCCGGACTGTCCTACGATTACATTGCCCTTCATAAGTAAACCCTCCTTCATATAAGCTTTGCGCAACAGGGTCCCCACACCCAATTACTTTGCCTAAATAATACCATAAAAAGGAGCAAAAAGTCTAGGACTTTTCGCTCCTTTTTCGGTCGTTTTCAGACAGTTTGAATTTTTGAAACAAATTCTCGCTTTTTGTCAAACTGCGTCATCTGTTTATCTTATTCACTTAAGTACGCCTTCTTAACGGAATCATCGTTCATGAGCTCCTTTGCGTCACCGCTGAGCACAATCTTTCCGGTTTCCAGCACGTAGGCACGGTTCGCAATGGAAAGCGCTTTCTTCGCATTCTGTTCAACCAGAAGGACTGTCACGCCGTCTGCATTGATCTTGCGGATGATATCGAAGATCTCATTGACATACAGCGGGGACAGACCCATGGACGGCTCGTCCATGACGATCAGCTTCGGATGAGACATCAGTGCACGGCCCATAGCCAGCATCTGCTGCTCACCACCGGAAAGCGTACCGGCCATCTGGTTTTTACGCTCTTCCAGTCGCGGGAATCGCGCATAAATCTCTTTCAGAGTCGCCTCCATCTCGTTTTTGTCATTGCGGGTGTACGCACCCAGCTTTAAGTTCTGCAGAACCGAAAGCTCTGCGAACACGCGGCGTCCCTCCGGCACATGGGCAATACCCATTCCTACCAGCTTATAACCCGGAATCTTTGTGATATTGTTTCCTTCATAGGTAATAGTGCCTGCCTTGGACGGGATCAGGCCGGTAATGGTCTGCAGTGTTGTGGTTTTCCCTGCGCCGTTTGCTCCGATCAGGGCAATGATCTCACCCTGGTTTACCTCAAATGAGATTCCCTTGATTGCCTGGATGACACCGTAGCAGACTTCCAGGTCTTTTACCTCAAGTATTGCCATTGCTCTAACCTCCTACTCTCCAAGATAAGCCGTAATAACACGCTTATCATTCAGCACTTCTGATGTCTCACCCTGGGTCAGTACCTGACCGAAGTTTAAGACCGTCAGCTTTTCACAGATACCGGAAACCAGCTTCATGTCGTGCTCGATCAGAAGCACAGTCATATCAAAATGGTCGCGCACGAAACGGATGGTATCCATCAGCTCTGCGGTCTCGTTCGGGTTCATGCCGGCTGCAGGCTCGTCCAGGAGAAGAAGCTTCGGGTCCGTAGCAAGGGCGCGGGCAATTTCCAGTTTTCTCTGCTTGCCATAAGGCAGGTTGGATGCCTTGTAATCACACTCCTTATCCAGATCAAAAACCTTTAACAGCTCCATGGCCCGGGCGTTCATTTCCTTCTCTACTTTATAATAACGCGGAAGGCGGAAAATACCCTCGATGGTGGAATACGGATGATGATTATGCAGGCCTACCTTTACGTTGTCCAGAACACTTAAATCCTTGAACAGACGGATGTTCTGGAAGGTTCTTGCAATGCCTGCCTGATTGATCTCAATGGTGCTTTTTCCGGTCAGCTCTTTGCCATCCAGGAAAATAGCGCCGTGATCTGCCTTGTAGACACCGGTCAGCAGGTTGAAGATGGTGGTCTTACCTGCGCCGTTCGGTCCGATGAGGCCGTAAAGCTGTCCCTTTTCGATGGTCAGGCTGAAGTTGTCAACTGCCTTTAAGCCGCCGAATGAGATGCCGATATTTTTTACTTCCAGCATAGCCATATTATGCAGCCTCCTTTGCAGATTTCTTATTTTTCTTGATACGGTCCATGAAAACAGATCTCATCTCAATGGCCTTCGGGCTGGAGTTGAAGATCATCATAACGATCAGGACTACTGCGTAGATCAGCATTCGGTAATCGTTCAGGCCGCGTAAAAGCTCCGGAAGCATGGTCAGGATAATCGCCGCGATCATGGAACCGCGGATATTTCCAAGTCCGCCCAGTACCACAAATACCAGGATCATGATGGACATATTATAGCCGAAGTTCTTCGGGGTTGCCGCCAGGGAGGAGAGGTTGTGGGCATACAGAACACCTGCAACGCCTGCCAGGGCTGCGGAAATCGCAAATGCCATCAGCTTGTACTTGGTAATATTGATTCCCACGGACTCTGCCGCAATGCGGTTGTCACGAATGGACATAATCGCACGTCCGGTACGGGAATTGATCAGGTTTAACACGATAAACAGGGTGATCAGCACCAGGATGATACCTACCGTAAAGGTTGCCGCCTTCGGAGTACCGGTAATACCCTGTGCACCCTTGATGATGACAACGCCGTCCGCGCCCATGCCAAGGGATGTGGTATCCTTGATGGAAAAATGGAAGCCGTTGGAATCCATTCCCACATACAGCACATTGATAAGGTTCTTGATGATCTCGCCGAATGCAAGGGTTACGATAGCCAGATAGTCACCCTTTAACCGCAGGACCGGAATACCAATGATGATACCGAACACGCCTGCAACGGCAGCTCCGATCAGGAGAGCCAGAAAGAAGCGCATGCCTACAGACGGGATCACATCTGTCATGCATTTGGTAAAAAACGCACCGGTAAAAGCACCTACGCACATGAAGCCTGCATGTCCCAGGCTTAACTCACCGAGAATACCGACTGTCAGGTTTAAGGATACAGCCAGGATCACATAGATACACAGAGGAACCAGAAGTCCCTTTAACAGGCTTGTCATATGTCCGGTGGCTCCAAGGATCTGGACCAGGATCCAGCAGGCAATTACGATCGCGTAAGTGATGCTGTTCTGGATTAATAATCTGTTCTTTTTCATTCCATTCACCTACACTTTCTCCGTAATCTTTTTTCCCAGGATTCCGGTCGGACGTACCAGCAGCACAATGATCAGCACTGCGAATACGATGGCATCAGAAAGCTGGGAAGAAATATATGCTTTGGAAAGATTCTCGATCACTCCTAGCAAAATACCGCCGATCAGCGCGCCCGGAATGGAGCCGATGCCGCCGAAAACAGCTGCCACAAACGCCTTGATACCCGGCATGGAACCGGTGTAGGGAGTCAGGGACGGATATGCGGAGCACAACAGTGCGCCCGCGATCGCTGCCAGGGCAGAACCGATCGCAAAGGTGATCGCGATGGTGCTGTTGACATTGATGCCCATCAGGGTTGCCGCTCCGGTATCCTCAGATACAGCCAGCATAGCCTGACCAACTTTGGTCTTATTGATGAAGGTTGTCAGAGCTGCCATGATGATGATACAGGTAATGATCGTAACCATGGTAACACCGGAAATAGACAGCGCTCCACCCGCCAGCTTTAAGCTCGGCACATTCACAACAGATGTGAACTGACGCGCGTTGGATCCAAAGATCAGCAGCGCCACATTCTGCAGCAGGTAGCTGACACCGATAGCCGTGATCAGAACGGCCAGGGAGGATGCGCCGCGCAGCGGCTTATAAGCGACACGCTCAATCACGACACCCAGTACCGTACAGGCGATGACTGCCGCCAGAACGCCCACCATCGGCGGGAGTCCCAGGGTACTGACTATGGTAAAAATAACGAAGCCGCCTACCATAATAATATCACCATGGGCAAAGTTCAGCATTCTCGCAATACCGTAAACCATGGTGTAGCCCAGTGCAATGATCGCGTAAACACTGCCCAGGCTGATTCCGTTGATCAAATAAGACAGAAAACTCATGTACCTACCACCTCTTTACTTTTTTTCTATGAGAAATAAAACATAACTGGAATTATAGCATAGTCAAATTTGAAGTTCAAGCAAAAGTTCGCGAATGCACACCATTTGTCCGCGTGGCAAAGACACGTTTTTCATGTCGTTTTTCCACGTATATCACGAACTCTCCAGGTGAACACAAATTACGGAAAGCCGAAAAAAGGGAACCGCCCTGCCGGACGATCCCCTTTCGGATGTTTCCCTGCTGTTTGCGTGTTGGGTACACGGAAAAATTACTGCATCTCGTACTCACCGTTTACGATCTTCACAGCCTTCGGTGCCTTATTCGGCTCGCCGTTTGCGTTCCAAACCATGTCAGAACCGGTCAGTCCATCGATGGAAATCTCGGTCATAGCCGGCTTTAATGCGTCACAGATATCAGAAGCGCTCATATCAGCGGTAACGCCTGCCTTCTCAACAGCTGCCTTGATTGCGTAGATCGCATCGTAGGAATCTGCAGCAAACTGGTTCGGCTCGATGCCGTAAGCTGCTACATAAGCCTCAGTAAATGCCTTACTGCTCTCCTCAGTGGTGGAGAACGGAGTTAAGAGCATCAGACCCTCTGCCAGGGAAGTATCAAAGTTCTCTACGGAAAGGATACCATCCATACCATCACAGCCGAAGAAGACCGGTGCGAATTCTTTGTCGCTTGCCTGCTTTAAGATGATGGAAGCCTCCTGATAGTAGATCGGAAGGAATACCAGCTCTGCGCCTGCGTCTTTTGCCTTGTCAAGCTGTACGGAGAAGTCGGTGTTGCTGTCTGCGGTAAATGCCTCGTCAGCTACGATCTCCAGACCCTGGTTTGCTGCCTCAGCAACAAATGCCTCACGAATACCAGAAGAATACTCGGTAGAGCTGTCATAGATGATAGCGATCTTGGTAGCCAGCTTGTTCTCTCCAATATACTTAGCGGAAGCGGTACCCTGATCCGGGTCTGCGAAGCATACGCGGAATGCGTTGTCAGTTGCTACGCACTCAACTGCGGAACCGGACGGAGTGATCAGGAACATGTTATCAGACTCAGCCTCTGCTCCTACAGCGATACACGGTTTGGAAGTGGTCGGACCGTCTAATACCTGCATACCCCAGTCTTTTAAGGTGTTGTATGCGTTGATGGATTTCTCTGGATCATTCTCATCATCCTCAGCCTTGGTCTCGATCATCATGCCGTTGATACCGCCAGCCTCGTTGATCTCCTTTGCTGCCAGCTCTGCGCCGTTTGCGACTGCGTTACCATAAGCTGCGCCTGCACCGGTTAACGGTCCGATTATGCCAATTTTTAAGGTGCCGCCTTCTGCGCCTGCTGCTGCCTCAGTCTCTGCGCCCTCTGCTGCAGTGGTCTCAGCATTATCTGCTGCTGCGGTAGTCTCTGCCGGCTTGCTGCCGCCACATGCTGCTAAGGATGCTGCCATCATAGCTGCCATACCAAAACTAACCAGTTTTTTCTTCATAATTTTTCCTCCTCTTAAATGAAAACAGGCTCCCTGAACCTTCAGGAAGCCGTATCCTTAAAGCTGAGCTAATTATAGTAGCCAGAAAAACGCTTGTCAAGAACTTTCTTGCGTTAAAGCGAAGTTGAAGCAAAGTCATACAGAATTTTCAGTTCAGAAAATTCCTACCACGGTAGATTCGCGCTTTCTACTGTTTTATCCCGCAGCATCAGATCCGCAACTGCCTCTTTTGCGGACTTTCCGTCAAACAGTACTTCATTGACAGCCTCGATGATCGGCATGGATACCTGATACTTTTTTGCAAGAGCCAGACCGGCCTTGGCAGAATAGACACCCTCTACCACCATCTGCACCTCGTCCATAGCCTCCTTCATGGAATAGCCTTTTCCGATCAGGATTCCGGCACGGCGGTTGCGGCTGTGCATGCTGGCACAGGTCACGATCAGGTCTCCGATCCCGGTAAGGCCGGCAAAGGTTTCCAGCTTTCCGCCCATGGCCATGCCAAGCCGGCTGATCTCCGCCACGCCCCGGGTAATGAGGGCTGCCTTGGTGTTGTCGCCATACCCAAGTCCGTCTGCGATTCCCGCTGCCAGGGCAATGACATTTTTCAATGCCCCGCCAATCTCAATTCCCAGGATATCCGGGCTGATGTAAACCCGAAATACCGGGCTCATGAAAAGATTCTGGATCTTCTCCGCAGTTTTGCGTGTTCTTGCCCCGGCCACACAGGTGGTCGGAAGCCCCCGGCTCACCTCTTCTGCATGGCTCGGTCCGGAAAGAACGGCCACATCGGCACCGGGAAGCTCTTCTTCCAGAATATCCGTCAGTGTCATGAGGGTTGCCTCCTCAATGCCCTTGGCCACATTGACCACCAGCTGTCCTTCTTTCAGGAAAGGCTTCATCTTCCGGGCAGTCTCCCGCACATAGATGGAAGGAACCGCCACCACAAGAAGATCTTTCTCCTTCATGGCACGTTCTAGGTCAGAGGTAAATTCCATATCGTCCGGAAGCACCAGATCCGGAAGAGTCTTTAAGCGATGCTCTGTTCTCAGACTTTCTGCCTCCTTTTCAAAGGCAGACCATTCCGTCACCTGATGGCCGTTCTCGTGAAGCAGGAATGCAAGGGCGGTGCCCCAGCTGCCTGCGCCGATTATACTCACATTTGCCATAGGTCTATTCCTTTCTGGCACCCAGCTTGTTTTCCGTGCCGCTTAACAGTCGTTTGATGTTGGTATGATGGCGCCAGATCCCCATAGCGGAGATCAGGCCTGCCAGCACATAGAATTCTGTCAGATGTGCCGCCGCAATGCCAAAATCACCACGGGCACCGAAAAACACCATACCGATAAAAAAGCAGATCATCACCAGGATGGATCCCAGGGATACATAGCGGGTAATGGCTACTGCAGCCACAAACACCACCAGGCAGACCAGCATCACACGCCAGTCTGTGGAGGCCAGAAGCCCAGCGGAGGCCGCAATGCCCTTGCCACCCTTAAATCCCATATAAAACGGGAAATTGTGTCCCAGGATCACGCCAAAGCCGGTGTAGAGCAGGTATACATACAGAAGCTCGGGCTGGCTGCGAAACAATACTCTTGTGATCAGGCATGCAGTAATCATCTTGCCTGCGTCACCCAGGAATACGATCAGTCCGGCCTTTTTGCCCATCACACGCAGGACATTGGTGCTGCCGGAGTTTCCACTTCCGTAATTGCGGATATCCATATGCTTGGATCTGCTGTAGAGATAGCCGGTCTGAAACAGACCAAACACATAACCCATTACCAGACAAAGTACTCGTTCCATTTACTCCTCCTTTCCATTCCTTTCGCGGATCAGGAATTTCAGAGCCGTACCCTTAAATCCGAAGGATTCGCGGATGCGGTTTTCCAGGTATCTCACATAGGAGAAATGCATCAGCTCTTTGTCATTTACGAAAATAACGAAGGTCGGCGGCTTTACCGCTACCTGGGTCATGTAATACAGCTTCAGACGCTTGCCCTTATCAGACGGCGGCTGCTGCATTGCAACAGCTTCAGTCATGATCTCATTGAGCACGCCGGTAGCGATACGCATGGTCTGGTTCTCGCGCACCATATCGATGAGCTCAAACATCTTGTTCATACGCTGTCCGGTTACGGCAGAGATAAATACCATCTCAGCATACTGCATGAAGGACAGGGTATCCTTGATCTTTTTGGTGAACTCGTAGATGGTCTTGTCGTTCTTCTCGATGGCATCCCACTTGTTGACGGCAACGATGATGCCCTTGCCCCTGTCATGGGCGATGCCTGCAATCTTTGCGTCCTGCTCCGTCACGCCCTCGGTCGCGTCAATGACCAGAATGACCACATCCGCACGCTCCACGGCAGATACGGTACGAATGATGCTGTAGCGTTCCAGATCCTCTTTGATCTTGCTTTTACGGCGCAGTCCGGCGGTATCAATAAAGATATACTCCGTTCCGTTGTATACGACCTCGGTATCGACCGCATCACGGGTGGTACCTGCAATATTGGAAACGATCACACGGTTCTCACCCAGCAGCTTATTAATAATAGAAGACTTTCCTACGTTCGGCTTACCGATAATGGCTACCTTCGGACGGTCATCCTCCTCTTCCTCTAACTGCTCCAGAGTGAAATGCCTGGACACCTCGTCTAACAGGTCACCGATTCCCAGGCGGGAAGCCGCGGATACCGGAATCGGATCGCCGATTCCCAGGTTATAAAACTCGTAGACATCGTTTCCGAATTTCTGGATGCTGTCCACCTTGTTTACCGCGAGGACCACCGGCTTTCCGGATTTGCGGAGCATATCCGCAACCTTGGAGTCAGAATCCTGCAGACCCTGACGTACATCCACGATGAAGATAATGACATCTGCGGTGTCAATGGCAATCTGTGCCTGCTCCCTCATCTGGGACAAAATGATGTCACGGCTGTCCGGCTCAATACCACCGGTATCAACCAGGGTGAAGTTCATGTTCAGCCAGTTGCAGTCCGCATAAATACGGTCTCTGGTAACTCCCGGCGTATCCTTTACGATGGAGATGGTCTCCCCTGCCAGTACATTGAACAGGGTAGACTTTCCAACGTTCGGACGCCCTACAATGGCAACGATTGGTTTACTCATGTGTGATCTCCTTTAATTCATATCCGTCGTAGACGGTATCTTGTTCTTCTTCCAGGCCAAGAACGGCATCCACCAGATCCTGACCGCTTGATTTTACAATATTCACCGGAACTTGTAAAGCGTTTTGCACATCGGCGCGGGTGAGGTCATCCAGAAATACCTCCTCGCCACTCCGAAACATGCAGATTGGAAGCAGCAGACGCTCGCCAAGCGGCACCACCGACATCTGCTTCTTTAAATCCTGTCCAGTGATCAGACCGGCCACGGTGATGCTTTCTCCGAAAAAGTCATTGCGGATCGCGTACAGATGCACCTTTTTCTGAGGAAACTTTGCCTCGATCTTATCCAGCTGCTTTCTCAGATAAGGGTAAGCCAGCCGGCCCGTAGCAATGGACAACTCCTCCGGCTTCACCGGAAGATCCTCCGGCAGTGCCTCAAGCGCTTCTGTTACCTCGGTGTCAAGAAGACGCAGCATGCCCACGCCATTCTCCAGCTGCGGGTATCCGTCGTAACGCTCTGTCTCCGGCAGCTCTCGCTCTGCCAGAATATAGAATTCATCGCTGGCATGGATGAAGTGCATGCCATACTGCTCATATATGATCTTCTGCCATTTTTCAATGATATCAATGGCATTCTCTGCATCTTCCTTCTCAAAGGGCTTTAACGGATACAGACCGTCCCGGTATCTGGAGAGCCCTACCGGCACGACGGAAGCGCTCTGCATATAAGGAAGATACTTTGTCATATCCCGGATGGTATGATCCAGCTCTTCCCGGTCATTCACGCCCTTGCACAGCACGATCTGTCCGTTCATGGGTATGCCGGCCTCACAAAGACGGTCGATCTTTTTTAATGCTTCTCCCGCAAAGCGGTTATGGAGCATCTCGCAGCGCAGCTTCGGATTGGTGGTGTGCACCGAAATGTTGATCGGCGCCAGCTTAAAATCAATGATACGCTGGATGTCATGCTCTTTCATGTTGGTCAGCGTCACATAGTTTCCCTGAAGGAAGGAAAGACGGGAATCATCGTCCTTAAAATAAAGGGTTTCGCGCATGCCCGGCGGCATCTGGTCAATGAAACAGAAAATGCATTTGTTGCTGCAGGACTTGTAATCGCTCATAAGTCCGTTCTCAAAGGTGATGCCAAGATCCTGGTACTCATTTTCTATTTCCAGCTCCCACTGCTCGCCGTCTGCCTTTTCCACCAGCATGACCATGCTTTCGCTGTCTACATAATATTCATAATCAAAGATATCTTCCACTTCATTTCCATTGATCGTAAGTAAACGGTCTCCCGGCTCCAGCTCCAGTTCCTCTGCAATGGAACCCGGGTCAACGGATTTTATCAGATGTCCTTTTTGTTTCTTCATAGATATTCCTTTCCAGCAGATGTTCAGGGCCTGCTCTGACCTGGGTCATCCGGCTGTCAATCTGCACTCTTTTCATCATAACAAGATTCCTGTTCTTTGTCAAAGCAATCGGCCTCCGGTTTTGGGTGGATTTACCTGTTTTTTTGTTTTTTTTTACAAAATTCCCCAAGGCTCTTGACGCTTGCTTTTTTTAAGGATATAAATATGTTGGATTATAATGAACTATTTTACTTGAAGGAGTATGTACCAATGGCTAACAACTACGTGTTTAATGACATTTTACCGGTAGCGCCGTTAAAGCTCGCTGCCCTGGAAAGCTGCAAGGATCTGGCAACCAAGGTAAATGATCACATTGTCACCTTCCGCCGCAATGATACCGTGGAGCTGCTTCGCCGCCAGCAGGATTTAAACTACCGCGGCTACGATGTAGATTCCTATCTTCTTGACTGCAAATGCCCGCGTTTCGGTTCCGGTGAGGCAAAGGCCGTTATTAACGAATCTGTCCGCGGCGCTGATCTGTTTGCAATGGTAGATGTAACCAACTACAGCATCCCATACAGCGTATGCGGCTACACCAATCACATGTCCCCGGATGACCATTTCCAGGACTTAAAGCGCATCATCGGTGCTTCCGTAGCCACCGCACACCGCGTTAATGTTGTTATGCCTTTCTTATATGAAGGACGCCAGCACAAGCGTACCAAGCGCGAGTCCTTAGACTGTGCAATGGCACTGGAGGAGCTGATCTCCATGGGTGTTTCCAACATCATTACCTTCGATGCCCATGACCCGCGCGTTCAGAACGCCATTCCGTTAAGCGGCTTCGATAACTTCATGCCGACTTACCAGTTTGTAAAGGCTCTGTTCACCCACGACACCTCCTTAAAGATCGACAAGGACCATCTCATGATCATCAGCCCGGATGAGGGTGCCATGAACCGTGCCGTATACCTGGCCAACAACCTCGGAGTTGATATGGGTATGTTCTATAAGCGCCGTGACTACTCCAGAGTCATTGACGGCCGCAACCCGATCGTTGCCCACGAGTTTTTGGGTACTTCCGTAGAAGGAAAGACCGTTCTCATCATTGACGATATGATCGCATCCGGCGAGAGCATGTTAGACACCGCCAGAGAGTTAAAGGAGCGCAAGGCAGAGAAAGTTATCATCTGCTGCACCTTCGGCCTGTTCACCGCTGGTCTGGAAAAATTTGACCAGTACTATCAGAATGGCTACATCGACTATGTCATTACCACCAACTTAAACTACCGTCCGAAAGAACTGTTAGACCGCGAGTGGTATCTGGAAGCTGACATGAGTAAATATCTTGCAGCCATCATTAACTCCTTCAACCACGACGTTTCTATCGGAGCTGCCCTGTCTCCGACCGAAAAGATCCAGAAGCTGGTAAAACGCTACCAGGCAGGCGGATACGATTATTATCAGACCATCCAGTAAATTTTAATAGGGACGCAAAAAAGAGCTTCACGCAGCATATATAAGTGCTGTGCGAAGCTCTTTTTGTCTAATATGATTTTATCCCTGCTCTCTGAGAGCCAGAAACGCTGCCAGATTTCCCCGCTCCGTTCCCATGATCCGGTGAGAAAACAGATGTGACGGGTTGCACCGGGTACAGATATCCGTTGTATGGATCTGATTTGCCGGGATTCCTGCCTCCCGGAGCACGATCTGGTTTGTCCGCCACAGATCCACCTGATACTTTCCGTCTGGCTTTTGGTAAAACAGATCGTTATGGTACTGCTCTGCAAAGCCAGCGGCAAATTCCGCAGCCACCTCCGGTCCAACCTCAAAGCAGTCCTGGCAGATACTCGGCCCAATGCAGGCAATGACATTCGCCGGTTCTGTGCCGTATTCCCGGTTCATGGCCTCCAGTGTGGCTTTTCCCATGCGGTGCACCGTGCCCCTCCAGCCGGAATGGGACAGCCCGATAGCCCTGTGGACCGGATCCACAAAATACAGTGGCACACAGTCTGCGTAAAAAGTCACCAGCGTGATACCTGGAATATCCGTGATCAGGCCATCTACATCCTGATAATCCCGCTCTTTTACAATGCCCTTTCCCGCGTCTTCCTCCGTCACCTTGCGGACATTGGTGGTGTGGGTCTGGTAGGAAAGCACCATCTTCTCTGCATCGGTTCCGAGAACGGCTGCCATGCGGCGGTAATTTTCCATTACATGCTGCGGATCATCATTCCGGGTAAAGCTGAAGTTCATGCTAGAGAACACACCCTCGCTGACACCTCCGTGGCGGGTGGAAAAGGCATGGCTTACCAGACCGGTGGCATCCAGAGCCGGAAAGGACAGATAGGTAACGCCGTTTTTCTCACGGATTTCAATTTCCGATTTTTCCAAACCGCGCTCCATGCAGCAGCTTTCCGTCTGTCCTGCTGTTGTCATGCCGCTCTGCTTGCGGATCCATGCTTTCTGTTCCATCTGTACCCTCTCCTTTTCGTTCTGAATTTTCCATGTCTGCACTAAACTGCATATTCAGCACAATTGTCAATGTTCCTATGCGAACGCGTCCCGAATCCAGTTAATCTGATCTCCCAGTATACTCACCACATCAAAACGGCACGGCATGTCCTCGCGGTAATGTCGGCTATACAGATAGAACTGCGCCGTATAGCGTATCCGCTGCTGCTTGATATGGCCAACCGCCTCCGCAGGCATACCATTGCGTGCTGTTTTCCTGTATTTTACCTCGACAAATACCAGATACTGTCCGTCCATTCCGATCAGATCGATCTCACCCTGGCGGCAGCGGAAATTCCGTTCCAGGATCTTT
>ERZ773149.2256-NODE-2256-length-13930-cov-5.073586_pt1 | contig 13930 bp, 8 predicted proteins | sample MGYA00511081_ERZ773149 | MGnify/ENA primary metagenome ERZ773149 (study PRJEB29015, sample SAMEA2737846) | human gut metagenome | biome: human gut; feature: human-associated habitat; material: faeces | place: China | collected 2012 ...
GGCGGCGAAGCGCTTCACGCGATGACCTTTATCGAACGCGCAGCCATGCTGAAGGCGGTGGCAAAGCACCTGCTTAGCGAGAAAGAGACGTTTTATGCCCTGTCCGCCCAGACCGGGGCGACGAAAGCAGACAGCTGGGTCGATATCGAAGGCGGCATCGGCACCCTCTTCACTTACGCCAGCCTGGGCAGCCGCGAGCTGCCGGATGACACCGTGTGGCCGGAAGACGAGCCGATCCCGCTGTCGAAAGAAGGCGGCTTTGCCGCGCGTCACGTTCTGACCTCGAAGTCCGGCGTGGCGGTGCACATCAACGCCTTTAACTTCCCCTGCTGGGGAATGCTGGAAAAACTGGCCCCGACCTGGCTTGCGGGCATGCCCGCCATCATCAAACCGGCCACCGCCACCGCGCAGGTGACGCAGGCGATGGTGAAAGCGATCGTGGAGAGCGGACTGGTGCCGGACGGCGCCATCAGCCTGATCTGCGGCGGCGCGGGCGATCTGCTGGACCAGCTCGACAGCCAGGACGTGGTCACCTTTACCGGCTCCGCCAGCACCGGGCAAAGCCTGCGCGTGCACCCGAATATTGTGGCGAATGCCATTCCGTTCACGATGGAAGCCGACTCCCTGAACTGCTGCGTGCTGGGGGAAGACGTCACGCCGGAGCAGCCGGAATTTGCCCTGTTCATCCGGGAAGTGGTGCGCGAGATGACCGCCAAAGCCGGGCAGAAATGTACGGCCATCCGCCGCATTATCGTCCCGCAGAGCCAGATTGACGCCGTGAGCCAGGCGCTGGTTGCCCGCCTGGAAAAGGTGGCGGTGGGCGACCCGGCGCAGGAAGGGGTAAAGATGGGCGCGCTGGTCAACGCCGAACAGCGCGCGGACGTGCAGGAGAAAGTGGATCACCTGATCGCCGCAGGCTGCCAGGTCCGCCTGGGCGGCAAAGCGGATTTGCAGGCCGCGGGCGCGTTCTTCCCGCCGACCCTGCTGTTCTGCCCGCAGCCGGATGAAACTCCGGCAGTGCACTCAACCGAAGCTTTTGGCCCGGTTGCGACGCTGATGCCGTATCGCAACGCACAGCACGCAATGCAGCTTGCCCGCGCGGGCGGCGGCAGCCTGGCGGGCACGCTGGTCACCGCAGACCTGGACATTGCCCGCCAGTTTATTCTCGGCGCGGCGCGCGCCCACGGGCGTATTCAGATCCTCAACGAGGAAGCCTCGAAAGAATCCACCGGCCACGGTTCCCCGCTGCCACAGCTAGTGCACGGCGGTCCCGGACGTGCGGGTGGCGGCGAGGAGCTGGGCGGCCTGCGCGCGGTGAAGCACTACCTGCAGCGCACCGCGATTCAGGGCAGTCCAACCATGCTGGCCGCCATCGGCAAGCAGTGGGTGCGTGGCGCAGCGGTGCAGGAAGATCGCGTGCATCCGTTCCGCAAATACTTTGAGGAGCTGCAGCCGGGCGACAGCCTGCTGACGCCGCGCCGCACCCTGACGGAAGCGGACATCGTGAATTTTGCCTGCCTGAGCGGCGACCACTTTTACGCCCATATGGACAAGATCGGCGCGGCAGAGTCGATCTTTGGCGAGCGCGTGGTGCACGGCTACTTCCTGATTTCCGCCGCGGCAGGGCTGTTCGTTGATGCGGGCGTTGGGCCTGTCATTGCCAACTACGGCATGGAAAACCTGCGCTTTATCGAGCCGGTTAAACCGGGCGATACCATTCAGGTGCGTCTGACCTGCAAGCGTAAAACGCTGAAGAAACAACGCAGTGCCGAGGAAAAACCAACCGGCGTGGTGGAATGGGCGGTTGAGATCTTCAACCAGCACCAGCAGGCCGTGGCGCTCTACTCCATCCTGACGCTGGTGGCGCGCCAGCAGGGGGATTTCTGACACCTTCCCTTCACCGCCTTTCCTGCCGGGTGGCGCGATGCTTACCCGGCCTACGACGACCAGCCGGGGTGTGACATCGCCCCGCTCTTTTTTTAACCTGGCAAGACTGGCAAATAATCTGGCAGATGCAGGCAAACGCTTTTCTCAGGCGCCTGTCAGGATAGGGCTGTCACAACACTATAAACACAACAAGATGAGGTCTACGATGGGAAGCAATTCTTCTTTTTCTGCCCGTAGAACGGCGCTGGCTATGGCCGTTGCGCTGTGTTGCGCCTGGCAATCCCCTGTTTTCGCCCACGGCAGCGAGGCGCATATGGTCCCGATGGACAAAACGCTGCAGGACTTTGGCGCCGACGTGCAGTGGGATGATTACGCACAGTTGTTTACCATTGCGAAAGACGGCGCCTTTGTGAAGGTCAAACCGGGCGCTAAAACCGCCATCGTCAACGGGAAAACCCTCAAGCTCGAGGTGCCGGTGGTGATGAAAGGCAAGAAAGCCTTTATCTCTGACAGCTTCATCAATGATGTTTTCCAGTCCGGTCTTGACCAGACTTTCCAGGTTGAAAAACGCCCTCACCCGCTGAACGCGCTGACGGCGGACGAAATTAAGCAAGCCGTTGAGATTGTCAAAGCCTCGGCGGATTTTAAACCGAATACCCGCTTTACCCAGATTGCCCTTGCTGAGCCAGAGAAAGCCAAAGTGTGGGACTTTGTGCTTAACGGTACGGCTGTGGATGCCCCGCGTCAGGCAAAGATTGTGATGCTCGATGGCAAGCACGTTATCGAAAGCGTGGTGGATCTGAAGGATAAAAAAATCCTGCGCTGGGAGCCGGTGAAAGACGCGCACGGCATGGTGCTGCTGGATGATTTCACCGCGGTGCAGCAGATCGTTAACGAGAGCACGGAGTTTGCCGAGGTGCTTAAAAAACACGGCATCACCGACCCGAAAAAAGTGATTACCACGCCGCTGACCGTCGGCTATTTCGACGGTAAAGACGGCCTGAAGCAGGAAGATCGCCTGCTGAAGGTGGTGAGCTATCTCGACGTCGGCGACGGCAACTACTGGGCGCACCCGATTGAAAACCTGGTGGCCGTGGTCGATCTTGAGCAGAAGAAAATCCAGAAGATTGAGGAAGGTGCCGTTGTTCCGGTTCCGATGACGCCGCGCCCCTACGATGGCCGCGACCGTATAGAGACGCCGAAAAAACCGCTCGACATCATTGAGCCGGAAGGCAAGAACTACACCATTACCGGCGATATGGTGCACTGGCAGAACTGGGATTTCCACCTGAGCCTGGACTCCCGCGTCGGCCCGATGATTTCAACCGTCACGTATAACGACAACGGCAAAAAGCGTCAGATTATGTATCAGGGGTCGCTCGGCGGCATGATCGTTCCTTACGGCGATCCGGACGTGGGCTGGTACTTCAAGGCCTATCTTGATTCCGGCGACTACGGCATGGGCACCCTGACCTCGCCGCTGGTGCGCGGTAAAGACGTGCCGTCCAACGCGGTGATGCTCAACGAAACCATCCCGGATTACACCGGCGCGCCGATGGAGATCCCGCGCGCGATAGCGATTTTCGAACGCTACGCGGGGCCGGAATATAAGCATCAGGAGATGGGCCAGCCTAACGTCAGCACCGAGCGCCGCGAACTGGTGGTGCGCTGGGTGAGTACCGTGGGCAACTACGATTACATCTTCGACTGGGTGTTTCATGAAAATGGCACCATCGGCATTGATGCCGGCGCGACGGGTATCGAGGCGGTGAAAGGCGTGCAGGCGAAAACCATGCACGACGCCACCGCTAAAGATGACACTAAATACGGTACGCTGATCGACCACAACATCGTGGGCACCACGCACCAGCACATCTACAACTTCCGTCTTGATATGGACGTGGACGGCATCAACAACAAGCTGGTGGCGATGGATCCGGAAGTGAAGCCGAATACCGCCGGGGGCCCGCGCACCAGCACCATGCAGATTAATCAGTACGATATTGATACCGAGCAGCAGGCGGCACAGAAATTCGACCCGGGCACCATTCGACTGCTGAGCAACACAAGTAAAGAGAACCGCATGGGCAACCCGGTCTCATACCAGATTATCCCTTACGCGGGCGGCACGCACCCGGTGGCGACCGGCGCGAAATTTGCACCGGACGAGTGGATTTACCATCGCCTGAGCTTTATGGACAAACAGCTGTGGGTGACCCGTTATCATCCGGATGAGCTCTACCCGGAAGGGAAATTCCCGAACCGCTCCATCCACGACACGGGCCTTGGGCAGTACAGCAAGGATAACGAGTCGCTGAACGATCAGGATGACGTGGTCTGGATGACCACCGGCACCACCCACGTGGCACGCGCGGAGGAGTGGCCGATTATGCCGACGGAATGGGTGCATACCCTGCTTAAACCGTGGAACTTCTTCGACGAGACGCCAACGCTCGGAAAGAAAAAAGACGAAAAATAACCATCCGCCGGGCAATTGCCCGGTTTTTTTTGCCCTGGCGTTTGAGGATCGTCCTGGCTTGCTTATAGTTACTGATATCTCACCTGCATGATTTATCCCCCGGACGGGAAAGGGCTTTATGGAAAAAAGAAAAAAACCGACGCTGGAACGGGCAACCTGGCCAACGCGCCAGGCCATGGTCATGCATGGACTGGCGATGAACCTGCCGTGGCTGGCCTTCGTCAATATCAGCTTCGCCGTGATGATTCTGCTGCGACACGTTCTGCTTAAGGCCAGCGATCCCCTTTATCCCCACTCGCCGCAGCTGACGAGAATCGTCGATGCCTCCATGCTCGGTATTATCATCCTCTCGGCTGCGCTGATCCTTATGGCCTGGCGGCGCATCGCCGGCATCAGCGTGGTGTTGTTTATCTGCAGCGCCATCTGGTCGGTCTCCTGCTTCTGGTTTATCACCCAGCTGCTGCTCCCGCACGTCTGGCCGCTGTGCGTTATTCTGTTACTCGCCGGTTTGACGGCGCTCTATTTTTACCCTGAAGGGCTGCTCGCCTTTGTGCTCCCGCTCTGGATCACCCTGCCGATAGCAAGCTGGATACGAAACGATGGTCTCAACCTTCACTTCGTTGTTATCTGGAGCGTCTTTACGCTGATCCTGATCTGCGGGCGTTTTATTCTGCTGAGCTGGTTTGACGAAGCCTGGCGACGTAACCAGCAGAATCAGCTGCTGATTTCGCGGCTGGATGCGCTGGCGCATCAGGACCCGTTAACCAAAACCGCCAATCGACGGAAAATGGAGGTGGTGCTGGAGAACGCGGTTGAGCAGAAGAAGCCCTTCTCGCTGATTATGCTGGATATCGACTACTTCAAGCGCTACAACGACACCTACGGACACCAGGCGGGTGACGACTGTCTGACGCGCGTGGCGCGCGTGCTTAAGCAGTCGGTGCGCACACCTGAGGATGTGGTGTCACGCTACGGCGGCGAAGAGTTTCTGGTGATTCTGTTTAATTGCCCGGAGAACATCGCTGAAAAGGTCGCCCTGCGTATCTAGGACGGCCTTCGCGCAGAGGCCATACCGCACGGCGCCTCGACGGTCAGCGACCATGTCACCGTGAGCATGGGGATTGCGGGGATGGCGGGGGGACTCGCGGGCACCGAGATTATCGCCCGCGCCGATGCGGCGCTGTATCGGGCGAAAGAGGCCGGGCGGGATCGGTGGTCGCTGTAGATAAAAGCCGGGTGGCGCTGCGGTATGAACCGGAAACATGGGTAACACTTTAGACCGGATACATGGGTAACAGTTATAACTGGCATAGAAGAGGAGACTCGCTATGCCCTGGACTGAGACCCGACCTATGCAACGCCTTGATTTTATCCGTGCCTGCCATGCAGGTACGGACTCCTTCTCCGCTCTTTGCCGTCTTTTTGGTATCAGCCGCAAAACCGGCTACAAATGGCTTCAGCGTTTTGACCCTTCTGACCTGTCCTCTCTCTCTGACCGGTCGCGCGCACCATGCTCTCACTCCCGGACGGTTCCTGATGAGGTCGTCGGACACCTGACTGCCCTGCGTCAGAAACACCCTGACTGGGGCCCGAAAAAACTGCGGATGTGGCTCCTCAATCATCACGTCGATTTTACCGTTCCTGCTGCCAGCACTGTCGGCGATATCCTCAAGCGTGAAGGCCTGGTACCTGACAGAAAGAGAAAGCGCAGAACGCCGGGGAATCGCCGGCCCCTGACCAGCATCAGTGAAAACAATCAGGTCTGGAGCGCTGATTTTAAAGGCAAGTTCAGGCTGCTGAGCAGAGAGTACTGTCATCCCTTTACCCTGACCGACAACCACAGCCGGTATCTGCTGAGCTGCCGTGGAACGGACCGTGAGAGCGAGCCCTTCGTCAGGCACTGTCTGACGGAGGCGTTCCTGGAGTACGGTCTGCCGGACGTTCTGAGAACCGATAATGGTCAGCCCTTCGCAGGGACGGGTATCGCCGGGTTAAGTCGCCTTGCCGTCTGGCTGATAAAGCTGGGCGTCAGACCGGAGCGTATCCGGCGGGGCCATCCCGAAGAGAACGGGCGGCACGAACGCATGCACCGTTCCCTGAAAAGTGCGCTGGCGCAGGGGAACACCTTCATGACGATGGAAGAACAACAGCGGTGGTTCAGTGACTACCGGGAAGAATTTAACTACGAAAGACCGCATGAAGCCCTGGCGGGTGCAACGCCCGGAACGGTGTGGCACCCCTCGAAGCGCCAGTGGGATGGCCGTGTTCCTGACTATGCCTATCCGTCAGGAGGAACGGTCTACAGGGTGAAATCGAGGGGGACACTCTATATGGGGAAAAAGGGGACGGTGTTCCTGAGTGAAGCGCTGACTGATGAGTACATCATGCTGGAAGAACAGGATGATGGCCTGGAGGCCATCATCTTCAACGGAATAACGCTTGCGTACTACGACCGAAAAACCCAGAGTGTGGTGCGGATAGACTAAAAGTGTTACCTATGTTCCCGGTCTGATCTGTCACCTATGTATCCGGTCATACACAGCAGCCACCCGGGCAATGATTGACCTTCTGACCCGACAAGAATGACAAGGACGAGTCCACCATGAAAAAAGCGCGTTTTTCCTTTTGGATCCCTCTCATCGCGGGCGGGATAGCACTGATATCGGCTTTTGTGGTCTGGTCAGTCAACATTTACCGCGTGACATACCTTTCGATCCGCGGGGAGCAGTACCTTGCCTGTGGGGCGTTGCTGCTGGCGCTGGTGCCGATGGTCTATTTCATCAGAAAGGGGAGACTGAAAGGTAAGCGCCTTGCTGACGCGGTAAAAATCTACCTTGGCTTCTTTATTTGCAGCCTGCCGGTTGCCATGTTTGCGGTCTTTACAACGGCCTGGCTGCTGGAGGGGGACTATTCGGCCTGGAGCAAACCTTACCGGTATGAGTCCAGTACCCGCCACACCTGCTCGGGTGCGGAAGTCTACGAGCCGGAATTAAAGAAGGAGATCCGCATCTGTAACCCTCAGGGGAACGTTTATTCCGATACCACCCTGTATGTGGAAAAGCGGAGCAATGCCCTGGGGATTGTCGTGCTCTGGGCTATCACGCGCGCCTGAACCGGGGGAAAGTCAGGGCGCGAGAATCAGCGTCAGCCCGCCTCCAGCATCCCAAAACTCACAATCCGCGCGCGTCCCAGCTCTTTTGCCCGGTATAGCGCCACATCCGCGGCGCGCAGCAGGTTGTCGGTCTGGGCATGTTGTGGGTAGCTGGCAATGCCAATCGACACGTCCACCGGCCCAATCTCGGTCAGCCCGTAGCGAAGCGACAGCTCATGCACGCCGGTGTAAATCTTCTGCGCGCAGGCGTACGCTTCTGCTTCATCGGCACCGGAAAGCAGCACCAGAAACTCCTCGCCGCCGTAGCGGAATGCCAGCCCGTTGTCATGTGCGGCCCGCTGAACAATTGACGCCACGCTTTTGATCACCAGATCGCCCGCTTCATGGCCGAAACGGTCGTTAATGCTCTTGAAGTGGTCGATATCAATCATCATGCAGCTTAACGGCACGCCGGTGCGTATCGCCTGTGCCGTTTGGGTTTGCAGCGTATCTTCCAGATGATGACGGTTACGCAGGCCGGTGAGCGGGTCAAACAACGCTTTTTCCAGCAACGCGTCGCGCAGACGCTGGTTGGCCAGCGCCAGCCCGAGCGCCTCGGCCATCAGCTCCAGATACGCGCGGGAAGGGGCATTGTCCGCTGTAATATTCTGGAAGGAGAGCAGGCCAATGGCCTCACCCTGAGCGATAAGCGGCACGCAAAGCGCGCTTTCCGCCTGGGATGCCGGAAGATGGTAGCAGGCAATATCCGGCTCGCCGTTCACCGGCGGGTGACTCTGCCCGCGACGCACGGCCCAGCACTCGTCCGGGTGGAACGTCGTCTCTTCACCCACCGGCGAAAGCCATTGCGCGACGCAGCGCATCTGCCACGGCTCGCGGTCAAGGACGTAGAGCCGGCCCGCGATCCCCGGCGCGATATTGGGGGCAAACAGCTCCGCCACGTTAATCACATCGTTAAAGTTCTCACACCCCTGCAGCCGCTGGGTCATGCGCGCCAGCAGCTCGCGGATGGCCCAGTCGGCATCGCGCTCTTTTTCCAGACGCTGCCGCGCCAGGCCGTTTTCACGGAAGATGCTGATGGCCTGAGCCATATCGCCTATCTCATCGATCTGGTTGAAATTGGGCGTTTCAACCGCGTAATCCTGGGATGCCAGGCGGTGCACCACGTCGCTCAGGCGGACCACGGGGCGCAGCACGCGGCGTTTTAATATAAAGCCGAGCACAAACAGGAACAGCAGGGCGGTCAGGCCGACCGTCAGCTCAGAGGCGGTACGCAGCGCTTTCGATTTTTTGGTCGCCTCCTTAACGGCGGCGATGACGCGCTTGTCGAGTATCTGGCGGAAGTGATCGAGCTGATTCTGCGCGCGCTCAAGCTCCTGCTCATAGGGCTGACCATAGAGCAAGGCTACGGCCTGGGCGTCTTCACCGCGTTCCAGGCTTTCGAGGGCGGTTTGCTGCTCGTCCTGCAGCTCATCGACGATCTTTATTCCTTCATGCAGCAGGGCCAGTTCTTCATCCGATGCGCCGTTATCCTGCAGCTTTTCCAGCCGAAGCTCGATGCGCTTCAGGCTGTTTTCTGCCTGGTTATATTCCTTGAGCACCTGAGGATCTTTTTTAATGGCGTACAGCCGCGCTAAATCAGACTGCGCCCAGATATCGGTTTCGATATCTTCCGTCAGCTGATCAAATTTCTGCCGTTGTTCAACGGCCTGACGCTCGAGGGTATCCGCACTGGACGCCATCAGCATGATGATGCCTGAGGCGATGGTCAGGCAGACCGTGGCCCCATAGGCCCAGTTTGTTATCGTCGCGATTCGCACCAGATGATCCTTTTACGACATGAGTAGGATGGCGTTCTTCAAATTATAGAAAACGTCTGATTTAAGGCGAAAAAAAAGGCGGCACGGCGCCGCCTGGTGTGGTCTTTATCGTCACGTCCTTACAAATCTGGAGGATTTTTTCCTTCTTCGATGAAATCCGCGTCCAGCTCTTCGGCGTTGCCTTCGTGATCGCGTCCGGAGAAGAGGTTCCAGCAGGCGATAAACAGCGCGGCAATGAGCGGCCCAATCACAAAGCCGTTAATGCCGTACAGCTCCATGCCGCCGAGGGTGGAGATCAGAATCAGATAGTCCGGCATTTTGGTGTCTTTCCCCACCAGCAGCGGGCGCAGGATGTTATCCACCAGCCCGACGACGATCACGAAGAAGCCGACAATAAACAGCCCCTGCCAGATCTGGTGCGTGGCGAACAGGAAGATGGCGGCGGGCACCCAGACAATCGCCGAGCCGATGGCGGGCACCAGCGAGAGGAAGGCCATCAATGCGCCCCAGAGCACGCTGCCGTCGATACCGGCAATGGCAAAGGCAATCCCGCCGAGGATGCCCTGAACCACGGCCACCGCCGCCGTCCCTTTTACCGTGGCGCGCGACACGCCGACGAATTTGGCGAACAGATGCTGCTTGGCAAAATCGGACAGGGGCAGGGAGTCGAGGATCTGGCGTACCAGATACGGGCCGTCTTTCAGCAGGAAGAACAGCAGATACAGCATGATGCCGAAGCTAATCGCAAAGCCAAAGGTGCCTTTGCCGATCAGGAACGCGCTGCCCGCCAGATACTGTCCGCCCTGCAGCGCGACGTCGGAGAGTTTTTTCTGGATCTGCGCCGCGTTGGTCAGGTTGTGATCCGCCAGGAAGCCGCTGGCCCAGTCAGGCAGGTGGTTGAAGATGCTCGCCACCACTTCCGGGAACTGGGTATTGTTCTCCTGCAGTTTGGTGTAAACCACGTTCAGCTCAATGGCGAGCGAGGAGAGGATCACCATCAGCGGAATAAAGACGATCAGGCAGATAATACCGATGGTCAACAGCGAGGCCAGCCCGTTGCGATCCCCCAGCGCGGCGCGCAGCTTGTTTTTTACCGGATTGAAGATAACGGTCAGAATGGCGGCCCACAGTATCGCGGAGAAGTAGGGCGACAGCACGTCGAAGAAGGCCCAGGTCACAAGGGCGAGAATGAAAATAAAGAAACCTTTAGTCAGTCCGTTAAAGCGCATCAGTCAGTCCTGGTTACTAAGAAACTGTGACGACTATAGAACTGATTGTGAGAATTACCAACCTTGCGCCGGGTGGCGGCTGCGCCTTACCCGTCCTGCGGGGAGTGTTACGGTATGACTTCGCGCTTTACGGATACCACTTTCGACTGACCGAAGATCGACTTTTCCCGCACCATGCTGTAAGTATCTGCTTGCGGAGGTGCTTATGGCCTGGCGTCCGATTCTCTATGTGATCCTCACAACCCACCCCAGACTCAGCGCGCGGCGCGCCCGTTTGCGTCTGGTCATCTAGCTTTTTATTAACAATCGCGGTATAACACACCTTCTTTGGATGTTTAGATGTCCATACGTATAGAAGGTAATATGCAAACACAACAAGAAAATGGGCAGCTTAAGCGCACCATGAAAACACGCCACCTGATCATGCTCTCGCTGGGTGGCGTGATTGGGACAGGGTTATTCTTCAATACCGGCTACATCATTTCCACGACCGGGGCGGCGGGCACGCTGCTGGCGTACCTGATAGGCGCGCTGGTGGTCTGGCTGGTGATGCAGTGTCTGGGCGAACTCTCCGTGGCGATGCCGGAAACCGGCGCGTTCCACGTCTATGCCGCGCGTTATCTTGGCCCGGCGACGGGCTACACCGTGGCGTGGCTCTACTGGCTCACCTGGACGGTGGCGCTCGGCTCGAGCTTTACCGCCGCGGGCTTCTGCATGCAGTACTGGTTCCCGCAGGTGCCCGTCTGGGCGTGGTGCGTGGTCTTCTGCGTGGTGATTTTTGGCCTGAACGTCATTTCCACGCGCTTCTTTGCGGAGGGTGAGTTCTGGTTCTCCCTGGTGAAAGTCATCACCATCATCGCCTTTATTATTCTTGGCGGCGCGGCGGTCTTTGGCTTTATCCCGATGCAGGACGGTTCACCCGCGCCGGGCTTAAGCAACATCACCGCCGAGGGCTGGTTCCCGCACGGCGGCCTGCCGATCCTGATGACCATGGTGGCGGTGAACTTCGCCTTCTCCGGGACGGAGCTTATCGGCATTGCCGCCGGAGAGACGGAAAACCCGCATAAGGTTATTCCGGTTGCCATCCGCACCACCATCGCCCGGCTGATTATTTTCTTTATCGGCACCGTGTTTGTGCTGGCGGCGCTGATCCCGATGCAGCAGGCGGGCGTGGAAAAGAGCCCGTTCGTGCTGGTGTTTGAAAAGGTCGGTATTCCTTACGCGGCGGATATTTTTAACTTCGTGATCCTGACGGCGATCCTTTCGGCGGCGAACTCCGGGCTGTACGCCTCCGGGCGCATGCTGTGGTCGCTCTCTAATGAGAAAACGCTCCCGCGCTGCTTTGCCCGCGTGAACAAAAACGGCGTGCCGCTGACGGCGCTCTCGGTTTCTATGCTCGGCGGCGTGCTGGCGCTCTTCTCAAGCGTCGTGGCGCCGGACACGGTATTTGTCGCGCTCTCGGCGATTTCTGGCTTTGCGGTGGTAGCCGTCTGGATCAGCATCTGTGCGTCGCACTTCGTCTTCCGTCGTCGCCATCTGCAGTCCGGCCAGCCGCTCTCTGCGCTGCAGTACCGCGCGCCGTGGTATCCGCTGGTGCCGGTGCTCGGGTTTATCCTCTGCGTGGTGGCCTGCGTCGGCCTGTGGTTTGACCCAAGCCAGCGCATTGCCCTTTATTGCGGGATCCCGTTTGTCGCCCTGTGTTATGGTGCCTACTACCTGACCCGAAATATGACATCGCAGGAGCCTGAACATGTCGCAGAATAATCCGCTTACCGCCCTCCTTGAAAAGCAGCCGTTTGTGGTGCTGGATGGCGCGATGGCGACGGAGCTGGAAGCGCGCGGCTGTAACCTGGCAGACAGCCTCTGGTCTGCCAAAGTGCTGATGGAAAACCCGGAGCTTATCCGTGAAGTGCACCTTGATTACTACCGCGCGGGGGCACAGGTGGCGATCACCGCCAGCTACCAGGCCACGCCTGCGGGCTTTGCGGCCCGCGGCCTGGACGAGGCGCAGTCCCGAACGCTAATTGGCAGAAGCGTGGAGCTGGCGCGTAAGGCGCGTGAAGCGTATCTGGCCGAAAACCCGCATGCGGGCACGCTGCTGGTGGCGGGCTCCGTTGGGCCGTATGGTGCCTATCTGGCGGATGGCTCAGAGTATCGCGGTGACTACGTGCGCAGCGCTGAGGAGTTTACTGCCTTCCACCGCCCGCGCGTGGAAGCGCTGCTGGACGCGGGCGCTGACCTGCTGGCCTGCGAAACGCTGCCGTCTTTTGCCGAGATTAAGGCGCTGGCGGCCCTTCTGGCCGGGTATCCCCGCGCCCGGGCGTGGTTCTCCTTTACCCTGCGGGACAGCGAGCACCTGAGCGACGGCACGCCGCTGCGTGACGTGGTCAGCGTGCTGGCCGACTCTCCGCATATCGTCGCGCTGGGCATTAACTGCATCGCGCTGGAAAATACCACGGCGGCGCTGAAGCACCTGCAGAGCCTGACGTCGCTGCCGCTGGTGGTCTACCCGAACTCAGGCGAGCATTATGATGCGGTGACCAAAACCTGGCACCACCACGGCGAAGCGTGTGAGACGCTGGCGGGGTATCTGCCCCAGTGGCTGGACGCCGGAGCGAAGCTGATTGGTGGCTGCTGTCGCACCACGCCGAAGGATATTGCTGAGCTTAACGCGAAGCGCTGAGTTTTTTGCCGGGTGGCGGCTGCGCCTTACCCGGCCTACGGATCGCACAATGTGTAGGCCGGGTAAGCGCAGCGCCACCCGGCATAAAACAACCGCACAAAACCAACTATCCTTTCCCATTTTTTATCTAAAAACGAATCGTTATGAGCGATTCATTTTTATTCCTTTATCAAAATTCCCGCGTTGGAAATACTGCCCTCATAACAACAAGGGGAGCAGGCACTATGGCAATTTCATCGCGAATCACACTACTCGGCGCGCTGGCGCTGTGGGCATTTCAGGCGCAGGCGGTGGACGTCACCGTCGCGTATCAAACTTCTGCGGAACCGGCGAAAGTCGCGCAGGCGGATAACACCTTTGCCAAAGAGAGCGGCGCGAAGGTCGACTGGCGCAAGTTCGACAGCGGCGCGTCCGTGGTGCGTGCGTTAGCCTCCGGCGACGTGCAGATCGGCAATATCGGCTCCAGCCCGCTGGCGGTTGCGGCCAGCCAGCAGGTGCCGATTGAGGTGTTCCTGCTCGCCTCGCAGCTCGGTAACTCTGAAGCGCTGGTGGTGAAGAAAAACATCACCAAACCGGAAGACCTGATCGGCAAACGCATCGCCGTGCCGTTTATCTCCACCACCCACTACAGCCTGCTGGCGGCGCTGAAACACTGGGGCATTAAACCCGGGCAAGTGGAGATTGTGAACCTGCAGCCGCCCGCGATTATCGCTGCATGGCAGC
>ERZ773149.2261-NODE-2261-length-13912-cov-3.162589_pt1 | contig 13912 bp, 10 predicted proteins | sample MGYA00511081_ERZ773149 | MGnify/ENA primary metagenome ERZ773149 (study PRJEB29015, sample SAMEA2737846) | human gut metagenome | biome: human gut; feature: human-associated habitat; material: faeces | place: China | collected 2012 ...
GGCCATCAAAGGGGCCGTCACCAAAGAAACTGCCGTAAAACCTGAATATATCGGTGAAGGATTTCTTGTTCTGGAACCAACCTACAAATATATTATCCTTCAGGATGTTTCCAAATGGGGAAGTGTTGGAATGACCATTGAAGATGGAATGTTTCTTGCCTGTGACGCAAATGTTAAGCGCAACATTGTGGCACGTAAGACTCTATCTTCCGCTGTATTAGGCGGTGAAGGTTTATTTAATATGAGCCTGCAGGGTAACGGTGCGGTTGCTTTAGAGAGTAATGTACCGGAAGATGAACTGATTGAAATTGAACTGGAAAACGATGAATTAAAAATCGATGGCAATCTAGCTGTATGCTGGTCCTCAAATCTTGATTTTACCGTAGAACGCACCACCAAAACTCTGGTTGGATCTGCAGTAAGCGGCGAAGGCCTCGTAAATGTGTACCGCGGTTCCGGTCGTGTGCTGATGAGTCCTGTTGCACCAACTGATTCCCTGTATTCTTCTACAAATACACTTGCAGCCAAAGCTGCTGCTAAAAATAGCAATACATTTGGGAAATAACTCATAATGCCCCGCAACCCATAAGTCTGCGGGGCATTCATATCGTCTAAAACGACTTTATTTACCTGTTGGCAATCAGTGTACAAAAATCAGAGACAGAATAAATACGACTATAATGGTGGTAACACCCATAACTGCCGTCATACCGGTCTGACATTTATACGCATCCTGCGTATCCATATCTGAAAACTGGGATACAACCCAGAAGTAAGAATCATTTGCATGGGATACGGTCATGGATCCTGCACCAATAGCCATAATGACCAGAACCTTTGCTAACGGGGAAGTAAATCCCAGCGCCGGCATCATCGGCGCGATCATAGCGGAGGTGGTGATCATTGCTACCGTGGAAGCGCCCATTGCGGTCTTTAACAGTGCTGCAATGATGAACGGCAGGAACACGCCAACACCAAGTCCCAGTAAGGATGCACTCAGAGCGTCCGCGATCGGAAGCTTCTGAAGGATGGCACCAAAGGAACCGCCAGCACCGGTAATAGCCAGGATCCCTGCGGAGTTGGTAACACCCTCAGTGATCCATTTCAGGGAATTCTGCTTCTCTTCCTGCGGGATCAGGGTCATGGCAAGAAATACACCAAGGATCAGGGCGATAACCGGGTTACCGATGAAGGAGAAGAACATCTTCACGGCGCCGTCACCAAAGGGTGCGCTCGGGAAATCACTGACGGATTTTAATGCGATCAGGATGATCGGGAGCAGGATCGGGGAGAAACTATGTAATGCACCAGGAAGCTTGCCGTATTTCTCTACCAGTTCTTCTACGGTGTACTCCGGATTTGCCGGGATATCAATCTTGCTGGATACCTTATTTGCATAAATCAGGGCAGATGCAACAGCCGGTATGGAAATGATCAGGCCAACCAGAATGGTCAGTCCCAGGTCTGCTTCCAGGGTACCTGCCATAGCGATCGGGCCGGGAGTCGGCGGTACCAGGCAATGGGTTGCATACAGACCGCCGGAAAGCGCGGTAGCCATAACAGCCAGGGAGACATTACTCTGGCTTGCCAGTGCTCTGGAGATCGGGCTTAAGATAACGAAACCGGAATCACAGAAAACCGGAATACCGGTAATGTAACCGGTGATGCCCATGGTCAGAACGCTCTTTTCTTTTCCGACAATCTTTAAAATAGTGTTTGCCATAGTGAGTGCCGCACCGGTTTTTTCCAGAATTGTTCCAATAATGGTTCCGGCCAGGATTACGATACCAATGCTGGCCAGGATATTACCAAAGCCGCTCTTGACGGTACTGATTACCTCTTCTGTCGGGATTCCGCATACAAGACCGACTAAAACTGCAATAACGGTCAGCACCAGAAACGGGTGCATGTTAAACTTCGATATGGCTATGACCATACATACAACTGCTAAAAATATCACGCCAAAGATAAATAAACCTGACATACAAATACCTCCTTTTCGCTAAACACGATCCATTCTCCAAATTTGTTATTCCATGCCTTCCGGACTTTTGCTGTCCTCCGGCATATTACGGTACTCCAGAAGCATTCGGATAAAGAATTCCCGCACAAATACGGTATCCTGCTCCAGTTCCAAAGTCTGGTACAGCTGTTTCATGCGGTACAGCAATGTGTTCTTATGCAGATTCAGTTTTTCCGCCGCCTTTGCGACACTTCCTCCGTATTCGTAATACACCTGAGCTGTCTGTAATAGCTGCTCCGCCTGTTTTTCCCCGTGCTGGTCTTCCAGCCTGCGGAGCATCTGCACTGCGGTCCGCGCACCATCCTGAACGGTAAACCTTCCCATCAGATACTGCATTCTGCATGTATGCTCTTCCAGATTCTGAATCACCCCTCCTCCCTGTTTTTTCAGTACGGATACTTCTCTCATACCTGCTGAAATCTCTTCTAAGTTTCTGCATGGACTGCTGACTGCTGCATTCCAGACATCTTCTGCTTCTATCTCATGCAGCAGTTTATCCAGGCTCTTCTGCATTTCCGGTGATTCTCCGCCGCCAAGCAGGATCACATAATCCGCATTTTGGATTCCAAATACGTCGCGTCTCCTGTCCAGCACATTTTTCCAGATCAGATTCTGGATAAACTGGGGGTAATCCAGCAGATGCTTCATATTGCGCTCTGCCGCACGCTCATACAGCAAAATGATCCGAAGCGGAAATTCCAGCTGCAGATTCAGCATACCGCACAGCTTTGTGATCATCTCCTTCTGGCTTTTCCCTCCAAAAAGGAGCAGTCTCAAAAGCTGATTTCGAAGCTCTGCTTCCAGGTTTTGTTTCTGCGTCATCTGAAGCTGAGAAAAGCTCTGTGTCACATAGACACGAAGCAGATTGGCAATGCTCTGCACCTCTTCTTCGCATCCGAAGATCCCGACTACACCGATGATCTCATCATTCAGGAAGATCGGCATATTGTAGCCTTCCTTGGTTCCCGGATAACGTGGCAGATCCTCTTTTTTGATCCGGACCGGCTTTCCGGTTGCCAGAACCTCCGAAGCCCCCTGATGGAAATCACCGATCCGGTGCTTTTCCGTAGACGCAATGATGATGCCCTTCTGATCCATGATGTTAATGGTCCGCTGGCCAACCAGCAGAGAGGTAGCTTCTACAAAATCCTGTGCCAGCTTTGCGAATTCACTCATTGCGTTTTCTCCTTTTACAGGTAAATGCAGTCCCCCGCACCCAGATAACAATGTTCCAGTCCGGTTTCCTGATCCATGATCTCCTGAAGCAGTTCTCCGGAGCAATGATTAAATCCGATAAGGCCGACTCCCATCTGCTTCATCTGTTCCAATGTGGCGCGGATCCGTCCTGCATCTGCTTCTACCAGATGTGTGCCGCCAAAAACTGCCCGGATGGGTTTGTCAAAACGCTTCTGCACCGTGGTCAGAATATTTAAGATTCCCGGATGGCTGCAGCCTACGATCACAGTCTGACCCTCCGGTCCATCTAACACCATGCAGATTTCATCGGAAAAATCATCTTTCACCCACTGGCCGCCGCGGTGCCGTACAAAGCGATCCGGAATCTGCTCAAAATCATGGGTGCGCTCAAAGTTTCCGACCAGATAACATCCTGATTCCAGCTTCAGATATCCGTCACAGATCCGGTGTTCCAATCCCTGTTCCTGCATCCAGGCTTCGTTGAATCCGCAGCCAAGATAGGTAGCTTTTCTGCCGTCCCGGGCATATTTTTCCTCAAAATAGCCCGTTCCTGTATACAGTGGACAATGAAGCCCCTCCTTCACAAATTCCGGGTAACCGCCTGCATGATCATAATGGCCATGGCTTCCCACCGCATATTGTATGTTCTCCATCCCAATATTCAGCTTGCAGGCATTATCATACGCTGCCTTTCCTGCGCCAAAATCAAACAAAATCCGTGATTTTTCCGTTTCCACCAGAAATGACAAGCCATGTTCCGCTGTCAGAGATTTCTGTTCCCCACGCCTGTTGTCCATGACAGTTGTTATTTTCACCAACTCACCCCCTTATTTTTCCTGTTTCATTGTACAATTCATTATAACACACTCTGTCATTTTCATCATTGTGACAGATCACAATTTTCAGAATTATTTTTTGACGTAAAAAGAAGTCTCTCCTGTTCATGAACTGTTCATAAATTCGTTACAAACATTCCATATCCAGGAAAAACTTCTTTCACATTTTCTCGATATACTTACATCATCAAATGAAGCTGCCAAGTACAATTTGATAAATTTTTTCATAATCGCCGGCGGGCCTGGAAGGCTCACCGGCTCCTCCCTTTTATGGAGATTTTTTCTCCATCTGATATAGAAAAAACGTCATATCAGAAAACATTCCTGTTCAATTCCCATTTTCCCTTTGATCATGTGCTCGATGAGTTCTTCCATGAGTGGTTCCGTTCCCCGCATGTCTTCCAGTTTTTTCAGGGTTTCCGGTTTTATCTCATAACCGTATTGTATATAATGGTCGTATTGATCTGCGTCCATGCTTAATGGGCGGACCCGGGGGCAGACATGTTCACGGATATGGCGAAAAATACGGATGCCTCCGTAGTCCAAATCCCCAGTGTGATAAAATTCCACATCAGGAAGGACTGCCAGAAGCTTTCTTAAAAACTCACATTCCAATGGAGAAAAGAAACCATGAGAAAATATGATCAGAGTTTCCTCCTCGTAAGGCATGGAAACATAGTTAGCCTTATTTTCTACAGTTATGATCTTTCTGATATTCTGACCGGCCGGAACTTCCGCATGGCGGAGCGTTTTCGTGTTGAGCACCGTTCCATAATAAAAATCCGCCAGGGAGATTTCTTTCCCCATCAGGATGATTTTCAGATTTCCCTTCACAGCAAGCTCCTGGGCGTATTCCTCCAGATAAACCTGAGATAATATTTCTTTATCATTCATAGCCTCATCAACATCCGGATGATACGCAGACAGAATTGAGACAACTCTTGTTCTCAGCACATTTTCAAATACTTTGGTACTGCCCAGTACCGCAACGCTGAACACACGCTGATAAACCGGCTCCTTCAGCTTTTCCACGGCATTCAGGCAGATAAATAGCTGTTCCCCGTACTTCTGCAGATCCGAAGACTGCTTGCCCTTTTCCAGAGATGCCGCCTGATCCTCATAATACGCTTTCAACCAACCTGTCTGCGCCTGTTTACTCCACCTGCAAAGCGTCTGCCTCTCTTCCTGAATCCGCTCCCATTTCGGAGTCAGGCCAGACAGTTCATAGAACTGCCCGGCCTGCTTCAGACAATAAGTAATCTTCTCGATGTCATTTCCATATTCCAGCCATTTGATCTGAACCAGCCCGCGCTGTTCCAGCATCCGGGCTTCCTCCAGAAGTTCTGATTTTCCTGCCCGGTTAAAATCCTCCTGCTGGATTTTCAGGCTCCGGTTTCCCGACGCGTTTTCCCTCCAGTCCACGCTGCTGCTTTCGATCTTATCGAGAATCCGGCGCACCAGATAATCCTTCTCTTTTTTATTGTTCATCCTCTTCCTCTGCCAGATCCTCCTTCAGCTGCTCAAACTCCGGTTTCTCGAACTCCTGAATGGAAATATTTTTCTTATTCGGATTTGCAAATACGAAGATCTTGTCCACGGTTTCCAGATAGTTCTGGATCTTGTCGTTGGTGGCGCTGATGAGGGCCTGAAATCCCAGTCCGCGGATCAGCTTGATGCAGCTTGCCACCTTCTCCGCATCCATCTTAGAAAATGCTTCATCCAGCACCACCAGACGGATGGTCGGGTTTCTCCTGAGTCCCGGCTTTAAGTCGATCTTGTAGGCCTGGGCAAAGCTTGCCAGCAGGGCCACGTAAAGCGGATTCTGTCCCTCGCCGCCGGAGTTTTTGCGGATCATCTTACTGAGGCGGATCTTCAGAACTTCGTCCTCATTCTGGATCAGCTGCTGCATATCAAAGGAAAGATAGGTCCGGTAGTCAGCGTATTTTTCCATGTTTCGTTTGGCTGTTTCCAGTTCCTCCGGGGTCGCGTGATCAGGCGGGATGAAGATGTCGATCAGCTCATTGATAAGCGGTCCATACTGGCTTTCATGCTCCATGGTAAAGAGATTCAGCTGGTTGTCCAGTCCAATATCCAGATCCGATGGCTTGATCTGCAGGGCATCATCCATGAACATATCGTAAAACCGTCCATCGCTGCCCTTATTCTTTCCAATATAGAACTGATAGCGGTCCTTACCGAAATCGAGGTGGCTGATGATGCGGTTTAACTCGTCCTTGCGCTGTAATGCTTCCTTAATGGCACTGCGGATCTTGTACATGAAGTCATCCTTGAAATGCTCCACTGCTGCCTTTGCCTGCTCTCCGGCACGTTTCCGGTATTCCTCCAGGCGATCGCAGGCAAGATCATCCAGCAGTTTCTGATATTCCTCGTTGTTCTCGGCTTCCACAGAAAAATTGCGGTGAGGATAGGTGCGCAGATAGGCATTCCGGAGTTCCCGCAGCTTCTGCATTTCCGTCTCCTGCTCTTCTTCGGCCTTTTCCTGCTTTCTCAGATATCCTCCACACTGCAGATCATAGCGGATAACCGCACCGCTCGCCTGCTTTTGCTCCAACAGTTCCTGAAACTCTGCGTCAAATTCTGGCTGCGCCACATGATTTCGTTCTTTTTCTGTCAGGGTTTTTTCCAAATTCACCAGAGTCCGTTTCTCATTTTCTCCAGCCCACTCTGACCGGTTTCTCTGCTCTTTTACCTGTTCCAGCACCTTCTCCCGGCGCTTGCACAGTTCCACAATGGACGCCCGTTCTTCTTCCCAGGCCGCCACGTTCTGGCTCTTTAACTGCTCCAGACGCTCCCGCAGGTCTTTCTGCTCCTGCTGCTTTTCCAGATAATCTGCCTTGTCTTTTTTCCAGCCAAGGTATACTTCCAGATCCTGGCTTAAGAATTCCAGGCCAAGCACACGCTCGCCATCCTTTAACATAGTCTGCAGCGGTTCCATTTCCTCCTGCAGTTTCCGGATGAATTCTTCCAGAAGCTTCACGCGCTGGCGCATACTCTTTTTGCCGATATAAGCAAACCTTGTATACAAATCCGGATTGATGTGCTGGATCCGGTAGCTGTGGTACAGCACGCAATCCTTTGTAATTCCGATGCGGCAGCTGCGCAGCTCGTCCACGCTGTCACACTTGATGACCTTGCCTAGCTGGAAATTCATGTAAGCCTGGGCGTAATCGCGTCCAGCCTCCACTTCTTCTGCCAGTGCACCCTTTAAAACCGGCTGCTCATCTGCCAGAACACGCTCTGTATCCAGCACAGCAACCCGGTAATATTTTTTCGGGTCCAGCTCCTTGTAGATTTCCATCGCAGCCTTCGCGTACTTTGGCTCCACCGTCAGAAGCAGCTTGTTGTTGCCAAGATAGCCCTCAATGGCATTGCGCCATGCGTCATCCCGCACTTCCAGAAGATCCGCGAGAACCTCTACCTCCACGCTCTTTCCGGTCTTTAAGAAAAGCTGGGTCTGAAGGATATTCCGGACGGTTTCCAGTTCTTTCGGATAAGCTTTGTTTCCAGCCTTTAACTGGGCAATCTCCTCCTGAGCCTTCTTCAGTTCTTTGCTCTTTTCCCGGATCTGGCTGCGGGCATCCTGTATCTGGCTCTCCACCTCTTTCCGCATCTGAAGCAGATCTTCCTTCAGGCGTTTTAAGGCTTCCTCACTGATCACGCCCTTCTCAAAGGCCTCAATATCCCAGAGGGTGCTGTTGGATGCGATTCCTTCCTCGTTCCAGGCCGCCAGTTTTTCGGCTGTCTGCTTCCAGCGGGCCTGGCTGCTGCCCAGATGCTCTACCAGCTCGTTGACGGCCTTTAACTGGCTTTTCAGTTCCTCGTAGCCGCTGCTGGAAATCTTGCGCAGAAGCTCTTCGCTTTTCGCCGTCAGTTCCTGGATCTCTGTCTCCATGGCAGCCACATCCTGAGCCGCTTTCTCCTGGTCTGCCTCCAGTGCCTGGATCTTGTCCTGGCTTTCCTGGATTTTCCGTCGGTCCTGCAGCATATCAAACTTGCCCGCAAAATATCCGCACAGTTCTTTTTCTTTCCGGGCTGCTGCCATAGTCTCATGCTGCCCGCAGATGGCTTTCAGGCTGTCGATCTCCCGGCAGGTATCCTCAATCCGGTGTCTTAAGCGCCCATACTCCGTCACGCTCTGCTGCATGTCTTCGATATGGATATCCTGCTCCATGCAGATATATTCTTTTACAAAATCCTCCAGCTTGATATTCATGCGGAATGGGATCGCACGCTTAAACAAAAGCGGGAATTTTTCCGCATCCAGACCACCCAGATAGATATCATAAAGCTGTTTGCGAAAACGTTCATTATGGGAACCAAAATAGCATTCCTCCCTGGAAAAGCTTTCCATCAGCCAGTTTTTTACCTCATTGATTGACATGGCCCGGTCTGTTTTGCGGTATTCATGATCCGGTATCGGTCCCTTATGCCAGAAAAACATACGACCGATCTCATTTGTAGCAGTCTCGACATCAAAAACAACGCCTACACACTGACTGGCTCCGGTATCTGTCTGTCGAAGTTCCAGCACGATGGTACTGGAAAAATTCTGATTTCGCAGATAAGAAAAGCTGTTATCTTCTCCGATATTGATCATGCCGCGCAGATACTCGATCAGACTTCGGTCAGAATCATCTGCCGCTGCCTTATTAAAAAAGCCACGGCCGTCTGTATTGGCATAAAGCACGATCTGCATGGCATCAATGACGGTAGATTTTCCACTTCCGGAATGCCCGGTAAAAAAATTGATCCCATCATCAAAAGAAAGGGTCCTGTGTTTAATATAATGCCAGTTGTTCAGGCATATCCTGGACAAGGCTTCAAATCTCTGATTTTCCATCTTCCTCTTCTCCTTCGCGGAATGTTTCCAACAGTTCCCGCACATCGTCCCCCATCAGGATCACATGAATGGTTGGATAAACTACCAGACGGCTGAATCCGTCCAGTTCCTCCAACACATCGAGCGGTTCCACTACCTGATACTTTTTCAGCATAGCCAGGCTTCTTCGGATTTCGGAGACAGAGGGCTGTTTTTTCAGCAAACGGTAGGTAGCAAGTTTTTCATGGATCTCACTCAAGGTGGTGACGACATTGGCCGATGTAGATACCGATGACATCTGCTCATCGTAGATCAGTTTCAGGATCAGAACATAGAGTGTAGCCAGTTTCGGGAGTTTTTCTCCCACAACCTGTTCTCCCCGGATATAGATCAGGCCAAGCTGACTGTTTTCCACAACCTCAATCCCCATAATAGAAAAGTATTTCTGAATAAATTCCAGGTGACGGTTGCAATCATAAAATGCCGGATTGGTCTGGCTGCGCTTTGCCTTACGGTCATAGGTACGTTCCAGCAAAAAGGTCTGCCGGTATAATAAACGGATACTTTCCGAAACCTGTTCCTGCTCAGCTCCGGAAAGTGCCTCAAAATAATCGATCATCCAATTTTTCCTTTCTTTTATCAATACACCTATTATACAATAAATCCATGCCTTTTTCGACGAAATACCAAGAAAAAAACAAAAGCCTGACATTTCGCCAGGCTTTCGCTGTTTACTGCTCATTTTTTTACAAATACCAGTGCCGGATATCGGTATCCGGCATGCTCTACCACAGGCACTTCCTGATCCAGAACCCGGTACGGACTGTCCTTACGCACAGAATCATCGTACGCAAGAACCAGCTTTTCAAAATCCTCCGGTGAGGAAACGGTATCTTCTGTCACGGCAAACCGTCCGTTGACCATCCGCTCCAGTACAAAGGCACGAATCTGTTTCCGACTGTAACGGTTCTTCATACGGTTCAGCTGCAGGATTTCTTCTCTTGTCAGCTCTTCCGGCTCCTCCTCCGGCATCAATTCCGCCGTAAAATCCTGGCGTGATTTATACCGTTTATACAGGGAATGATCAGAAATCACCGTAAACTGGGAAAAATTCATCCTGGAAGCCGTGTGAGCCAGTTTTTTCTCCAAATCTTCCTCCGAAGAAGCTGATAAATCATTCAGCAGCTGAATGACCAGCCCCTTCATATTATCCTGCTGATTCAGGAGATAATTAAGTCTGGTCACCGTAGCCCGGATATACCGGGTATGCTCCGTATCCATGTTGCAGATACGATGTTCAATATCATCAAAACCGCGATCGATCAGATCCAGCTGGCCGATAATGTCCTCCGGAGTCAGGTCCAACCCACGAAGCTGCTTATTCCGCACACAGACGATATCCAGCCAGGAAACATCCTGGCGCATCTGCATGAGCCAATGCTTGATATCTGTCTTATACAGGTAAAAGTTATCCGAAGTCTTTAAAATATGATATTTTTTCCGGACAATCTCCTCTACATAGCCATCCAGATGCTCCTGCAAAAGATCTCCGTAGCTTTTCTGTTCCAGAAGACTGGCAAAAAACTGATCCATGTTATGAAGCATATCCTGCAACGTTTTGTTCAATCTCCTGGTATTCACCAGCGCTGTCTTTAACAATGAAATATTGCAGCGCGGATCATTCTTGAAGGCAAACAAAATTGCATAGATATTCTGAATATAAACCTGAGTGTCATCCTCATCTTCCCCTGCCAGATGTGCAAAAGCACTGACAAAGACTGCTGCATAGTCCGGAATGACGATATTTACGCTCATATTGAGGTAATCATCCACCTTCCGGAGCCATCCGGACTTCAGCAGCCAGTTTAAAATGCGGGTAGCCAGTGGCTCCAGCATGTCCAGCTCATCCTCCAGCTCGTCCTGAACCATCACCACGCGCGTTTTCGCAAAATAATCACTCAGGGTCTGAATACAGATTTCCCTGCTTAGGAAATAGTTGCTGTATTGATATTCTTCATTAATCTGCAGCAGTGCGTCAATATAAACCTGACGGTTTTTTGAACGGAATAATCCCCAGAAGGAATCCGGAATTTCCAAAAACTGATTTTCCATAAGGTATGCTTAGATTTCAAGCAGATCGCTGAAGGCCTTCAGGGCACCATCTGTCTCATGAGCCAGTACACGCTTTGCAAGAACTTTGCCCAGCTGTACGCCTTCCTGATCGAAGCTGTTTACATTCCATAAAAAGCCCTGGAACATCACTTTATTCTCAAAATGTGCTAGAAGTGCACCAAGAGCACCCGGATTTACCTGCTCACCGATGATGATGCTGGAAGGACGGCCGCCCTCGAAGTTCTTGTTGCGGTTCTCATCTGCCTTGCCGCAGGCAAATGCCATGATCTGGGCAGCTACGTTTGCGCAGAGCTTCTGCTGGCTGGTGCTTCCCTGGATTACCACATCGGTATCCATCTGGTTTTTCTTAAAGCCTACGAACTGCAGCGGAACAATGTCCGTTCCCTGATGTAACAGCTGGTAGAAGGAGTGCTGGCCGTTGGTACCAGGCTCACCGAAGATCACCGGTCCGGTTACATAGTTTACCGGCTCACCAAAGCGGTTCACGGACTTGCCGTTGGACTCCATGTCAAGCTGCTGCAGATGCGCCGGGAAACGGCTTAATGCCTGGGAGTACGGAAGTACTGCGGTGCACGGATACCCCAGCACGTTGCGCTCGTAAACACCGATCAGGGCATCTAACATAGCAGCGTTCTTCGTTACATCTGTCTCTGCTGCCAGCTTGTCTGCCTCTGCCGCGCCCTCTAAGAACTGGGCGAACACCTCCGGGCCAAATGCCAGGGAAAGTACTGCGCCGCCGACTGCGGATGTAGAGGAATAACGTCCGCCGATATAATCATCCATGAAGAATGCTGCCAGGTAGTCGCTGCTCTTAGCTAACGGAGAAGTCTCACTGGTTACGGCGATCATGTGCCTGGAAGCGTCAAGGCCTGCGTTCTTTAACGCGTCTTTTACAAAGGATTCATTGGTCAGAGTCTCCAGGGTGGTTCCGGATTTGGAAACCAGTACGAAGATGGAATGTGCCACATCGATGCCATATAATACAGCTGCGGCGTCATCCGGGTCTACGTTGCTGATGAACTTTGCCTCCATCTTGAAGGTGCCGTTCTTCTTTGCCCAGTTTTCCAGAGCCAGATACATGGCTCTCGGACCAAGGTCACTGCCGCCGATACCGATCTGAACAACCGTGGTAAACTTTTCTCCCGCAGCATTCGTGATTTCCCCATTGTGAACCTTGTTTGCGAATTCTGCGATACGCTCCTGCTGCTGCTTGTAGAAAGTACGCTTGTCCACGCCATCTGCGATAACTGCATCACCCAGCTGACCACGGGTCATATGATGCAGGACCAGACGTTTTTCTCCAGTATTGATGACTTCGCCACTGTAAAGAGCTTTAAATTTCTCTGCCAGCTGCGCTTCATCAGCCAGTTTCTTCAATGCGTCAAGTACAGTATCATCTACCTGCTTTGCTGCATAGTGGTAAACAAGTCCCTCTGCCATCGGCACACTGTATTTTTTAACGCGCTCTGCGCCTTTCTCTCCGGTCATTGCCTCCGCAAGATTCACACGGGCTGCCTTTTCCAGCTCCTGATAGGAAGTAAGAGTATCCAGGTTATTCCAGGTAATCATATTTTGATTCCTCCTTCAATACATTATACTGATTTTTAAGTCGATAATTTTCTGTCAATCATGATAATTATACTCTCAGATTTTCTGAATTTCAAGAGTTTTCACGGACAGGAGACACAATAACCCCTTTTTTGATCTGCTTGTTACCCGCTTCTTTCTTATCGATGAAAAATCACGCCTGTCAGAAGTTTCAGGGTTACTCCCACGGACAAAACAGAACCGCAAAACAGAAATAACCGATTGACCAGCCCTGACGCGGAACAGATTCCCAGGCTGAACCGCTTCCGGTACGGATACAGAAGCTGTTCTCCTTTGTGGTTCAGAAAATCAAGAACCAAATGGGATGCAAAAGCAATCCCAAAATATGGGACCAGTATTGGCAGAAATACGCCAACACTGCTCATAAGCAGGCCTCCTGCCAAAAAGGAATGGAAAAAGGAACGGTGCGGCGTCTTCTTTCCGTAGGCACAGATTGCCAGAAAGGCGGCACAGGCCAGCACAATGCGGCTGACCGAGCTGTTGCTCATCAGCCGCTGATACAGGCCCAAATGCCAGTGTGCTTCTACCACCACGATACCGATCACTATCGTTTCCAGCACAAATATAATCTGATCCGCTCTGCGGCTGCTCTCCGAAGTTCCGCAATCTATATCACTGATCACAGAGCCTACAGCCGCTGTCCCGGCACCAAGGATCAGCTCCGGTAATGTATGGGGCTGAAGCAGCAGCAACGAGGCTGCCACACCAACCGCCATGTGTGTTTTTCCAAGCATATCTTTTCTCTCTATTCTCCTTCTATATCTCATTCTGTCTTCTGTTATATGCGAACCACTTTTTATATTTGTCAATGAACTCGATTTCAAGATATCACATTTAAGTCTAAACGTTTCCAAGCCTACATTGAGATTTTTCGTAGACTTCTCGTAGACTTTTGCCATTTTATAGACGACTTTTTTAATTCCTGGATATAGTTGAAATCAAAAAGAGACTTCCAGAGTAATCTCTAAAAGTCCCTTTTCGCTTGATTTTAAGCCATTTTTAATTAGAACTTGCCAGCAGTAGCTGCTTCCTCAACAGCTACTGCTACAGCTACAGTCATACCAACCATCGGGTTGTTACCTGCACCGATCAGACCCATCATCTCTACGTGAGCCGGAACGGAAGAAGAACCTGCGAACTGTGCATCGGAATGCATACGGCCAAGGGTATCGGTCATACCATAGGAAGCCGGGCCTGCTGCCATGTTATCCGGATGCAGGGTACGTCCGGTACCGCCGCCGGAAGCTACGGAGAAGTACTTCTTGCCTGCTTCCA
>ERZ773149.2270-NODE-2270-length-13872-cov-22.597887_pt1 | contig 13872 bp, 7 predicted proteins | sample MGYA00511081_ERZ773149 | MGnify/ENA primary metagenome ERZ773149 (study PRJEB29015, sample SAMEA2737846) | human gut metagenome | biome: human gut; feature: human-associated habitat; material: faeces | place: China | collected 2012 ...
GCTGCCGGAGCGGTGCTTAAGCCGCAAGGCGGGAATTGTGCGGTGTTGCCTTTATCTAATTTGAATTTTTCTGAATTTTGTTTTCACCCCGATTTTACAGCCAGAACTGCACCAGACGGCTGACATTCTGGTACAGCGCGGGATTCTGGCCCAGAAGGCCCGGTTCCGCAGCAAAGTAGACACAGAAGCTGTAACAGATCCCCACGGCAACAGCTGCCAGCATCGCCCCCTGCAGCATGTGCTGCACGGTATGCAGGATGCTGCCCGATGCGGCGGCCTGCACACGCGAGGCAAGGGCGCTTTCGGCCCACAGCCAGACCAATGCGGCGGCGAACAGCAGCGGGGTTAAATAGTCGCTGAGATAGCGGTAGAGCACACCGGCCATCTGGCAGTCCAACGCGGCCAGAATAACAGCCAGCAGAACGGGCAGCAGCACCATGGCGCGCAGGTCTTTCTGCCTTGCCATACGGCGACGCAGCAAAGGCAGGGCCGCAAAGGCCCACAGCAGCGGCAGGCTGACCAGGGCACCGCCGTAAAATACTTCGGTAATGGTCATACCCATAAAGTTTGTCTGCATTTTGGTACCCGCCAGGTAGGGGAACACCGCCTGCACCACCGGCAGGGACAGGAAATAGGTGAACAACGCCGGGGCCAGCCGCCCAATGCGGAAGCCGCGGTGGGTCATATCGTTGCTGGTCAGGTTGTAATTGGCGCCAAAATCAAACGGCGAGCCGAACCGCGCGGCATTGTAGGCCATCAGCCCCAGGGCTACCAGAATAACCGGCAGAACAAAGGCGATGGCTTCGGTTATTCCCTGCTTGCTGCGCAAGCGTTTTTGCCGGATATACTGCGGCCAGAAGATCGGCAGGCAGAGCACGGCAAACAGCTCCATCTGGGGGCGGCATCCCGCCACCAGCGCCATGCACAGGCTGCCAAGCGCCATGTGCAGCATGATTTTGCCATGGTACTGCACCGGGGTGTTGGCGGCGCACAGCCACTGCCACAGGGCCAGCAGCACAAATGCTGCGCCGCACAGGATGGCGTATTCATACACCGAGGGGCGCAGCAGCAGGTAGTACACCTGGCTACCGCCCGCAATGCCCGCCGCAGCCAGCAGGCAGGCCGCCGCTGAGGCGGACGGGAACCAGCGCTGCGCAGCCTGCCGCACCAAACCAAACACTGCCAAAATCAGCAGCCAGGCCATCACGATCATGGCCAAGCTGGGCGGCAGGTCCGGTACGCCGGTCAGCAGCTCAAACGGCAGCTGGAACAGCAGGCACGGCACAATGCCAAAGTAAACATAGTACCGCCCCTGATAATAAGCAACATCCCACAAAGCATCCGGGGCCGCGCTCTGACGGGCGGCGGTATCGTAAGGGTTCTGCATCTCCGCCATGGCGGCGGGCGGGTCGCGCTGCAGATCCATGCGGCCATTCAGCAGGCTGTGGGCCAGAGCGCCGTACTGCGCAGCGGAATCATTCTGCCAATCGCTGATATGCTGGGTGAAGGTGATGCGGCTTTCGCCGTCCCAGTTTTCGACATTATAAAACGAGGTCGCCACGCCGGAGTTGCGGGCATCGGCAAAGGGGGCCGCTGTGGCCAGCAGGCAGAGCATGCAGCCCAGCACCAGCACCGCCGGGCGGTATTTGGCGCGGTGGGTCAGGTAGGCTTCGTGCCACGCGGCAGCGCCGGGGCGCAGCCCCCACAAGGCCAGCAGTGCCAGATACACCACTGCCAGCCGCAGCAGCGAGAAATCCATCGGGCGGGGTACATTGGCCAGAACCGCCTGCACGGTATAGTTCAGGTCATAACTGCGGTACTCTCCGCTATAGCCCTCCGCTTGCAGGGTCAGGGTATCCACCGCGCCGGAAAAATCCAGCGTGCGCACCAGGCTGCGTGCCGCTCGCGGGGCCGCCTGCCACTGCCAGCTCTGGCGCGGGGCGGTGCTGGCTTCGTCGGTACCGGACACCCACAGGATAAACAGCGGGTTCTGATCCTGCGGATAGTTGCCGTCATACTGGTAGACAACGCCATCCAGCGCAACGTTATACAGCGGCTGATGGATGCCGGTAAAGGTAAGGGTACTGTGCTCATCGTTCAAAGCAATCGGCTCCCCATCCGCCGGGGCATCCTGCAAATAGGCGCGCAGGTCAACGGGCTGGTAGCCGTGGGTTGCAAAATAGGGTGCGTTGCCCACGAATACTTCCAGGCCGATGGCGGCAATCAGCAGCGCAGCAACCGTCCAAAGTGTGCGGTACCGCCGCCCGCTGCGCAGGCGGAGTAACAACACAGTGCCGCAGGCCCACAGTGCCGCCCCATTGATGGCCAGCAGGCGGAACAGATCAAACCCCTGCGCCAGCCCCGGCTGGGCAAACACACATGCTGCGATGATCCACACTGCCAGCACAATGCCCGGCCCGGCCAGTACATCCGCATGGGTTGCCCTGCGGTCGCACAGCCGCCCCGGCAGTGCCCAAACCAGCATCCCCAACAGGATGCTGACACAAATTGCTGCTGCAAACATAAAAAGCCCCCATACCAAAGTGTATGGGGGTATTATACTATGAATTGCGGTTTTTGTCGATATTGGGGGTGCAGGCGTCCTCTTCCTGCGGGTCGGACGGCTGTTCGCCTGCCCGCTCCGCTTTGCGGTACTGCGCGGGGGAAAGCCCGGTTTCCTTTTTGAACACACGGCTGAAATACAGCGGGTTATCATACCCGACGATCTCGGAAACTTCACCGATGCTGTATTTGGTGCGTTCCAGCAAGCGCTGTGCATTGACGATACGCAGCGACTGGATATACCGTGCGGGCGACAAGCCCACATACTGTTTGAAGCTACGGATGAACCATGCCGTGCTCATGTGCAGGGACTCGGCGTATTCATCCACATTGATGCGGGCAGTATAATTCTCGTTAAAATAGGCGGCTGCGGCTTCGATCTGCTCCCGCGTGGTGCCGTTGATCGACCGCCGTTCCTGCCGCTGGCGGCTGACCAGCACCAGCATCATCTGGAACAGCCCGGCCGTATAATCCCGATAGGCGTACTGGCAGAGCTGCAATTCCTGGATCATGCGGCGGAAAGTATTTTTGTACTCCGGCATAATGCCGCTGTAAAACACATGGCCATCCAGCGGAATCTCATGCGCCTGCAGCACTGCAGCGGCCTCGCTGCCGGAAAAATAGACCCAGAACACCTCCGGGTGGTCCTCAAGATAGTAGATATAGCGGCGCTCTTCCTGCGGGCGGTACAGCACCATATGACCCGCTGTTACCACATGCTCGGCATCATCAAACCAGAAGTGCGCCTTGCCCGCAGCGATATAAAACAGCTGATACGCATTTTCATCATACCGCGTAATAGTTGGCAGGCTGGCGTGCTTTTTCAATCGGCATGTTCCGCAGGAATCCACTGTAAGCGGTGCAGTACAGCTGCCGTCCGCAGCCTGGCGGCTGTTGATGGAACCAAAATTGATATACATCTGTGTTGCCCCCTCGTGTTGGCTGGGTAAGACGGGCGCCCCCATCTTTTATGTAGATTGTATAATATTATCCACTATAGTGCAAGTGCAACTGGCCAAATCATATTGTTTTGTTATACTTCTGTTATGATTTTTGCAAATAATATTAGAATGCTTATCAAAATGTTTTTTTCAGCTTTTCTGCTTTACCGCGGGGCCACAACAAAAAAGTGCCCGCCTGCTGCAAGGCAGCGTGCGGGCGCTTTCATGCTTATTCCTTTGCTTTTGAGCCGGGATTATTCAATGCCGGTCACGGTATAATCTTTGTCCTCAACGGCTTTTTTCAGCACAGTGTCATCCACCGGCTTATCCAGCGTTACAACAGCGGTACCGGCGGTGTGGCTTACTTCGGCGGCGGAAACACCGTCCAGCGCTTCCAGTGCCCTTTTCACGGTTGCTTCGCAATGGCCGCACATCATGCCTTCAATTTTAATGGTCTTATTCATGGTTGTGTTCTCCTTTTTGCTTGTTTTGTGTGTTTTGCGTTTATGGTCATGTTTGGTGCTGCGAATATCGAACAGGTTCAGCCGCAGTGCGTTGGAAACCACGCAGAAGCTGGACAGGCTCATGGCCGCAGCGCCGTACATCGGGTTCATCTGCCAGTGCAGCAGCGGGATAAAGACACCTGCCGCCAGGGGGATGCCCAACACATTGTAGGCAAAGGCCCAGAACAGGTTTTCGTGGATATTGTGCAGAGTAGCGCGGCTCAGGCGGATGGCGGCGGGCACATCGCTCAGGCGGCTCTTCATCAGCACAACGTCAGCGGCGTCAATCGCAACATCCGTACCGGCACCAATGGCAATACCGACATCCGCGCGGGTCAGGGCCGGTGCATCGTTGATGCCATCGCCCACCATGGCCACGCGGCCCTTGTTTTTCAGGCTGCGGATCACAGCTTCCTTGCCATCGGGCAGCACACCGGCAATCACTTCGTCCACACCGGCCTGTGCACCAATGGCTTTGGCGGTGCGCTCGTTATCGCCGGTCAGCATCACAACACGGATGCCCATGCCCTGCAGTTCACGCACAGCCTGCGGGCTGTCCTCCTTGATGACGTCCGCCACCGCGATAACGCCCTGCATGATGCCATCCTTGGCAAAGAACAGCGGGGTTTTACCCTGGGCGGCCAGTGCTTCGGCGCTGGATGCCATCTTTTGCGGCACCGCCACGCCAAGGGTCTGCATCAGCTTGGCGTTGCCGCCGTACAGGGTACTGCCGTTCAGCACAGCCGTCAGACCGTTGCCGGGCAGAGCCTGGAAATCTGCCACCTCGGCGGGGGGCAGGTTATCCTCCTGTGCCTTTTGCAGCACAGCGCGGGCCAGCGGGTGTTCACTCTTCTGCTCCAAGGCAGCGGCAAGGCTCATCAGTACCTGCTCCGTCACACCGTCTGCGGGCAGGATATCCGTCACGCGCGGCTCGCCGCTGGTGATGGTGCCAGTTTTATCCAGGGCAACGATCTCGGTTTTACCGGTCTGCTCCAGCGAAACCGCGGTTTTGAAGAGAATGCCGTTTTTAGCGCCCACACCATTGCCAACCATAATGGCAACCGGCGTTGCCAGGCCCAGCGCGCAGGGGCAGCTGATGACCAGCACTGAAATACCGCGGGCCAAGGCAAAACCGACCGTCTGCCCTGCCAGCAGCCAGACAATGGTGGTGATGACCGCCAGGGTGATGACGGTCGGCACAAACACACCGGAGACGCGGTCTGCAATTTTGGCAATGGGTGCCTTGGTGGCTGCGGCATCGCTGACCATCTGGATGATCTGAGCCAGCGTGGTATCCTGACCCACGCGGGTGGCACGGCAGCGCAAAAAGCCGGATTGGTTCAGGGTTGCGGCGCTCACGCTGTCGCCTTCGGCCTTATCCACCGGGATGCTCTCACCGGTCAGGGCCGATTCGTTCACCGCGCTGCTGCCTTCCAGCACCACGCCGTCAACGGGGATATTCTCGCCGGGACGCACCACAAACACATCGCCCTGCTGCACCTGTTCGATGGGAACGGTAACTTCCGCCCCATTGCGCAGCAGCGTTGCGGTTTTGGGGGCCAGGTTCATCAGGCCTTTCAGGGCATCGGTGGTCTTGCCCTTGGAGCGGGCTTCCAACGTTTTGCCCACCGTGATCAGGGTCAGGATGGTTGCGGCGGATTCAAAATAAAACTCCTCCATATAGCCCATCACGGCCATGGCATCCCCCTGCACCTGGGCCACCGTCATGGCAAACAGAGCGTAAGTGCTGTAGCCAAAGGCCGCGGTAGCGCCAAGAGATACCAGGGTATCCATATTGGGGGCACGGTTCCACAGCGCCTTAAAGCCGCTGATAAAGAACTTTTGGTTGATGACCATGATGATAATGGTGAGCAGCATCTGTAAAATACCCATTGCCACATGGTTGCCCTGCATAAAGCCCGGCAGCGGCCAGTTCCATAGCATGTGCCCCATGGAGAAGTACATCAGCACCACCCAGAAGATCAGCGAGGCAATCAGGCGGCGTTTGAGGCGCGGGGTCTCGGTATCTTTTAAGGCATCTGCTGACGGCGCGGCGGACTGGGCGGCAGCGTTTTTAGGGCTTGCGCCATAGCCTGCGGCTTCCACTGCGGCCACAATATCTGCCGGAGCGGCGGTGCCCTCCACCCCCATTGAGTTGGTCAGCAGGCTAACCGAGCAGGATGTTACGCCCGGCACTTTGCTGACGGCTTTTTCCACCCGGGCACTGCACGCGGCGCAGCTCATCCCGGTTACGTTATATTGTTCCACTTCTTTCCTCCTGTTTCCTCTCTTTTGCGGTGGTGATTCTATAATTCCTGTGTGATGATTGGTGAGTGGTTTCGCTTTGGTGTTTGAACACGGGTTGTTGATGTTTGAGTTGTTTCTATCCTCACTCCTCTTTTGGTGAGCAGCTAGCCTGCAATTCGACGTATTATCGAGGTTACCATTTCTATCCACACTCTCCTTGCGGAAAGCGATACGTTGGGGGCAACCAAGGCCGATGCGGCATTTCTATCCACACCCTCTCACAGGGAATGACTGGCATTTATTCATGGCTCTGGTAATGTTACACAAACTTTTACCGATGTTTGTGAACAGAAAAACAATCGTACTGGGCACTGGCATGGCATTTTTGCTGGCTCAAACACTCGTGCATTTATTTCATGTTCTGCTTCTGCTATTTTGTGCAGGCAATGCTTATTTCATCAGTTTCTGCAGCGTTTTCAGCAGCTCATCCACAACTTCGTCATTCCCGGCACGGATACCATCCGCCACACAGGTGCGGATATGGTTTGCCAGCAGCTCACGGTTGAACGCGTTCATCGCCGCCGTTACCGCCGCCGACTGCACCAGAATATCCGGACAATACACTTCGTTTTCCACCATCCCACGGATGCCCCGAATCTGCCCTTCGATCCGGTTCAGTCTGTGGACCAGGCTTTTATACTCTTCTTCACTGCGATGCTTTGTTTTGTGTGCACAGCAGCAACACGGTTCCTTCTTTTCGTTTTCCTGCATTATGTTACCCTCCCATCACATGCAAGGTACCCCGGCGGGGTATATTCACTATATACCCCACCGGGGTACCTTGTCAAGTAGATAATATAATATTTTTATATTATTTTATGCGAGAGTTCTTTACTATAGCAATTTTTAAAATTAAAGCGGATATCCGCATGAACAAAACCACCCTGAACAGTCAGAAAGAGAAACATTCCACGCTCTCCTTGCGGAGAGCGACGTTGTGCCCCGCGCAAACCCTGATGTGAATTACGAGATTTCTATCCACGCTCTCCTTGCGGAGAGCGACCGGTCTCTGTTGCTGCCTGTTCGGGGGTCTCGTATTTCTATCCACGCTCTCCTTGCGGAGAGCGACACACGGAGATTGACCTGAACGGCGTTGCCGACCTATTTCTATCCACGCTCTCCTTGCGGAGAGCGACGGCCGGGGCCAAGGCTACGGCAAACGCCACCTGGAATTTCTATCCACGCTCTCCTTGCGGAGAGCGACGCGCGTACTCCTTGCCGTCCTCGACGATCAGCACGATTTCTATCCACGCTCTCCTTGCGGAGAGCGACGACGCAGATCGCGCCGCGCTCTGTGAGCGCTGCATATTTCTATCCACGCTCTCCTTGCGGAGAGCGACCACAAATATCCGCGAGGGCGTTACGGTCCTGGGCGTATTTCTATCCACGCTCTCCTTGCGGAGAGCGACTTGTGCAATTGTCTGTATCCGATGCGTGCGTTTATTTCTATCCACGCTCTCCTTGCGGAGAGCGACCAGTGCTATGGCGCTTAACAATGATTTTAGGCAAATTTCTATCCACGCTCTCCTTGCGGAGAGCGACACATGGGAGTTTTTGAGCCAGAGCATGACATGTGCATTTCTATCCACGCTCTCCTTGCGGAGAGCGACACTTTACGGGTTATGTCTGCCGCCTGTTGGAAAAACATTTCTATCCACGCTCTCCTTGCGGAGAGCGACGGAACAATCCTCAAGTTACAATGCGTACTTGGAGATTTCTATCCACGCTCTCCTTGCGGAGAGCGACCAGTAAAAATGCGGCGATCGGAAAACCGACGTTAATTTCTATCCACGCTCTCCTTGCGGAGAGCGACGTGGGCCGTGGTCCACACGCCCCACTGGTACGGCAATTTCTATCCACGCTCTCCTTGCGGAGAGCGACGCGCCGAAAAACTAAATAACAGACTGACCATCAAACTATTTCTATCCACGCTCTCCTTGCGGAGAGCGACTGCTGATGTGGTACCAGTGCAATACCGTCGTCAGGATTTCTATCCACGCTCTCCTTGCGGAGAGCGACGACAGGGCCGTGTACTGATCTTCAGGGACTTTGATTTCTATCCACGCTCTCCTTGCGGAGAGCGACTCGCACCGCAGCCCGTCGGCCAGTATGATGGCCTTATTTCTATCCACGCTCTCCTTGCGGAGAGCGACGCGTCAAAAGTTTTATGCGCAACGGATTCTTTCTGATTTCTATCCACGCTCTCCTTGCGGAGAGCGACACCCCGCGCCTGTCCCGTGTCGTCCCTACGCCCATATTTCTATCCACGCTCTCCTTGCGGAGAGCGACGAAACATACGTTGTAATGGAGGCGACCAAAGTTATTTCTATCCACGCTCTCCTTGCGGAGAGCGACGGCACCCCCATTTCCGAAATTCCCGTCGGTTGGTGATTTCTATCCACGCTCTCCTTGCGGAGAGCGACCAAGCAGGGCCGTCACTACATCGGCTGCAAGATATTTCTATCCACGCTCTCCTTGCGGAGAGCGACCAATAATCTCGTCAACGCTCTTCTGCTTGCCAATCATTTCTATCCACGCTCTCCTTGCGGAGAGCGACCCCTCAAACTTTGCAAGTTTGAGATAGTCATCGTGATTTCTATCCACGCTCTCCTTGCGGAGAGCGACCATGTCAGGCGGCCGTCCGGGTGAATCTCAACGATATTTCTATCCACGCTCTCCTTGCGGAGAGCGACTGCCTGATGTATCTATTTTCAATCTTGGTGGACAATTTCTATCCACGCTCTCCTTGCGGAGAGCGACCAAGCCATTGCAGCAGAGCAAACCGCCCGCAAGATTTCTATCCACGCTCTCCTTGCGGAGAGCGACTTTAATGACCTGCGAGTACCTGACAGCGTATCAAAAATTTCTATCCACGCTCTCCTTGCGGAGAGCGACCACCATTACTACCGCGACACACGCAACTGCTTCGAAATTTCTATCCACGCTCTCCTTGCGGAGAGCGACGCGCCCCCAGCCCCCCAAGGCGAGAGTTCTATAACAATTTCTATCCACGCTCTCCTTGCGGAGAGCGACCGGGGGCGGTTTTTCTATTTTATCCCCAGCAGTGATTTCTATCCACGCTCTCCTTGCGGAGAGCGACGTAAAGTGCCGCTGTTGGGTATTAAGTAGTGTAATTTCTATCCACGCTCTCCTTGCGGAGAGCGACTGGATGTGTGGATATCAACCCACCATGTCTTATTATTTCTATCCACGCTCTCCTTGCGGAGAGCGACGCGGGTGGTGCTTTATATCCGCGTTTCCACAGACATTTCTATCCACGCTCTCCTTGCGGAGAGCGACCCATTTTCGCGGTCCGGCCATATGACGCGCCCATATTTCTATCCACGCTCTCCTTGCGGAGAGCGACCCGGTGCATTTTATGAGATCGTGGAGGACAACAACATTTCTATCCACGCTCTCCTTGCGGAGAGCGACACTGGTACCACATCAGCAAAAATGCCGCGATCGGATTTCTATCCACGCTCTCCTTGCGGAGAGCGACACCTTGCTGGGCACCCCTGACACCTGGGCCGAACCTGTATTTCTATCCACGCTCTCCTTGCGGAGAGCGACACCCCGCGCCTGTCCCGCGTCGTCCCCACGCCCATATTTCTATCCACGCTCTCCTTGCGGAGAGCGACCACTGGTACCACATCAGCAAAAATGCCGCGATCGGATTTCTATCCACGCTCTCCTTGCGGAGAGCGACCCGTCTGCTCTTCGCAATGGACAAGGGCTTGACGATTTCTATCCACGCTCTCCTTGCGGAGAGCGACATAATCACCGGAGCCGGAAACAGCACCATCCGCATTTCTATCCACGCTCTCCTTGCGGAGAGCGACCAACGGACATGAGACAGCGCCGTATAGAGTTTGGATTTCTATCCACGCTCTCCTTGCGGAGAGCGACGTGTTACGGTCTTAGGTATTCAACACAAAGTCGGCATTTCTATCCACGCTCTCCTTGCGGAGAGCGACTTATTATTTGCCTGTCCTTTTTTGGGAAAACTATTATTTCTATCCACGCTCTCCTTGCGGAGAGCGACTACATCATAGGATACACCGTTAATTTCCATTCTATTTCTATCCACGCTCTCCTTGCGGAGAGCGACAAACGGTTCCAAGCGGCAGACATGTCATAAATACGAATTTCTATCCACGCTCTCCTTGCGGAGAGCGACTCACTTTCTGAGCGGACGGATATACAAAAAGCGGATTTCTATCCACGCTCTCCTTGCGGAGAGCGACAACTAATCATGCGGCTAACGCACTTGGCAACGGCATTTCTATCCACGCTCTCCTTGCGGAGAGCGACGACGTGGGGATCCCCAACGCCAACACCGACAAAAAAATTTCTATCCACGCTCTCCTTGCGGAGAGCGACCGCATTTCAAAAGCTCATGGCCGCACTTCTGCAATTTCTATCCACGCTCTCCTTGCGGAGAGCGACACCGGTGCATTTTATGAGATCGTGGAGGATAACAACATTTCTATCCACGCTCTCCTTGCGGAGAGCGACGTGCTGGGCGCGGTCACGTCGCCTTCCGTCATAAGATTTCTATCCACGCTCTCCTTGCGGAGAGCGACCAATAAGGCAGCAACCACGGCAAACGCAGCGCTATTTCTATCCACGCTCTCCTTGCGGAGAGCGACCACGTCACCCGACCGTCCGGATGAATCTCAACGATATTTCTATCCACGCTCTCCTTGCGGAGAGCGACGTGCGGCAACGCCGGTATCGGCACCCCCATTACCATTTCTATCCACGCTCTCCTTGCGGAGAGCGACTCTAAATCAGATACCGCCACGGCGTTTCCATTATCATTTCTATCCACGCTCTCCTTGCGGAGAGCGACATCTCCGCGTTGTGGACGGTAGCAAGTCTTCTATTATTTCTATCCACGCTCTCCTTGCGGAGAGCGACGTTTAACGGGGACCACGGCCACATGAGCGGCGATATTTCTATCCACGCTCTCCTTGCGGAGAGCGACAGGGCACCTTTTGTTGCGCTGTACACAACAACCAATTTCTATCCACGCTCTCCTTGCGGAGAGCGACGGGACTTGATGGGAGATTTAAGCTATGATAGAAATTTCTATCCACGCTCTCCTTGCGGAGAGCGACCCTGCGATTGATGTGTTTTTGGCTGTCTGGGCGATTATTTCTATCCACGCTCTCCTTGCGGAGAGCGACGTCTCTTTTATGTTATATGATACATCTAGTCTTATATTTCTATCCACGCTCTCCTTGCGGAGAGCGACTAATATCAATAGTTCTGTCAACACAGCCGATAAGATTTCTATCCACGCTCTCCTTGCGGAGAGCGACCTCCGAGGCTGTCCCGCGTCGTCCCGACGCCGATATTTCTATCCACGCTCTCCTTGCGGAGAGCGACAGTAAAGCCGAACAAAACCACCGCAGCCCAGGAATTTCTATCCACGCTCTCCTTGCGGAGAGCGACTCTGGACAGGCCGCGATCTCGTCCAGCGTTTTCTATTTCTATCCACGCTCTCCTTGCGGAGAGCGACGATTTTCGGGTTCGGATTGATTTTCTTCCAAGTATATTTCTATCCACGCTCTCCTTGCGGAGAGCGACACGGTCATGTACAATATTGTATTCGTGCCCGGGAAATTTCTATCCACGCTCTCCTTGCGGAGAGCGACTTTTTGCCAATTTTGAGGGGTTTTATTGGTGGGTAATTTCTATCCACGCTCTCCTTGCGGAGAGCGACCAAGTGCTCTTTAGGCAATCCGCGTAAAAAACCATATTTCTATCCACGCTCTCCTTGCGGAGAGCGACCTTCAACGCCTGCTGTACAAAGCCAATTCATACATTTCTATCCACGCTCTCCTTGCGGAGAGCGACTTTAGAAGCTCCTGCAAGGGCATTTCTTATTTCTTATTTCTATCCACGCTCTCCTTGCGGAGAGCGACTGTCCGTTGTTTTTCTCCTGCTGGCTGTTGGCGTATTTCTATCCACGCTCTCCTTGCGGAGAGCGACTAATATCAATAGCTCTGTCAATACAGCCGACAAGATTTCTATCCACGCTCTCCTTGCGGAGAGCGACGCCGCGGGGCGGTTTCTGTTATCTTGATAATATAATTTCTATCCACGCTCTCCTTGCGGAGAGCGACAAAACTGTTGTCCATATCTATCTTCATTCACGCGAAATTTCTATCCACGCTCTCCTTGCGGAGAGCGACACTTGGCAACGCGGTAGCAGAATTACCTATGTGATTTCTATCCACGCTCTCCTTGCGGAGAGCGACATAGATTCATCACGAGCCGCCAGCTTCCAGCACCATTTCTATCCACGCTCTCCTTGCGGAGAGCGACGTAATGGATACCCTCATACTCGCCAACGCGGTGTTATTTCTATCCACGCTCTCCTTGCGGAGAGCGACATAGACGTAAATAAACCAGTAGCGGCTTCAACGTCCATTTCTATCCACGCTCTCCTTGCGGAGAGCGACTCCATTACGATAACTATAACTTGCATTGCGTCGAAATTTCTATCCACGCTCTCCTTGCGGAGAGCGACACGATTCCAGGCGGCGGACATATCATAAAGACGAATTTCTATCCACGCTCTCCTTGCGGAGAGCGACTCAACACCAGAGGATGCAAAAAGATGGAAATCAACAATTTCTATCCACGCTCTCCTTGCGGAGAGCGACTCCTTGATTTATAATAATCAATGTCAAGGAACGAGATTTCTATCCACGCTCTCCTTGCGGAGAGCGACAGAGTTCTTCGGAATAGTCAAGCCAAGCTACAATTTCTATCCACGCTCTCCTTGCGGAGAGCGACCAGTAACGAGAGTAGCGAGGACGCCGACAACGGTAATTTCTATCCACGCTCTCCTTGCGGAGAGCGACCCTCAACGCAATGCAGATTGTAATTGTCATAGTATTTCTATCCACGCTCTCCTTGCGGAGAGCGACCGGGGGCGGCATTTCTCATTTAATCCCCAGCAACGATTTCTATCCACGCTCTCCTTGCGGAGAGCGACAAAGCATATTCAAAAATAATATTCTTAGCTCTATATTTCTATCCACGCTCTCCTTGCGGAGAGCGACACCGCTTCAGCGTTCCTTATCGGCTCAAGGTCGCAATTTCTATCCACGCTCTCCTTGCGGAGAGCGACGCATTAGACATATCAGCCAAACGAGAAGCAAGCATTTCTATCCACGCTCTCCTTGCGGAGAGCGACAGCGCGCCGAGATTCACGCCAACAGCCAGCAGGAATTTCTATCCACGCTCTCCTTGCGGAGAGCGACCGTTGAGGAAGTATCCGGTGATACTTGGGCGCGTGATTTCTATCCACGCTCTCCTTGCGGAGAGCGACCAGCTGTATGATACTTACGCCAAGGTTTTGCGTGTATTTCTATCCACGCTCTCCTTGCGGAGAGCGACGACATAAAACCGCCGAACTTATCATCAATGTCAATTTCTATCCACGCTCTCCTTGCGGAGAGCGACAGCAAAAGTGCACAAAACAGTGGGGCACTTTTGCGCATATGAAACAAATTTTATGGGGATTGCATCTTCATGCTGAC
>ERZ773149.2280-NODE-2280-length-13832-cov-4.382522_pt1 | contig 13832 bp, 10 predicted proteins | sample MGYA00511081_ERZ773149 | MGnify/ENA primary metagenome ERZ773149 (study PRJEB29015, sample SAMEA2737846) | human gut metagenome | biome: human gut; feature: human-associated habitat; material: faeces | place: China | collected 2012 ...
ACATTATTTTTTTGTAATTTCATTTTTCTAGAAACAAGAAACTCTATATGAGGATGATACACTTCTTTTAACATTTTATGAACTTTAGATGCTATTTTTGCATTTTCTGTTCTTATTGTAAGTAATAAACCTTGATTTGATAAAGAAAGCGTTCCATTGACTTTAATAATTGCTGATAAAATAGCTTTTTGACAACAAATATCAAAATCATTAAAAACAACTTCCTCTTTAACTTGTCTAGCAAATGATACTTTCATTAATGAACAGCATCCCTATGTAGACGATGAACATGATACTTTTGACTATAGTGATCTGCAAAATAATTTGTTAAGCTCACTGAACGATGTTGTCCACCAGTACATCCAATACCAATAACAACATGTGTCTTTCCTTCTTTATCATATTCTTCTAATAAATAATCTAGTAAGTTTGTCATTTTTTGAATAAAGACTTGTGTTTCAGGTTTATCTATTACATAATCATAAACTTCTTTATCGTTTCCTGTAAGATTTCTAAGTTCCTCTATATAGAAAGGATTTGGTAAAAAACGCACATCAAAAAGTAAATCTGCATCTTTAGGAATTCCATGTTTATATCCAAAGGATACAAAACTTATTCTAAATGGATCTATAGATTGATGATTAAATTGATTTTCTAATAGTTGTTGGAATTTATTTCCTTTTAAATGAGTTGTATCAATAACCATATTTGCTTCTTTAGAAATAGGTCTTGCTAATTTTCTTTCATATTCAATAGCTTCAACTAATGTAGAAGCTTTATTAGAAATCAAGATAGGATGTGTTCTTCTTGTTTCTTTATATCTTTTTAAAATAATATTATCATCACAATCTAAGAAAACAACTGATACATTTAACCAATCTACATTGTTTAAAAAACGAATAGCTTTTGGTGCATCAGCTAAACTTACTGCCATGGCTATTCTTTGATAATTCGTATTATCTTTTAAAAATTCTGAAAAAACCCCTAACAAGGCAATAGGATAATTATCAATACAACAATAAGCCATATTTTCAAAAGCAGCCATTGCAGTTGTTTTTCCAGCACCTGACATACCTGTAACAATGACAATCTCAATTTTATCCATAATACCTCCCCTTTCTATTTTCGTATCTATTCTATCAAAATTCATCTCTAAATAAAAGCCAGATGTGAACATCTGAGCTTTTATTTTAATGAAGCAATGTATTGTCCAGCAATAGCACCATCATTTGTAGCCGTAACAACTTGTCTTAATTGCTTACTTCTTACATCTCCTGCAACAAAAACTCCTTTAACTGCTGTTTCCATATTTTCATTAGCGTCAATATACCCCTCTGCATTAACAATTCCTAATGATTTTGCACATTGTGTCATAGGATCTAAACCAATAAATGGGAAAATACCATTGATCATTAATTCTTCTTTTTCACCTGTCTCACTATTTTCTAAAACAAGACCTTTTACTTTGTTATCTTCTTCTAAAATCTCAGCTGGTTTCCTTTTAAAATGAACTTCAATATTTTCACTTTTTAATAAACGGTCTTGAATAATTTTATCAGCTCTAAAAACATCTCGTCTTACAATTAAATGTACTTTTTTACATAATGTTGCAAGATACATTGCTTCTTCAAGCGCTGAATTTCCACCACCGATGACAGCAACTTCTTGATTTTTAAAGAAAGGACCATCACAGACAGCACAATAAGAAATTCCACGTCCAACAAGTTCATTTTCTTTTTCAAGATTCATTTGTCTTTCTTTTGTACCTGTCGCAATTAAAACATATTTTGTTTGATATGTTTGTTTAGCAGTGATAACTTCTTTGTAATCTCCGTAATCTTTAATATCTAAAACTTCACCATATTCCATTTTTGCTCCAAAACTCAAGGCACTTTCATACATTGTAAAAGCAATTTCTGGGCCTGGTGTTGGTTTAAGTCCAGGATAGTTTTCAATTTGGGCAGTAACATTTAATTTACCACCTGGAGCTGCACTATCAAATATTAAAACATCTAATCCCGCACGACTCGCATATAAACAAGCACTTAACCCCGCAGGTCCAGCACCAATAATTATTAAATCTAACATTTTTCTTTCTCCTTTATATAATTTATAAATTCTTGATAATCATTAATTAACAAATCTGGATGTTCTTTTTCTATAAGAACATATCCTTTAGGTGACCATTTCACTCCTACTGTTTTAATTCCCGCATTTTTACCCGCTTGAATATCAGTTACATTATCACCTACGTAATAACCTTCTTGACAATTTAATTTTTTTAATGCACATAATATTCCTTCAGGATCAGGTTTTGAATGTTTCACATCATTTTCTCCAATGATGACATCAAAATATAGTGTTATATTAAATAAATCCAATCCTAATATAGCTGCTTCTTTATATTTTGTTGTAACTACAGCTAGAGGAAAATCTTGTGCTTTTAAATATTTTAACATTTCTTCAACATATGGATAAATTGTGACATAATCTTCATGATGTGCATGATTATATTCTCGATAATATTGAATTAATTCATCCACTTGATCTTCTTCTACATATCGACTAAAGGTATTTTTTAAAGAAGGCCCTAGAAATGAAAGCAGTTCTTCTTCACTTAAAGTATAACCTGGTTTATATTTTTTAAATGTGTGTATAAATGATTTTTTTATTAATAAATCTGTATTTAAGAGTGTTCCATCTAAATCAAAAATAATTGCTTTTTTCATACTTTTCTCCTTAATGTAAATTATTATATCTATTTTACAAAAAAAAGATAGTCTTATGCACTATCTTTCCTCCAATACATCTTGTCCTTTAAAATGACAATAAATAAATCCTATTAAACCAACAATAACAAATACAATAGAAACAAGTTGTGCTGTTTTTAATCCAAAAACATATAAACTATCTGTTCTAAATGCTTCTATGAAAAAACGAATAACTCCATACCAAATAAAATAAGTAAAAAACTGAATTCCTTGTTTTTGTTGGTACTTTCTAATAATAAAGAAAATAATTAAAAAACCAATCACACATCCTAAGGATTCATATAAAAATGTAGGTTGATAATATTGACCATGAATATACATTTTATCAATGATAAACTGTGGTAAATGAAGTGCTTTTAAGAAACTTGAATCAACTGCACTTCCATAAGCTTCTTGATTAAAGAAGTTTCCCCATCTCCCACATGCTTGGGCAATAAGGACACCTGGCATGATGGCATCCCCTGCAACAAGAAATGAAATATTTCTTTTTTTAAAGAAGAAATAACTATAAATAAGTCCTGTGATAAGTCCTCCTTGAATAGCAAGTCCTCCATGATTGATCATAATGATTTCCATCGGATTATTGGCATACAATTCATTCCACATAAAAATCACATACCAAATTCTAGCACCAATGATTCCTACAAATAATAAACCAAAAACATAATCAGAAAGTATTTCTTTTGAATAACCTAATTTTTTAAAATGATATTGTCCTAAAAAATAAGCAATTGCTGCACCTGTCAATATACAAACTGCATACCATTGTATAGAAAGTGGTCCAATTTCTATAAAGGTATTAAAACTTGGGAAGAATCTCATTGTTCTTGTTTATTATGATCAATATTTTTAAGAATACGTTCAACAAATTCTTTACTTGAATCAATACCTACGTCACGTAAACGCATATTCATAACTGCCGCTTCAATAATAACCGACATACTACGACCACTTGATACAGGAACAACTATTTTAGGAATTTTAATTCCTAAAACATCTTCTGAAATATCATTTTCTTCAACCCCTACACGTGTATATTCACGTGATGGTACCCAACGTTCTAGCTGAATCACCAAATCAACATCATTTCTATCTAAAATAGCAGAAATACCAAACATCTTAGAAACATCAATAACCCCAATTCCTCTAATTTCTAATAAATTAGCAAGAACAGCAGGTGCTTTACCAACGATTTTTTGTCCTATACGATAAAGTTCTACAGCATCATCAGCAACTAATAAATGGCCTCTTTTAACAAGTTCTAAAGCAATTTCTGATTTACCGATTCCACTATCCCCTTTAATAATGACACCTTTACCATGAATATTTAGAAAAACACCATGCATTAATGTTTCTCTTGCAAGTTTTTCTTCTAAGGTATTCATAAGTTCACTTGATACAACACCTGTAATCATTTCTGTTTGAAAAATTGGAAAGTTTCTTTCATCAGCAATATTTTTTAATACTTCAGGACAAGCATGTCCTTTACAAATTACAATACAAGGTACTTCTTCATTAATTAAACACGGAAAGATTTCTTTTTGTCTTTCTTCTGTCATCTCAGCAATAAAAGCCATTTCTTTATCACCAAAGACAATAATTCTTCTAAAGTCACTATGTTTAAAGAATCCTGCTAATTCAAAACCTGGTCGATTGATTTCACCAGTTAAAATAACTCTTTTTAAAGATTCTTCATTTCCTGTAACTTGTTGATAATTTTTATTATTCCCTAATAATTTTTCTACTGTAATTGATTTCATCTTTTTTCTCCTTAAAGCATTGATTTCAAGAATTGACCTGTATAACTTTTTTCACACTTTGCTACTTTTTCTGGAGTACCTGTAACAACAATTGTTCCTCCTCCAGCTCCACCTTCAGGTCCTAAATCAATGATATGATCTGCTACTTTAATAACATCTAAATTATGTTCAATAACAATAATTGTATCTCCTTGATCAACAATACGTTGTAAAACATCGATAAGTCTTGCAACATCATGACTGTGTAATCCAGTTGTTGGTTCATCAAGAATATAAACAGTTTTCCCTGTTGACTTCTTTTGTAATTCACTTGCAAGTTTAACTCTTTGAGCTTCTCCACCAGAAAGAGTTGTTGCACTTTGACCAAGTTTAATATAACCAAGACCAACATCATAAAGTGTTTGGATCTTATTTCTAATTTTTGGTAAATTATCAAAGAAATCTAACGCTTCTTCTACTGTCATTTCTAAAACATCATAAATATTTTTATCTTTATAAGTCACTTGTAAAGTTTCTTCATTATATCGTTTACCTTCACATTGTTCGCAAGGAACGTAGACATCTGGTAAAAAGTGCATTGAAATTTTCTTTAGTCCATCACCTTGACACGCTTCACAACGACCACCTTTAACGTTAAATGAGAATCTTCCTTTATCATAACCTCTCATTTTCGCTTCATTTGTTTGTGCAAATAAATCACGAATATCATCGAAGACACCTGTATAAGTTACTGGATTTGAACGTGGTGTTCTTCCAATTGGATCTTGTGAAACTTCTATGACTTTATCAATATTTTCAATTCCTAAGATTTCTTTATGTAAACCTGGTCTCTCTTTTGATTGATAAACATATCTCATTAATGATTTTCCTAAAATATCATTCACTAATGTTGATTTACCACTTCCTGATACTCCTGTAACGACATTGAATTTACCAAGAGGAAATTTAACATTAATATTCTTTAAATTGTGTTCCTTAGCCCCTTTGACTTCAATAAATAAGCCATTCCCTTTACGTCGTTTTTGAGGAACTTCAATCTTTCTATTTCCAGATAAATATTGTCCTGTAATAGAATCTTTACAATTCATAACTTCTTCGGGTGTTCCTGCACAAATGACTTGTCCACCATGAACACCAGCTCCTGGACCAATATCAACAATAAAATCTGAAGCTCTCATTGTATCTTCATCATGTTCAACAACGAGAACGCTATTTCCTAAATCTCTAATATCTTGTAAAGATTTAATAAGCTTTTCATTATCTCTTTGATGTAAACCAATAGATGGTTCATCTAAAACATATAACACTCCCGTAAGACGTGTTCCAATTTGAGTTGCTAGACGGATACGTTGAGCTTCTCCACCAGATAATCCTCCTGCACGTCTAGCAAGTGTTAAGTAACCAAGACCAACATTATTTAAGAATATAAGACGATCATTGATTTCTTTAACAACTAATCGAGCAATATTCATTTCATAGTCTGTTAATTTTATATTTTGAATAAAATGTAAAGCATCCCCAATCGATTGTTCTGTAAATTCAGCAATATTTAAACCACCGACTCTTACAGAAAGAACTTGATCATTAAGTCTTCTTCCCTTACATGTAGGACAAGTATGTTCTGACATAAAGGATGCATACCATTCTTTTGACCATTTTGAAGTTGTTTCTTCATATCTTCTTGCAATTAATGTTCTCACACCTTCAATAAATTTTGTTGTACGTGAGACATTTCCACTATCTGATACGATTTCATAACTAATAGGTTCTCTCGAACCATCAAGAATATAACTTAATTCTTGTTTTGTAAAATCTTTTAATGGTTTATCTAAATCTATTTTATATTTCTTACAAAGAATTAAAAATCTTTGCCATTCAATACGATTTGTTCCTACTGCTGTTTTAAAATAACGAAGTCCACCTTCATTAATTGATTTACTCCAATCTGGAATCAATAAATCATCATCCACTTCATTTTTAATCCCTAATCCACGACAATCCGGACAAGCTCCTAATGGATTATTAAATGAAAATAAACGTGGTTCTAATTTAGGAACAGAAAAACCACAAATTGGACAAGCAAGATGTTCACTAAAAAGTTCTTCTGTTTTTGTTGTTAAGTTTTGAACAATGACTTCTCCACCCGTTAGTTTCAAACCGACTTCTAAAGAATCTACTAAACGACTACGATAACCTTCTTTTTTGATAATACGATCAATAACGACATCAATATCATGTTTTTTATTTTTATCAAGTTCAATTTCTTCATCCAACATGTAATTTTGTCCATCAACAACCACACGTAAATAACCATCTTTTAATAAGTCCGCAAAATAATCTTTAAAAGTTCCTTTCTTTCTTTTAACAACTCTTGCGACAACCATTAAACGATCGCCATCAGCGTATTGGTCAATCGTATCTGCCATTTGTTTAATTGTTTGACTTTCAATAACAACATCATGTTTAGGACAATAAGCTTTTCCTACACGTGCATATAACAATCTTAAATAATCATAGATTTCTGTAACTGTTCCTACAGTTGAACGTGGATTGTTAGAAGTTGTTTTTTGATCAATTGCAATAGCAGGTGATAAACCTTCAATCGCATCAACATCTGGTTTTTCCATATTGCCTAAAAACTGTCTTGCATAAGCACTTAGTGATTCTACATATCTTCTTTGTCCTTCAGCATAAATTGTATCAAAAGCTAAAGATGTTTTCCCTGAACCAGAAAGACCTGTCATAATAACAAGTTTATTTTTAGGAATATCGATATTAATGTTTTTTAAATTATTTTCTCTTGCTCCTCGAATAATTAATTTATCTTCCATCTTTTCTTCCTTTCAATAATTGGATAACACTTTCTTTGTCATGCCCTCTCATTTGTAAATCATAGGCCCAATCAAGTAATTCTTTGAAATCTTGATTAGGTTTAAATCCTAATTCTATTAAGAGTTTACCATCCACAAAAGGTTTTAATGCATGATTTCCACATCTTGAAACCTTTTCTTCAACATAAGTATCTAATGTTGAAATTGTTTCTGGACGATTTGCAAGTCGTCCTAACTTATCACATTTCGACATACATACTAAATCGTTTAAAGGAAAAATTCCTTCTATTCCTTTTAATAATTTATAGTAACTATAATCTTTACTTTGATTTCTTACCATATTCATCAAATGCATATGATAATAGATCATTGTACGAATATATTTTTTCATTTTTTTATTTGTAAAAAAATGACTAAAATATTGATTAAAAACTTTTACACCACTTTCATTATGCCCTGGTGCTTTTCCTTCAGGAGTTGTTACTAATGGTTTTCCTATATCATGAAGTAAAGCACTCCACATGAAAGCAAGTGGCCAACTTGTTTTATCTTTACATAAAGCAGCTAAGTCAACAACTAATAAAGTATGATTCATCACATTTCCTTCAGGATGAAAATCTAATCTTTGAGGACATGTTACTAATGTTTCTAAAGGACGAATAAGAGCATTGAGTTCTAATAAGAATTTTAAACCCGTTGATGGATGTGAAGACATCAATAACTTATTATATTCTTGTTGAATTCGTTCTAAAGATAAATATTGTAAAACTCCTTCATTGACCATTTTTTGACAAATCTCTTTTGTTTTTAAATCCACTTGAAATTCAAAACGAGCCATAAATTGAGCTAATCTTAATACTCTTAAAGGATCTTCATAAAATGTTTTTTCATCAACCATTTTTAAACATTTATTTTTAATATCTTCTCGTCCTTGATAATAATCTATCAGCTTTCCATTTTGATAATCATACATCATTGCATTGATTGTAAAATCTCTTCTACAACATGCTGTTTTCATATCTAAATCTTTATGAACTTCTACCTCAAATTCTCGATGTGTTTGTCCTTTCTTTCTTTCAATACGAGGTAAAGCAAAATCAAAATTTGGTAAACAATCCAATTTTAAAATACCAAAACTTTTACCTACCTCGTTTACTTTTCCATATTGAGATAAAATATCAATAATCTCATCTATTTCTAGATCATAGATTTCTACATCTACATCATGGTAATCCACCTTTTGATACATCACCATATCTCTAACAATACCACCTACAAGATAAACTCGACCCTTTTTAGATAAAGAATCTAAAACACTTTTTTCTAAATGATTAAACTCAAACTTCACCTTGCAACTCCAACATCATATCTCTAAGTTCCATTGCTCTTTCAAAATCAAGTGCTTTAGCTGCTTCTTTCATTTGTTTTTCAAGTTCTTTAATAAGTGTTTCTTTATCTTTCTTCTTCGCTTTCTTACCTTTTTTAACAAGAGAAATGGCTTCATCCACATTTTCTTGTCCATGGATAGCTTCTCTAATTTCCTTTTTGATTGTTTGAGGAATAATACCATGTTCCTTATTATATTTTTCTTGTATTTCACGACGTCTTGCTGTTTCATCAATGGCCTTTTGCATAGAATCAGTAATTTTATCACCATACATAATAACTTTACCATGACTATTTCTAGCAGCACGTCCAATAGTTTGAATCAATGATCTTTCCGATCTTAAAAAACCTTCCTTATCAGCATCTAAAATACAAACAAGAGAAACTTCTGGTAAGTCTAACCCTTCTCTTAACAAGTTGATACCCACTAAAACATCATATTTTCCAAGACGTAGATCTCTTAAAATTTCTGTTCTTTCTAATGTTTTAGTATCACTATGCAAATAAGCAACTTTTAACCCAAGTTCTACAAGATAAGCACTGAGATCTTCTGCCATTCTTTTAGTAAGTGTGGTAATCAATACACGTTCATTTTTTTCAATACGTTGATGAATTTCATCAATAATATCATCTACTTGACCATCAATAGGTCTTACTTCTATGATTGGATCTAATAGCCCTGTTGGTCTAAGAATTTGTTCAACAACTTGATGATGAACCTTATCTAGTTCATAATCACCTGGCGTTGCAGAAACAAAGATAGCTTGATGAATCAAATCTTCAAACTCTTCAAAAACAAGTGGTCTATTATCCAAAGCACTTGGAAGTCTAAAACCATATTCTACTAATGTTTCTTTACGAGAACGATCCCCATTATACATTCCTCTAATTTGTGGAAGCATAACATGACTTTCATCTACGACAAGTAAAAAATCTTTAGGAAAATAATCAATCAATGTATAAGGTCTTTGACCTGGTTTTCGTCCATCGATATGTCGTGAATAATTTTCAATTCCTGGACACATTCCCACTTCTCTTAACATTTCCACGTCATGTCTCGTTCTTTGATCAAGACGTTCATACTCTAATAGCTTTGTTTCATCTTTAAAATACTGTAATCGTTCTTCTAATTCCTTAGAAATCGTATCACAAGCTTTTAACATTTGTTCCTTTTTCGTAACATATCCATAAGCAGGATAAATAGTATACGTATTATAAGAACCTAAAATATGTCCTGTAAGGGGATCTACTTCACAAATACGTTCTACTGTATCTCCAAATAATTCAATACGAATCAAATAACTTTCACTATGTCCTGGAACAATTTCAATAACATCACCACGAACCCTAAAAGTTCCTTTAGTTTGTTCAATATCATTTCTTTGATATTGACGATCGACTAAAAATGTCAATAATTCTCTACGATCAATATCTTGATCAACACGTAATGAGAAAATCATTTCTTTATACTGTTCAGGATTTCCAAGTCCATAAATAGAAGCAACAGAAGCAACAACAATGACATCTTCTCTTTCAATAAGTGAATTCATTGCTGCTGAACGCAACATTTCAATTTCATAATTTGTTTTTGCATTTTTATCAATATAGAGATCTCTACCTGGAATATAAGCTTCTGGTTGATAAAAATCGAAGTTTGAAATAAAGTACTCTACTCTATTTTCAGGAAAAAATTCTTTTAACTCTGAATATAATTGTCCTGCTAATGTTTTATTATGTGCTAAAACCAACGCTGGTTTATTATATTCTTTGATAACATTAGCAACAGTAAATGTTTTTCCTGTTCCAGTTCCCCCAAGTAAGACTTGTTCCTTTTTACCTGCTTTTAAACCATCTACAAGTTCTTGAATAGCTTGAACTTGATCTCCCATTGGTTGAAAAGGAGAAACGAGTTTAAACTGAGACATAGTTTCACCACCTTATTTTATGATTTTCATTAACTGGTCATACTGTTTATCATTTTCATGATTATTGATATAAATCATCATTCTTGCAACCAGCATTTGTTTATCACTTTGACTATACTCTCCATCTACATTTAAATGATTATCTGTTTCAAATTGTTGTAATGCTGCTTGTGTATTAACTGAAAAATAACCATCTTCTCGATCAACAGAATATCCTAAAATATTGAGCATCTTTTGCATAGATTTAATACGTGTATTTACACAATCAACTTTTAAGGTTTCTTTTACATCTTTTGTTGTAATTCCTGATAATGAAACATTATCAACTTCTTCATCAGGTGTTAGACCCTTTTCATTAATACATGTTCCATTAGGAATCATCCATTTAGCATACGTATACTTTAAAACTGATCCATCAGAAAGCGTTTTTTGAGTTTGTGCACTTCCTTTTCCATAAGTTGTTTTACCAATAAGTTGATATCCTTTTTCACTTTGTAAAGCTCCTGCTGTTAATTCAGAAGCACTTGCTGTATTTTCATTTACAAGAATATAACCATTTTCAAATTCATATTTTTTATCTGATTCTGCATAATATTTTTTTGCTGCACTATTTTTTTCTTTCATTTGATAAATTACTTCATCTGAAGTAAAGAATAAATCTAAAATATCTGTAGCAGCTGTTAAATAGCCTCCACCATTATCTCTTAAATCAATAACTAATGTTTGAATATTTTTCTTTTTAAACATTTCTAAGGCTATTTCTACTTGCTTAGCGGTATCTGTTCCAAAAGTTGATAATTCAATATATCCAAAAGATACATTTCCTTGTTTTCTTATTTCATAAAAAGCAGAAGTATCTAATGCGCCTCTTGTAACTGTCACATCACTTGTTTTTTGATTATTTAAAATCGTTAATGTAACTTCTGTTCCATCTTCACCTCGCACATAGTCTCTTACTTGATCAGTACTTGCTTGTGCTAATTCATTTCCATCTGCTTTCGTGATAATATCGCCAACTTTTAAGCCTGCTTTACTTGCTGGTGAATCACTATATACTTTAGTAATCATGGCCCCTTGTTCTACCATAGAAAAACCTACACCAATGCCTTGATAATTTCCAGCAACTGTTTGATTAAATTCAACAGCTTCTTTGCTTGTTAGATAACTTGAATGAGGATCATTTAATCCTGCAACCATTCCTTCAATAGCAGAGGTATTTAAATTTACATCCTGATCATTCGTATTTACCCAATACTTATCTAAAGTATCATAAACTTCATTAATAATACTGCTATCATTTGTATTTTTAACAATAACATTCTTTTTTGAAACATAGCCTGCAAAATACCCAATTGCAAGACAAACAATAATCAAAATAACAATTAAAACTTCTTTGATTGGTCTTTGTTTTGTTTCTTGTTTTACTTCTTTTTTTGGCGGTCTAATAAAATCATCCATCATTTTCACCTCACCATAACATATTATCATATTTTAAAAAGCATTTATATCATTAATCAAAACCTATTTATTAGTTTCTTTTTTAGACACATTATATCGTTTTTTTACCCATAAGTCACGCTTTTTGCATGAGTCATTTATTATTTTGTCGTATTTTTTTAGTAATTGTTTCCATATAAGATTGAAAAGGTTTTACCTTTTCTTGATGATTTCCAACATATTCTTTAAAACATTCTGCAAAATATTCTTTTTTTGTCTTTTGTTTGAATAATGTTTTATTTTCTTTATAAAGTTTTATAAATTGTTTAGAAGAACTAAAATGATACTTTTCATCAAAATAATGTCCTAATTCATGAATAATTACTCCTTCACTTGCGACATTCTCAAGATGCGGATGAACTAAACGAATAGTTGCAGGAGGAATCATTTCGCCTGAAATGATCAAATTATCTTTTTTTATACTATAATTATAAAGCTCAATTTTACCACCTGAATTAAAAAAGATTTCTAAATATTGATCATCATATGAATAACCATATCCTCCTTGTAGTTCTTCCTTAATATAGCTATCTCCAAATTCATTCATTTCTAACCAACTGTCTTTAAATTCTTTTTCTACATAGACATGTTTTTGAATTTCAATCATTGTTGTTTTAGGTGTACAACCTATTACAAATAATAACAAAACACATAATATTTTTTTCATTTGAACTCCTTTTATTAATATATAAATAAAAAGGTATTTCTACCTTTTTATAATAATTGGTAAATCATAATCATGAGTGGCATTGTAATAATACTAAATATAACTCCCATCACATTCATAATACTTGCATATCCTGGATGTTTATTATAAAGCTGTGCAAATTGTGTAATCGTTGCAGCCGGTGGTGCAGATGCAGCTAAAATTGTAATCAACAAAATTTTGTCGGCATCAACTGTTAAACGAGACATACCTGTAAATTTAAAAATAAGAATCATAATTAATGGAAAGACAACTAATCTAAATAAAGAAATTAAATATGTTCTCTTTTCTACAAAAATACTCCTTAAATCCATTTCTCCAATAAGCATTCCAATAACAATCATTGCTAATGGTCCCATCATACTTCCTACTTTAGAAAAAGTATCAACAAGTAAAGATGGTAATTGTAATTGAAACATAAAAAGACAAATTCCAATAATGATAGCAATAATATTAATATTTAATAGAATCTTTTTTACGTCAAATGATGGTTCATTACAAACTAGACTTTTAGCATGTGTCCATAATAAAATAGTTTGTATAACCATATAACCGCTTGAATAAATGACCCATTCATTCCCTAAGATGGCTCCTACTAAAGGAATAATTAAATTACCAGAATTCGAATAAATAAGTGTTGCTTTTTCAATAGGTGTAAAACCAAAAATTTTTCCTAATAAATTAGCAAGTGGAATAAAAATGATATGTACTAAAATAGCCCCTAAAAAAGATATTCCTAAACCAATCAACTTATCTGATGTAAAATCAATCATAAAAGAATTGATAATGGCACAAGGGCATGCAACATATAAAAGTAAAATAGATAATACTTTACTATTTTCCGCTGTTAAAACTCGACCTCTTACAAGCAAAAAGCCAAAAAAGATCATAATAAATAATTGACATATTTGTTGAATTAACAAAATACTTAATTCCATTATATTCACCTCAAGGGA
>ERZ773149.2283-NODE-2283-length-13812-cov-10.426474_pt1 | contig 13812 bp, 10 predicted proteins | sample MGYA00511081_ERZ773149 | MGnify/ENA primary metagenome ERZ773149 (study PRJEB29015, sample SAMEA2737846) | human gut metagenome | biome: human gut; feature: human-associated habitat; material: faeces | place: China | collected 2012 ...
AGGGCGATCCCGAGGCTCCCTTCCAGATGCTGGTGTCCTCTGTGGACTACAACGAGTTCGTTGGCCGCATCGGCATCGGCCGCATCCAGAACGGCGTCGCCAAGGTGGGCGAGGAAGTGGTCGTGTGCGACTGGCACAACCCCGACCTCAAGATGCGCGGCCGTCTGACCAAGCTGTATGACTTCCAGGCCAATGGCCGTCAGCCCTGCGACAACATCACCGCAGGCGACATCGTGGCTTTCTCCGGTCTGCCCGACGTCACCATCGGCAACACCCTGTGCAGCCCCTCCAATATCGAGCCGCTGCCCTTCGTGAAGATCAACGACCCCACCGTCGAGATGACCTTCTCCGTCAACGACAGCCCGCTGGCCGGCCGTGAGGGCAAGTATGTCACCAGCCGCCAGATCCGTGACCGTCTGCAGAAAGAGCTGCTGAAGGACGTCGCTCTGAAGGTGGAGGATTCCGCCACCACCGATTCCTTCCGTGTCATGGGCCGTGGTGAGATGCATCTGTCCATCCTCATCGAGACCATGCGCCGCGAAGGCTATGAGCTGCAGGTCTCTCCCCCGCACGTTCTGACCAAGGTCATCGATGGCAAGACCTACGAGCCTATGGAGCACGTCGTCATCGACGTTCCCTCCCAGTATCAGGGTGCTGTCATGACCGGTCTGGGCCAGCGCAAGGCCATCCTGCAGCAGATGGAGTCTCTGGGTTCCGACCGTGTGCGTCTGGAGTTCCGTATGCCCAGCCGCGGCCTGTTCGGCTACCGCAACCAGTTCCTGACCGATACCCACGGCGAGGGCATCATCAACCAGATCTTTGACGGCTACGATGTCTGGGCTGGCATGATCGCCAACCGCTCCACCGGTTCTCTGGTCAGCTTTGAGACCGGCGAGGCCGTCACCTACGGCCTGTTCAACGCGCAGCAGCGCGGCACTCTGCTGGTGGGCGCCGGCGAGAAGGTCTACGAAGGCATGGTCATCGGCTACACCGCTTCCGGCGAGGACGTCGATGTCAACGTCTGCAAGACCAAGCACCTGACCAATACCCGTGCTTCCGGCTCTGACGATGCTCTGCGCCTCATCCCCATCAGCAAGCTGAGCCTCGAGGGCTGCCTCGAATTCCTGGCTCAGGACGAGCTGCTGGAGGTCACTCCCGAGAACCTGCGCATCCGCAAGCAGATCCTCAACCACGAGCAGCGCATGAAGGCCAAGAGCAAGATGAAGTAAGCCTTCCTCATAAAATGCAAAATGTCCCGTCCTCTGTACTCTATGTGCAAAGGGCGGGATTTTTGTTTGTCTTTATTCCTCTTCTCCGGTCATTTTCTGCCGGGCCAGCGCCTGCAGTTCTTCCAGTGAGCTCACCTTCACCTTGTTCGTCTTGTGCTTTTGGAAATGCTTTGCCCCCTTTGCGTCCCGGTGATGGCCGTGTCCCCGATGGGTCGGCTTCGGCGGTTTTGCGGCAGGGACACCCCCCGTCTCCGGGAGCGGACTGTTTTTCCGGTAGAGGTCGTGCTGGACGATGTATTCCAAATACTCCATGATGGTCTTCTTGTGAATGGCCTGACTGTGATAGCCGGGGATGTCCTCACTCTCAGTCAGATGGCTCCTATGGGTGTTCTTGTGATAGAGCCAGATCTTATCTTTTCCCTTCCAGACGAGCCGCCACCCGCCGATGGACGTCGTGACGTCGATCTCGCCATCCCGCAGCACACACTGCATCCCTCTCTGGCTGCAGAAGGACTCTATCTGCGTCCGGGTCTGCCCATACCGGATGCCCAGCGGTGAACACCGGTCGCAGGCCGTCAGGCCGAGGGCTGCCGCATCGGCTCTCCCGAAAAGCGGCTTCCACTGCAGATAGTCCGGCCCCTCCCGGAACGGTTTGCAGCAGGGGCAGGCACGGTCATGGTAAAGCTTTTGCGGGTCGCCCTCCCGGTAGAACAGCTTCGGTGCCGGCGGATAATTCTGCGGCGTCCCCAGAGCACCTGCGTGAGGCTGGAACTTCACTGCGTGCAGCCGCTCCATCTCCCAGAGATACAGCGCCTTCTTCTTTTGGCAGTCTCTGCAGAGGGCAGCACCTTCCAGAAGCACCTGCGGCGTACAGGGCTGTCCGCCCGTCAGGCCGAGATGACTGCATCCCGGCAGGTGGACGGTGTTTGTCCTGGGGTTAAGGCAGAGTTCTGTCTGCGTCCACTCCTCGCTCTGCGCCGCAAGCTGGCTCACCCTGTCCCACAGCTCAAGCAGAAAGCCTGCCCGGTATTTCGGCTGGTAAAACGTCTCCCGGGTCGTCTGGACATGAAACGCCCTCAGCACCTGCTGAAAAGGCACCCGGCCCCTCTTTCTGGGGCGGACGACTGCTCCCAGCAGTTCTTCCAGCAGAACGACTTTCGCCGTGCAGAGGCGATGTCCGCAGTCATGCATCGCCTGCCGGAACAGCTCATACTCTTTCCGGCTCCACAGGACCAGAACGTCATAGGCCGGGAAGGTCTCCGCTACCGTATTCAAAATCTCTTTTTGCGGCTTTGCTGTTTCCAGTACCGTGATGTTGTGGTAAACAGCATCTTTTGTCCACTGCGTCAGGGCGCTCATGTCGTCCAGATGGGTGTAGCGTCCGTACCGCGTCATTCCATTCGGGCTATAAGACTGACAGCAGACCGCAAAAATATCGCCCGGCACGGGCATTTCGGCCCGGGCATTCCACATGAGCGTCACAAACAGGTACTTCATTTTTACCGTCCTTTCCTCTGGCCGTGCTCTCTTCTGCCTCCTATTTTACAAATCATCTGTCCGATAAAACTCTCTTTTGAGATTTTTTGCAGCAAAAATGCCCTGGATCCTGCGATTCAGGGCATTTGCCGTTGTATTTTTGAAATTTCAGCCTGCATAGGCGCTGCCGGGCGTCCATGCATTATCGGCAGAATACTTGGCGTGGTTGCGCAGATAGGTCACCCACGCGCCGTAGCCGTTGCCCGCCGAGAAGTGGACGCCGTCCGGCGCAGCCAGCACCTCTTTCAGGTTGCCCTCGCCGTCGGCCAGCGTCTCCCACAAATCGAGGTAGACACAGCCCTTATCTGCGGCCAGCAGGGCCAGCTGCTCGTTCACCGAGCGGATGATGTCCGAGGCAAGGCCCGGCTTTTCCGCTGCGGCCTCGGGGCGGACGGGCGGGATGGACTCAACATAGATGACGCAGTCCTCCCCCAGCGTCTGGCGCAGCACGTCCAGCATCTGGCCGTAGTAAGCGAGGAAGCGGTCCGCCGCACCCACGGTGGTCAGGGTGTTGGTACCCAGCAGGATATACAGCTTCTTGGGCTGAGCAGCGGCCAGCACGTCCAGCGCGACTTCCTCGCCCCGCACACTGCTCTTGACGGCGCTGCGGTTGACGATGGCATCCGGACCAACGCCGGTGTAGCCGCAGATGAGCGCACCGCCGAGGTTGATCTTATAGTCGGAGAAGCCCACCGTCAGGCTGTCGCCGAGGAAGGCGGCATCAGAGAAGTAACTCAAATCGACCTGGCCGCTGGCAGGCTGGCGGATGACGCTGCTGTCGTAGGCTTTGACGCTGTAGGCTCCCGCCGTCTGACGGGCCGGGCCGAACTGCTCGAGGGTCACGGCGGGCGTGCCGTCTGCTGCCGCTGTGCCTGCGCTGCCGCTGTCGGTGGTGCTGTCCGCCGCGCCCTGCATGGGCAGCGGGGCCAGAATATTCTGCGCCGTGCCGTTGGCCGTCACGGTGGGCAGCTCTTCGGGCTGTGCCTGTCCATGCTCGAGGATGGCCGTGATGGCGAAGCTCACCAGCAGGATGCCGGCCACGGCCCCCGCAAACCGGATGACTCCGCCGGGACCGCCTCTGCGGCTCCGGCCCGTGCTATGATAATCGTGTGAAATGCCCATAAAGGTGTTCCCGCTTTCGTTTGGTTCTGCTCTTAGTCTGCCCGGGTGTCGGCGGGTTATCCCCGCTTTCCGGCCCGGCAGAGCTGTGCAGCACCTATTTTATCATAATTTTTTTGCCTCTGCAACCAATTAGGACTTGCATACAACAGGCAAAACGGTTACAATAGAAGAAGAGCAGGTTTTTGCACACATTTCTCGAAGTGCTTGCACGACCTGCCAGAATTTTTGTGCGAGTTGCAGTCATCGATTGTTGGCTGTTCCCCCGTCTGTACACTGTGCAGGGTGTACGGACCGCGAAACGGGGACGGCGCGGAGCGGTGCTGCGGCGCACAGGAAGTCCAATTTATCGGTAAATGGTACAAGGAGGTTTTCATGGCCAAGAATGTCATCATCGGCCAGAGCGGCGGCCCTACCGCCGTCATCAATTCCAGTCTTGCAGGCGTCTATAAAGCCGCCTGCAGTCTGGGCGCAGACAAGGTCTACGGCATGAAGTACGGCATCGAGGGACTGCTGAAAGAGGAACTCGTGGAGCTGAACGTCCTGCTGGACGACCGGCTCAGCATCGAGCTGCTCAAGCGCACGCCGTCCAGCTATCTGGGCAGCTGCCGCTACAAGCTCCCCGAGCCGGAGGCGGACTCCACGCCCTACGTCAAGCTGTTCACCCTGTTTGACAAGTACGACATCTGCGCGGTGTTCTACATCGGCGGCAACGACTCCATGGACACCATCGCCAAGCTCAGCCGCTACGGCGACCAGGTGGGCAGCAGCGTGCGGTTCATCGGTGTGCCCAAGACCATCGACAACGACCTGTGCCTGACCGACCACACCCCCGGCTACGGCTCGGCGGCCAAGTACATCGCCACCATTCTAAAGGAAGTCATCCGCGATTCTTCCGTGTATGACATCCGCAGCGTGACCGTGGCCGAGATCATGGGCCGTCACGCGGGCTGGCTGGCCGGTGCGGCCTGCCTGGCCGGCGGCGACGACTGTGAAGGCCCGGACCTGATCCTGCTGCCGGAGGTGCCCTTTGATCAGGACAAGTTCCTGGCCAAGGTGGACGCACTGCAGCGGGTCAAGCCCAACGTCATCATTGCAGCCAGCGAGGGTGTCAAGACTGCCGACGGCACTTACCTGTGCGATCTGGTGTCCACCGCCGGGCAGCTGGACGCCTTTGGCCACAAGGCCGTGCTCAGCGGCACCAGCCGGTATCTGTCCGAGCTGATCCACGACAAGCTGAACTGCAAGAGCCGCGCCATCGAGTTCTCTACCCTGCAGCGCTGCGCCAGCCATCTGGCCAGCCGCACCGATGTGAACGAGGCCTATGCGGTGGGCGGTGCCGCGGCGGCAGCGGCCTTTGCGGGCGAGAGCGGCCGCATGATCGCGCTGGAGCGCATTTCCAGCTATCCCTATCAGTGCATTGCCAAGTCGGTGGATGTGCAGCAGGTGGCCAACCTGGAAAAGAAGGTGCCGCTGGACTGGATCACCCCGGACGGCATGCAGGTGACGGCGGCCTTTGAGGAGTACGCCCGCCCGCTCATTCTGGATGAGGTGACCCCCGTGTACGTCAACGGCACCCCGCGCCACATCCGCCTGTAATCCCCTTTTCCGCGTCTGTTTTCGTGCACCTGCACGTTTTATAAAAGCCGAAACAGAAAAAACAAAAAAGGAGAAATCATTATGGGTAAAAATGCAATCGTTGGTCAGTCTGGCGGCCCTACCTCCGTCATCAATGCAAGTCTGGCAGGCGTATTCGAGAGCTGCAAGAGCCGCGGCGCTGAGATCGTTTACGGCATGTGCAACGGCGTTGCCGGTCTGCTGGAGGAGCGCGTGGTGGATCTTTCCACCGTGCTGACCGACGACCTGGATATCGAGCTGCTCAAGCGCACCCCGTCCAGCTTCCTGGGCAGCTGCCGCTATAAGCTGCCCGATTGGCACGATGACGAGACCGTTTACAAGAAGCTGTTCGCCATCCTGGAAAAGCTGAACATTGGCTACTTCTTCTACATTGGCGGCAACGACTCCATGGATACCATCGGCAAGCTGGCCGAGTACGGCAACCGCATCCAGAGTGACATCCGCTTCATGGGCGTTCCAAAGACCATCGACAACGACCTGATGGTGACCGACCACACCCCCGGCTACGGCTCTGCGGCAAAGTACATCGGTGTGGTGATGAAGGAGATCATCCGCGATGCCACTGTTTACGGCACCAATTATGTCACCGTGGTCGAGATCATGGGCCGCAACGCCGGCTGGCTGACCGCTGCTGCCTCTCTGGCCAAGAGCGATGACTGCGAGGGCGTGGATATGATCTGCCTGCCCGAAGTCCCCTTCAACGTGGAGCACTTCATTGAGAAGGTCCGCGCCATGCAGGAGAAGAAGCCAAGCATCGTGATCGCTGTTTCCGAGGGTGTCAAGCTCGAGGACGGTCGTTATGTCTGTGAGCTGGCCGATGATGTGCACGCAGTGGACGCTTTCGGCCACAAGGCACTGACTGGTACCGCACGCTATCTGGCAAATGTGGTCGCCCGCAATCTGGATACCAAGACCCGCTGTATCGAGCTGTCTACCCTGCAGCGCTGCGCCGGTCACCTGACCAGCCGCACCGATATCACCGAGGCTTACCAGGTGGGCGGCGCTGCTGCCAAGGCTGCCTTTGAGGGTGTCACCGGTCAGATGGTCGCCCTGAAGCGCATCTCCAACAGCCCCTATCAGTACATCACCGAGCTGCACCCCATCAGTGAAGTTGCAAACCTCGAGAAGAAGGTTCCCCTGAGCTGGATGAACGAGAATCACACCCAGATGACCGAGGAATTCCTCGAGTATGCCCGCCCGCTGATCCAGGCTGAGCTGACTCCGCTGTACATTGCAGGTCTGCCCCACCACATCTACATGAAAAAGTAATTTCTCCTTTGAATCTTTCTAAGGCATAGCAAAACTCCCGCCCGGCTCCGGGCGGGAGTTTTTTGCTGTGTGGCTTATGAATTACTGTTTGCCCAGCTGCCAGAACGCCACGGCGCTGGCGGCGGCAACGTTCAGGGAATCGACCCCGTGGGACATGGGGATCTTGACTGTGTAATCGCAGGAAGCGATGGTGGTATGGGAAAGGCCGTCTCCCTCCGTGCCCAGCACAATGGCAAGCTTCGGCTCCCGGGCAAGGGCTTCGTCATCAATGCTGACCGAACGGTCACTCAAGGCCATGGCAGCCGTCTTGAAGCCCAGGGCATTCAGCTGAGCAAGCCCCTTTTCGGGCCAATCAGCAGGTGTTTCACCGATCTGCGCCCAAGGCACCTGAAATACCGTGCCCATACTCACGCGCACGGCCCGGCGGCAGAGCGGGTCACAGCAGGAGGGGTTGATAAGAACAGCATCCATGTTCAGCGCTGCCGCGCTGCGGAAGATGGCACCCACGTTGGTGGAATCCACAATGCCCTCCAGCACGGCCACCCGCCGGGCGTTCCGGCAGAGCTCCTCCACGGTGCGGGGCTTCGGACGTTGAAAGGCGCAGAGCACGCCCCGGGTCAGCTCGTAGCCTGTCAGTGCAGCCAGCAGCTCCCGGTCAGCAGTATAAATGGGTGCATCCCCGCAGCGGGTCAGGATCTCCGCCGCAGGGCCGGTGATCTGCCTGCGCTCCATCAGCAGGGAGACCGGTACAAAGCCTGCATCCAGTGCCCGGGAGATCACCTTGGGGCTCTCGGCAATGAAGATGCCTTTTTCGGGTTCCAGCCGACTGCGCAGCTGTTTCTGCGTCAGGCGGGCGTAGGGGTCCAGCTCCGGCGCGTGAAAATCCGTGATCTCAATGATATTGGGCATGGGGAGATTCTCCTTTTTCTGTATGAATAGTCTTATTGTAGCACAACCCGGATGCAATTGCAAAATACATGGCAGGCATATTCGTTTTACATAGTCAAAACCGCCAAAAATCACCTTTTGTTTTTGACAAATCCGTCAACTCGCGTTATAGTATAGGGGTAAAAAATCAGAGGGGGAATTTGTATGAATTCCAAGAAAAAGCGCCGCGGCCAGATGTCGGAAGCGTTCTGCACGGCAATGTTCCTTTCACTGTCCGGCGGCCTGCAGGACGTATACACCTATCTGTTCCGGGGCAAGGTGTTTGCCAACGCCCAGACCGGCAACATCGTGCTGATGGCTGTCCATGCCTTTGCCGGGGAGTGGGGGCGTGTGCTGCATTATCTTGTGCCCCTGTGCTTCTTTGCGCTGGGCGTGTTCGCGGCAGAGCTGATGCACCAGAAGCTGCAGAATCTGCAGCGGCTCCACTGGCGGCAGCTGGTGGTGCTGTGTGAGATCGTGATGCTGTTTGTGGTGGGCTTTTTCCCGCAGGAGTGGAATCTTATGGCCAATGCGCTGGTCTCGTTTGCCTGTGCGATGCAGGTGCAGACCTTCCGCAAGGTGAACGGTTATGCCTTTGCCAGCACCATGTGCATCGGCAACATGCGCAGCGGCATGGACTCCCTCTGCAGCTGGGTGCTCAACCGCAATCCTGCTGCCCTGAAAAAATCCCTTTATTACTGGGGCATCATCCTCCTGTTTGCGCTGGGCGCGGGCCTGGGCAGCCTGGCGCTGGACCTCTGCGGCGCAAAGGCCATCTGGCTCTCCTGCCTGCTGCTGGCCGTCAGCTTCTGCCTGATGTTCCTAAAAGAAGATGTGGAAGAGATCAAAGAAGATCTTGAAGCACTGGAAGCAAAACATTAAATCAAGGAGTTTCCCTCAGTTTCACGCTGTTTACCGCCATGCCAAAGGCTCCCCTAGTAGGAGAGCTGGCGAGCGCCAGCGAGACTGAGGGTTTATTTTTCTCCGGATCTATCCAACACTTCCCCGGTTTCCTTCGTCTTACAGGCAGAACGACGCAATGAAAGGAGGAAGCCCCATGTGGGAGCTGCTGTACGAGACCTTCTGGGACAGGCTGGAACACTTCTGTTTCAATCTCTGCCGGGACGAGGCCCGGGCAGAGGATCTGACCCAGGAAGTCTTTCTGCGGGCACTGCAGAACCGGACCCTTATCAACAGCTTTACGGAACGGCAGTGCAAGGCCTGGCTGTTTACCACAGCGCGGAATCTCTACTGCGACCAGCTCCGCCGGGCGGCAAAGGAGGAGCAGCTGCTCAGCACCTTTTTCCCGGAAGAGGACAGTGCTGAACCGGATTCCGCGCTGGACACAGTGGAAGCCGCCAGTCTGCTGGCTCTGCTCACCCCGGAAGAACGGCGGCTGTTCACCCTGCGCTATACAGCGGGCTACAATGCCAGCGAGATCGGTCAGCTGCTCAGTCTCCCGCCCGGCACGATCCGCAGCCGCCTTGCCCAGATACGCCTTCGCCTCAAAACTGAACTTACGGAGGATTAAATGATGAAAAAGAACCTGAATGTGGACGCTATGATCCTGGACCTGCGCAATGTGCAGGAGGATTTTCTTGACCGCTATGAGCAGATCAAGCTGGACTGCATGATCGCGCTGACCTCGCCCCGGGTGCAGACGCTCCTGAGCCAGCACAACATTTCTCTGGATTCGATGCTCTGCAAAAATGTCCCGGAGGAGGTCTCGGTGGGTGTGGTCAATGGCAAGGTCACACTGAGCTCTGCCAGCCAGACCGCCGCCGGGCAGGTACTGGTGGTCAACGGCAAGCTGATGATCACACCGGATGCTGCGGAGGTTTTACAGAAGTACGCCTGCATTCTGGTCAACGGTATGATCTACTGCCCGCAGTGCCTCTCGGCAGTGGTATCCGCCCGCTGCATCCTGAACGGAAAGCTGGCGGTCTACCCCGATGATGCAGTGCTCCTGCCGGGAAGCTCCATCAAGCTAGACAACACCTTCCTGCTGCGGGCACAAAGCCGCCTGTACTGGAATGAACATCGCTTCCTGGCGGTTGACCCCAGGTTCGACACTGCCGCACTGGCCGCAAAGGGCTGCAGCTTTTCCGCTCCAAAGGCCATCCTGTGCGCAAGCCTTGCGCCCGTTCTGGCCCCGCTCTTCCCGGATTCCACCGAGCTGATCATCGTGCCGGACGGCACCGCCGTGGTGGAGGACGACCTGGAGCTGACCGCCTCTTCCCTGCGCCGGTATGGCACCCGTCTCTATGTGCTGGGCGATGCTGTCATCCCCGCAGAGAGCGCAGACCTGCTGGCTCAGATCGAATTCCTGCATGTTACCGGTGAAGTAGAGCTGCCTGATGCTCTGGAAGCGGCCTTCTTTGCCATCCCTGAGCTGGAATGCGGCAAAGTAGTCCACGAGGACGCTCTGCCCAAACAGACCCGCGCCAAAGCAAAGGATGAGGAGCCCGATCCGGATACCGTGACCCTCAGCGGCATCCAGCTGACCCTGTAATCCGCACCGTTCCTCCCTGCCCCGCTCTTTCCGGCAAAAGCTTTCTGCTGGAAGGAGCGGGACTTTTGTTGATTTTTTATTGCACCCGCTCCTCTGATATGATATACTGTTTTTGTATTGTGTAATTCCCCGGGCACACTTCCGCTGTGGAACCCGCTGCCCGGGCAGGATATGGGAACCAAAATCAGGAAGAGGAGCAACGAATGAAAAAAGGATTTGACAACGACAAATACCTGCAGATGCAGTCGGAGCACATCCGGGAGCGGATCGCGCAGTTCGACAACAAGCTGTATCTGGAATTCGGCGGCAAGCTGTTCGATGACTACCACGCCTCCCGCGTGCTGCCCGGCTTCCAGCCCGATTCCAAGCTGCAGATGCTGCTGCAGCTGAAGGATCAGGCCGAGGTCGTTATCGTCATCAACGCTGAGGACATCGTCAGCAGCAAGGTGCGCGGTGACTATGGCATCACTTATGATCTGGACGTTCTGCGTCTCATCGACGCATTCCAGGAGCGCGGCCTGTTTGTGGGCAGCGTATGCGTGACCATGTACACCGCTGCCCCCGAGGTGGAAGCCTTTGAGAAGCGGCTGAACAGCCTGGGCATCCGCACCTTCCGGCACTATAAGATCCCCGGCTACCCCAACGACGTTGCCCGCATCGTGAGCGACGAGGGCTATGGCCGCAACGAGTACATTGAGACCCAGCGCCCGCTGGTGGTTATCACGGCTCCCGGCCCCGGCAGCGGCAAGATGGCCACCTGCCTGTCCCAGCTGTACCACGAATACAAGCGGGGCGTGAAGGCCGGTTATGCCAAGTTTGAGACCTTCCCCATCTGGAACATCCCCCTGAAGCACCCGGTCAACCTGGCTTACGAGGCTGCCACTGCCGACCTGAACGATGTGAACATGATTGACCCGTTCCATCTGGAGGCCTATGGCAAGACCGCGGTCAACTACAACCGCGACATTGAGATCTTCCCCGTGGTCAACGCCATGTTTGAGCTGATTGCAGGCAAGAGCCCCTACCACTCCCCCACCGACATGGGCGTGAATATGGCAGGCAACTGCATCGTGGATGATGCGGCCTGCTGCGAAGCTTCCCGCAACGAGATCGTCCGCCGCTACTTCAAGGCCCTGTGCGACCTCAAGAACGGCGCACAGATCCAGAGCGAGGTCTACAAGCTGGAGCTGCTGATGAATCAGGCCGGACTGACCCAGGGCAGCCGCCCGGTGGAGCAGGCCGCCCATGCAGTCTCTGAAAAGACCGGCGGTGCCCCCGCCGCCGCCATTGAGCTGCCGGACGGTACCGTTGTCACCGGCAAGACCGGCCCCCTGCTGGGTGCCGCTTCCTCCGCTCTGCTCAACGCGCTGAAAAAGCTGGCCGGCATCGACCAGGAGCTTGACCTCGTTTCTGCTGCCGCCATCGAGCCCATCCAGACCCTCAAAACCAACTATCTGGGCAGCAAGAACCCCCGCCTGCACACCGACGAGATCCTGATTGCCCTGTCCAGCTCGGCCGCGCAGAATCCCACTGCTGCAGCCGCCCTCAAGCAGCTCTCCCACCTGAAGGGCTGCGATATGCACTCTACCGTCATCCTGTCCAGCGTGGATATGGACACCGTGAAGAAGCTTGGCATGTATCTGACCTGCGAGCCCGCTTATGAGGAAGCAGACCGGATGTACCACAAGAAGTAAAAAATAATGACCCTCTCTGTCATTGCTTTGCATTGCCGTCTTTCCCCAAGGGCTAGGCGGCCGCATCTGCGCGACGGAGAGGGTCATTTTTATTTCCGGGTCTGTTCCCAGTAGGCTCCCATGCTCTGGCCGGGCTGGTCTGTGACATCATCGTTCAGATAGTCTGCAAGACCAAAGGCTTCCGGCTTCCAGCTGCGGGCGGCTTCCACGGTGGGGTATTCCACCTCAGCGTACCAGAACGCAGTGGGCTGGCCCTCATCCACGTGGTTCACCTCCAGCACAAGGCCATCGGGCAGGGCGTAGCTTCTGCGGATCTTCCCGATCAGGGGCTTGCCGATGATCTTTGTTTCCAGTTCATCAAACAGTTTCTTGTCGATGGGGCGCTCGATCTCCTCCCGCGCAAGCCCGCTTCCGGACTTGAAGCAGAGGATATAGGCCGTCTCGCCGCCTTTGAGCGCCTCCTCCCGGATGCGCACGGTGGGCCGCACGCTGATATATCCCTGCCGCATGGCAAACTCTTCCTTGAGCGGCAGAGCCGGGAGGTTTTCACCCTCCGGCCAGCCGTTCACCATCCATTTGCGTTCGATTTCCATCGTCATTCCCTCGTTTCTGCTGATTTTGTATTTATTCTAGCACGTTTTTATGTTAGAATAAATATCAGTATGAAATTTTAGCATCCTCACCCTCTCAGTCAATGCCTAACGGCATTGCCAGCTCCCCCAAAGGGGGAGCCAAGAGCCGCTCTGTATTCAAGCTTGATGAGACTGAATCGAAAATCGCCAAAGGCTCTCCCTTTGGGAGAGCTGGCGAGCGGAGCGAGACTGAGCGGGCGAGCCAGTTATAACAGGAGCAACTATGAAATCTTCTCGCAATTACCCCGTTTACACCGTCAACAAACACGCCGAGGGCCTGCTGGTGGGCGGCCACCCCTGGGTGTACGAAAACGACATCCTGGGTTCCCCGGAGGCGGAGCCTGAAAACGGCACGCTGGTCGATGTGGTCAGCACAAAGGGTGCCTATCTTGGCACCGGTTTTCTCTCGCTGAAAAGCAAGATCCGGGTGCGGCTCATCTCCCGCAACGCCAACGACACCTTTGATGCCGCTTTCTGGAAGCGCCGTGTCGAATACGCCTGGGCCTACCGCAAGACCGTGCTGGAGCCTGCCGACCTGACCGCCTGCCGTGTCATCTTTGGCGAGGCTGACCAGTTCCCGGGCCTGACTGTGGACCGGTTCAACAATATCCTTGTCACCCAGACCCTGAGCGTGGGCATGGAAAAGCTCAAGCCCATCCTCTTCCCCCTGCTGGCAGAAGTCCTGCGCGCTGACGGCCAGACCATTGAGGGCATCTACGAGCGCAACGATGAGGCTCTGCGGGCCAAGGAGGGCCTGGCACAGAACAAGGGCTGGTTTGACCTGCCCGGCGAGACGCACCCAGACAGCACCCAGACTGAGATCTGCGAGAACGGCGTGTTCTACCACGTCGATTTTGAGAACGGCCAGAAAACCGGCTTTTTCCTCGACCAGAAATACAACCGCCGGGCTGTGGCCCGCATTGCTGCCGGTCACACTGTGCTGGACTGCTTTACCCACACCGGCAGCTTTGCGCTGAACGCCGCCAAGGGCGGGGCTGCCCGGGTCACCGCCGCTGACATCAGCGCCGAGGCCATTGCCATGGCCCAGCGGAACGCCCAGCGCAACAACCTGACCAACATGGATTTTCTCTGCGAGGACACCTTTGAGCTGCTGCCCCGGCTGGAAAAGGAGGGCCACCCCTACGACTTTATCATCCTTGACCCGCCGGCCTTTACCAAGGCCCGCCGTACGGTGGAGAACGCCATGCGCGGCTATAAGGAGATCAACTACCGCGCCATGAAGCTGCTGCCCCGGG
>ERZ773149.2306-NODE-2306-length-13665-cov-7.092432_pt1 | contig 13665 bp, 19 predicted proteins | sample MGYA00511081_ERZ773149 | MGnify/ENA primary metagenome ERZ773149 (study PRJEB29015, sample SAMEA2737846) | human gut metagenome | biome: human gut; feature: human-associated habitat; material: faeces | place: China | collected 2012 ...
TCATGGCCCTGGATACCGAAATACATTAACAAACGAGAAAGCGTTACTCGATATTGGATTTGTTTATTGAGTATCGGCTTCAAATGCCCGTGATTGCTGGGTTTCTTGTAATGCGTTTTCTCAGTGGGTACACCCTTGTGTACACGGTATTTTGAGGTGCTGCCTTTGGCTGCTCATTTTATGCTCTCATGCTTGCTGTTCTGGCCTCTTATCTTTTGCGCCTTATTGTATGATACCTCTATCCCACAATAAGGAATCAGCCAGCCATGAGAATGACCAGCCGCAAAAAAGAGATACTCAGCTACTTTGAGCCGGATAACCTCGAATGGGTGACGGGTGAGATTGGTGCGCCGCCGTTCGATGTGTCGGGCGTGGCCTACCTTCTTCATGGCATGGCGTCGTTCGATAAGCGCCACCAGCTAGAATCAACCCGGCGAACTCTTGAAAGTATGGTTGCTGGTGGGTTGCTTGAGCGGGTGACAGTGTACGAATCCCGGCAGATAAAAAGCGGCGGTGAGACTAGCGCAACGGTCGTGCGCTACGGTTTACCCGGTCAGTGTGCCGTTGTGCGCGATACTGGCGGCGCTGATAACGCAATATCAGGTGAATACATGCGGGTCAGTTGATGAGGCCCTCGTTCCTCGTGCGCGACGTATCAAACAGTATAAAAATCCAGGTCTAAAATACCTTTACTCGTCAGTATTGATTAACGGGCCTCATCCCTTAGAGGGTAAGGCTTTGAGGGGAATTAGCTGGCGAAAAATGTAAAGGTAAATAAAGGTAATTTGCTTAATACGCATAAGTTACATGCGGAGTAATCCCGTATCTACCTGCGCGGATCTGGCTTCTTCCACTGGTAGGCAGGCGCTCGCATCATCTCCCCGAACCGTTTGCGCCGGGCTGTATCAGCTTCAATAATGCGCTCCATTTCCCGAACCTCTGCCGGAGTAAGCTGGTGGCCTTCATGCTCCAGTTTAGCGGCTGTGATTGCGGCTATCTGCTGTGGTGTCATGGTTGCCCCTGTTGCGTAGTTTTGGGCGATCAATATACTGTCTGAAACATAATTGCGCCGGGTATTAGTCTGTCCGCTCTCAAACGCCCTTTTTGGGCGTTTTGCTTTTACAGCTTCGGGCCAGTATCTTTGGCAGCTTTCCCTGTCTTACGCTCAATCACGCCCGTGATTCTATCTACTACCGGACTGAATTCCTTCCAGTAAGCCATCTCCATTGCCGACAACTCCGCCCGTTTCCTGTAAAACGTAGCCCAGCGCATCCCCTTTGGTTTCGGGAACATGCGAATGTCATTAAACAGATTATTGGTAAGGTCATTGTTGCCCCAAATCGCGTATCGCTGCTGGTGTATCTTCATGCGCATCCTGTCCAGTCTGGCGGCACTCTGGCTTTTATAGTGGAGATTCCAGCATTCCCGGCATCCGATATCTTTCCTGCCGATATACAGCTTTGCTACCCGTTTCGTGCAATGAGGGCAAACATACCATTGCCGAACTCCGTAGCCAGCCTGTGTGGTCGTGGTTCTGATTCTCCGTGTAACGCCGTTGATCGTCATGGCGTAGCCGTCTGCCTGTCGGGAGATATGCAGGGTTCCGCGCTCTGTCTGGCAGGAAAGCTGCGTACCGGGTACTGCGTCCACCAAATTGCTGCGGATGTGCGCAAGGAATTTCAGACTAATGCAGGGTAAGTCCGTGGTATAGCTGCGCGTTCTGTTTCTCACTGGCTGGCCTCCTGCGAATTACTGCGCATTAACTGCGATCTGCGCAAAAAATGAATGAGAGATAATAAGCGTTTTTCTGCGTACTGCGCACCAGTGGCGCGAACCAGAATATTTTGGACTGCCTAAATCGCATTATGGATTACAGCCCACGACTGGCGCGGATCTCGCTTCATATGGGCTTTGAGTCCGTCCAGTACAGTCCAGTATTTCAACATCGGTGACTATACGGATTGCTAACATGCGCCGCTTTTTTTAACCCTTCGCAGATCCCGCCTTGCTTGCATTGAAACGGATCTCGCTAAACTCAGCTCAAGCCGTGCGATTCTGTCGGCATGTAGCCCCATGAGTCCGTTAATCAATGTCATCTCGCGCCATTCTTCTGTTCCCGGCGTCGGATTAGTCGCCAGTAATAGCCCGTATCTCTCAGCCAGCATGAGGTTTCTTGCACGATTTCGCACCAGCGGAGAAAGCGCCTCTCCTCCCTCAAATGGGAAGAATGCCCGCCGACTGCGTTCGCCATGCTTGACGGCATTAGTATTGCCCAATGGTGCGCCTGCGCCTTTCCGCTTGCCACCCCATCCCGATCTTGATTGTTGGCTATTTTTTTTCATTTAACGGCTCACTGTGCGCATTTTTGTGCGCAAAAACCTTAACAAGCCCTAACAATACCTTAATAAAACTGTATATCTAACTTCCGCCATCTACTGCGAACTGATAGCGCCCAAGCCAGAAATATCAAGCCTCTCCACCATTTTGCGAATGCGCAATTCGCGCTTACAAATTACTGCGAATTCGCAATTTCTGTACGCAATGCCACCGTTAGCATTCGTCAGGTAGTACGCACGTTGAATACGCAGTTTTGCTGCGCACCTGGCTGCGTACTGCGTACCAGTGGAACGAACCAGATATTTAGGACGTCCTGAATCACGATTTGGCTTCCAGCCCACTACTGGCGCGGGTCTGGCGCTGCTAGGGTTTTAAATCCGTCCTAAACAGTACTAAATTTTCCGCCGTTTGGGTGCGTACCTTACTGCGAACCATCGCCCCCGCTGGTGGCCTGTCGTTGCTTCTTGCCGCCATTTAACCGGAATGAGTTACCGTTCGGTTGCGCTATCCCCATGCGGTGCTGAGTTTCGGTGACAGCTTTATGCAGGTCGCCAAAGTTCTCAGCCTTCACGGGCGGGCGCTTCACGTTCTCCAGACACGTTTCACGGCGGCGCTTTACCCATTCCCGATCATCGTCCTCGGTGCATAACAGCATGACTTCCTGCCAGCGTGTAGCTGCCCTGCGATACAGCCCCTTCGCTTCCAGCTCCTCGGCCTTACTGTCCTTTATCATGTGCGTTCCCTTTATCTCTGGCCTTCTCCACCAGCATGGTAGCGGCCTGTTGCTGTTCTGTAGTGACCTCTCCGCATGGTTGCCCGGTCAGGTCGAACCGTGGCCATCAGTAGAAAGCGCTTTCTGATATGGAAAGCGGCGGGCATATGGCGACAATGCCGCTTTCAGTGACCCCTGTCAGCGTGTAGCGGCCCTGCGGTAAAGCCCTCTCTCCTCCAGAGACTCGGCGATCTTTGGCATTTTTAATCACCGGTAAATTCTTTCTCATCAAAGGAGAAATTACGTCCGCTTGTTGAATAAAATAAATTCAGAAGCATACCTATTTTATTATTGGGAACATGGCTCGCATGTTCTGTCATCTTGGCGAGCGCGATTATTTCCCACCAGTAACGCTTCACCATCTTTAAAGATATGTCGTAAGCTCTGTTGTAAAGACTATCGCACTCGCCCTGCGTCGATCCTCTCGCCCGGCATTCCTTCAGTATTTCGCTTATATCGCTGGCATCACCTCTGCCGCCCTTTTTAAGTAATTCCTCCGGGTCATCGCCTGAATACACGTGCTCCGCCATCACGCCGGAAAAACAGATAACCAGTCGCGGAATAACTGCGGATGTACCGCGTGTGTAATTACATACGGCCGCGCAGTCCTCCACCTCTTGCCCGTTGCTTAACCTGGCTATTCTGAACTCATCAGCTAGTGCTATTTGAATCTGCCGTGATCCACTTAACCACGCAGCCAGTGCATGACCTGCCTCATGGATGGCTATATTCCTTTTCCACAGCGGTTTTTTACTTAACTGGATCACAGTATCGTTTTTCATATTGTCCCCGTTCAAAACTGAACATCATCAAACGGCGGGCGCTGGTCAAAATCATCAGGGGTGTTATATAGCTCCCATCCCGGCGCGGGTTGCGTGGTATGGCCCCTGCTGGCTTCGCTTGCTTTGACTGACTCGGCCCGCTTCCCGCCGGGGCGTACCGTTCTGGCGCTGATCACGCTGTCGGCTACTACCTGATACCCCTGCTGTGTACCGCCATCCTTGCCCGCCCACTGATTGACCTGCATCGCTCCGGCAACACTGACTAAATCGCCTTTAACGTGTCCTGCCAGTGCGTCGGCCTGTTTGCCGAATGCCACCACGCCCAGCCAGAAAGTAACCTCTCCGCCCTCTGCTGCATGGCATGGCAGTGCCACCGCTAAACGCCCCATTGTCATGCTGCCGCCGCTGTTTGTCGTTCTGGTCTGGGGATCTGCCACCAGCCGCCCGTATGCTGATATCTGTGCTGTCATTTTGCGAATACCTCGAATTATTAGTTTTGCTAATGAAGATTGCCCGGCACCGTCTTATTGTGGGACACCTTCGCCAGATTTTTTTGTATATAAACAAAAATAGTGTTGTCTCTGTTGTCTTTGTTGTCTCACGGCTCTACAGGCCGCGCCACGTCTGGGTTTTGCTGAGACAACATTTGCAATTTCGTGTTGTCTCACCCGGCATAAATGTTGTCTCACTGCCTGCCGGACTAAAAACACACGTTCGCCCTGTTGTCTCAAAATGGCTAAATGTTGTCTCAATGTTGTCTCAGAAATTAAAATAAAATCCTTATAAATCAATGTAACTTACAAAATGAGACAACAAAGACAACCGAGACAACACTAAAACTACGTATGTGAAAAAAAGATTATTCTTCTGGCTGGCTGCTTTCCTCATCCATGAAGTTGAGCACATAAACGCGAATTTGCCGCCCTCCTTCCCTTACCCGCCCCTGATAACCTCGCCCGCTCGTTGGGGGTGTAAGCATTCCTGCATTCTTGAGAACTTCGGCAAACTGTTTGGTATTGAAGCCCTTTGCAATCTCCTGCTCAAACGCTGCCGGGAAGGTGTAGAAAATTATCGGGTCGCCGTCGTGGTTCCCCTTCTTCCTGTACCCGGCTAAATCACGGATGGGTAAATCGCGCGGGTCATAACCCAGCGGCGCGAATCGACTCAGCCCATAGGCATTTAAAAACGCCTCCGCCTGCTCGATGATCTGCTGGTGCTCTTTGTTCCCCGTGCCGAACTCTTTTAGCCATGCGTTATAGGCGTGCTGTATCGCATCCCGGCACGTTTGAGCATCCCAGCCAGTAACTACGCCACCCATCAGTAAAGCGGCCTCCAGAATGGCAAATCTTGCCCCTACACGGTGAACCTGTTCCCCATAGTCGGCAGGGATTAGACTGCGCCAGCGGGCCTCACACTCACGAACGGCATCAATCGCCTGCTGCTGGTGGTCTGAAAGCCACCTGATCCACTCCCTCCCGGCAGCGCCATGATGGTGCTGATAAGCATCTTTCAGCGCGTCGGCGTGTTCTTTCCCTGTCTGGTGCTCATGAAAGCGCACTGCCTTACTTAACGGGATATTCAGCAAGCGCACCAGTTGCCCCGCTTTTGTCTTGCGTCCTGCGGTGGCTATGAAGGTTTCTAAGTCCATTTCCCCGGTGCTGATTGCCACGGTGCGCCAGCGTTTCAGATCCCGGTTGCCGCCTTCCTTTGCTCCCTGCAATTTCCCCACGCCGTTAAAAAGAGCATAGGCAGACTGTGAAACGCTTACCGGGTCTGCGCCCTGTCCGACTTCATCCAGTGGCATCAGCCCGTCATTGTGGGCGGCGGCCTCGTTTATCAGCCCCAGCGCCGTGCCGTACCACGTCAGGCGCAAGGCATCAGGGTTGCCGTATAGACTGCTCGCCACGTTCTGCGTGGTTGTTTTCCCGGCGCTCGATTGCTCGTAAAAATGAATCCCGAATCCGTCACGATCTGCCAGCCCGATTAACGGTGCTGCCAGTGCGGCGGCAATGCCTGTCATCATCGCGTAGTTACCGTATGCCAGCCGCGCAACACTGTTACGCCAGCTTTCCGACGTTCCTGCTACGGTATACCCGGCAGCGGCTGAACTGCGCCCGCTGAACAAAACAGGCCGCTCAGGTGTGCCGATGATTTCCCCGTCCGGCATGATGTATGCCCCGCACTGCCAGCCTGTAGCATGAGCAACGCGCCACAATTCACGCGAGCCGCTTCGCTGTAACCAGTCGGCAAGAATCGCCCGTAGGCTGTTTTTCGTTGTGACGTTGACGCCACCAGCTTTCAGGGTGCGCCAGCCTTCACGCTCGCCAATATCAGCCAGCGGGATAGCCGCTGTTGTCGGTATGCCTGCACCGAATGCCAGCCATGAGATAATAAGATACTGATCTTTGTCGTCGCGCCCGGTTCCGATAACGTCCATCGGTGAGGCCAGCCAGCTTTCATTGTTGATAATCTCCCCGCTTTCCTTGTCCACCTTCGGCGTTACCCAGAAAACGCCATCTTTGCGGTTCTCAATGTGGGGTTTTAGTGGGTCTTTCTCTGGATGGTCAGTTTTACCGCCCTCAATGGCCTGCAATCGTGGTTTCACGGCTTCCCCTTGAATCTGGTACAGCGAATCACTAAATGCGGCTGTAGCGGCTTCCAGCCCGTTTTGCTGGTGGTGGTCGTTCCAGTCGGCTTTGTAGTCTGTCGGTGGCATTGATACCCAGCCAGCCACGGATAAGGCGGCTTTCTCTGCGGCCTCCCTGCCTGTATTGGCTTCTCCGTTTTGGTGGTGGTCGTTGTCTGCGGCGATAATAATTTGCGCCTTCGGGTGTTTACGGCGCATCACTTCGGCAACGGGTAGCAGGTTGCCCGCGTCAATTGCTGCCACTGCCAGCGCGTCCGGGCGCATCAGGTGAACTGAAAGGGCCGTCGCCAGCCCCTCGGCAATTAAAACGCTCTGCGGCGATTCTGGCGCGTTTACGGCGTGATATGCCCCGCGCTTTGCCGAACCCGTCAGAAGTCGCTTTTCTCCATGCGGTGTAATAGTCTGCGCTGCTGCCACTGCGCCGGATTCATCCACCAGCTCCAGCAATAACGAACCATCCGGCATTATCGGGTAATTAAACCCGGTCAGCCCTTTTGATTGCAGGTACTCAGATTCTCCCTGTATGGATCTCAGGCGCATTCCGGTATACAGACGGGCAAACGTAGCCCTTCGCTGCTCTGCGTCCTCTGCGGCCTTTTTCTGTCGCTCCTGCTCATGCCGCTGGCGGTCTGCTTCCAGTTGCCCCCTTCTCTGGCTCGCTGCCGTCGGGTCGGTTTCTGTCTCCCGGTAATCAATACCCAGCACATCAGCGGCAAGCTGTGCCGCCTCCGTGGTGTCACAGTTGTTCACCTTCTTAATCAGGTCTAAGCCATCGCCCGCGCCGCACTGGTTGCAGATAAAGCTGCCGCGCCCGTTGTCGTCGAATCTGAAACGGTCTTTTCCACCACATGCAGGGCATGGGGAATGGCGGCGCGATGAATCAGGCACGTCGATAGACAATCCAGCCAGCACATAAGGCCAGCGCCCTGCTGCGGCGCTGGTCACTTCGCGGATAAGGTCGATATTACGCATTCGTGTTACCTCCCTCAGTGCGCCGCTGGCATTTCAGGCAAGCCGTTTTCATTCAGATCAGCAATGAACCCATCATGCAGATCTGCCAGCGTTTCACGTCCGAACGGGGTCAGCTCGCCGCGCTCCGTGTCGATCATGGCCTGATAAAAAACAATGGCGTTCGCTGTTCCCTGCTCAATGCCGTAGCGCTCAATCATTGCGCCCTCCATGTTGTTAGCCATCGCCAGACGTTCCGCGAACGGGTAAACCACAATCCCCGCCGTGCCATTGGAGTAAATCGCTACTTTTGACGTTGTGCCGTCAGCCTCCGTGACGGTGGTTGTGCCGTTTTCGCGCTTCATCTCAGAAATGAACGTGGCAGCAATCAGCCAGCGCCACATGGTGACGTTATGCTGCGCGGTAAAGTCGAACCAGCCACGCGCCCCGCCATCAGCAACGGCAAAATGTATGGCGTATCCGATATCTGGCTTGTCGTCGTACTCTCCGGCGTCAAGGCCGTTCACGGCGCTCTCGTAGCTGATAAGAGCAACCTGCTCATATCCCCCGGCATCATTGCGGGCCATGATATTGACGCCGTGCGGTGTGGCTTCGGCGTGTAATAAGTCGTCATTTCTGTGCGTGAATTTCTCTACGTTGCTCATGCCTTGCCGTCCAAACTCAAATCCATATCAACCAACTCGCCTTCTACTGAATCCATCAGCTCGGGGATACCATCCAGAAGGGTAATGACTGCGCCAATAAGATGATCCGTGCCGCTATCTTTTTTAATCGGTGCTTCAAGCCAAAGAGAAAGAACTTGCTGCGCTTGCTTGATACGGCAGGCTGAATCAACCAGGGATAACTTGCTCATGCGCTGCCCTCCGCATCAATTCTGGCTATATCGACAATCGCCAGAACTTTACTCAGCCAGCAATACACGATTTCGGCCTGTTCATCGTTTAGTTGAGTGGCTAAATCAGTCATAACGTGAGCCAGCCCATTGCGGGCGCGGGTCATGCGTTCTGCTGTTCGGTCTGCCAGCGTAAAATCATCCGGGTAAGCCTGCTCGCGCGATAACATCGCTTCGGCTTCCAGCTCTGCCGGGTGGCGGTAGATGGTATTTGTGTTCATTTGCCCGCCCTCCCTTTGGCTTCTTTTTCACTGATTGAGCGCAAGAATGCGGCGTTTGCAGCGCTATCATTCAGCGCCTGCGCAACCTCTCCGATACGTCCCAGCATTGCGCCTAATCTGTACATATCAGCTTTAGCGCCTTCCTCCGGGTAGTCATCGCTATCAGCCGCCCAGAACATGAGATTGCCAATGGCACTAATGCCTAATAACAAATCACTCACAGCCTCATCCGTGCGGCTCTGAATGCCTTTCAGCTCATCAACGGCGGCTCCTTTGCCAAATTCGCAGCGAACTAAATCGTTATACAGGCTCATGCTGCCACCTCACGAATGCGGTTAATCTGGATGTTGGAAAGGCGTTCATTTCTGGCCTGATTTAGCGCCTCAGCTTTGGCGCTGATAGTGCTGCGGGCGTCAACGATATAAACGAACTCGACTAATTCGCCGCTCCGGGCGGTGGCGCATCCTGCAACACGGAAGTAATTAAGCATGTGCGCCCCCTGTGCGAATACGTCCGGCGAAAAAGCAAACGTGATCCCGCGCCAGAATGCGGCGGGCTTCCTGCTCAGTCTCTGCGGCGATATGGTGAATTTTGGCGGTAATTGTCGGCATATCGCGGCGAACTGCTGCGATTAACCAGATAAATGATGGTTTTTGGGTTGGGGTAGTAGCCAGCATAGCGGCAGCCTCTGATTCATGGTCTTGATAACCACCACCGGAAACGCCAATTTCGCTGGTGGTGAACTGTACAGGGTTGGCGTAACCGGGAATCAGAGAAACCGGCGCGGATTGCTCCGCCCCCATACAGTCCACCATTGAAGGGGTGTAACTGCGCGGCACAAAAAAACACGCATGGCGCGTGTTGTGCGCTCTGATAATTACCGGGACGCCAATCCCGGCACCTGATTTTGCAGGTGCGCTATAACCATAAACCGGGTTGGCGATAGTCGGCAAGCCCTTTTTTATGGACGCGCAAAACTCACCTTCGCGCGTACTGGTCGCAGAACTCGAAAAAAACTTAGGATTTATTAGGATTCGCAGCCCAATTCTCAGCCCAGAAAACGCCTCTAAAATGTCGTAATTTGTCGCAACGGCGCGGCGATGAATATCAGGTTTTATAAGGTTCTGCGGGTTAACATTTGCTAACAGGCCAGCCAGATTAAAGGCTCCTTCTTGGACGGCTGATTTACGCAGTATCACGGTGCTACCTCCCGGAATTCCTTCATGAATCGCTCAATAGGCTGTACGCACGGGTGCTGATATCCGTCGCGGTAGAACGTCACGCGGTTATGCTCGACGCGCTCAACGGTCACTACAGCCCCGTGAGAATCCTTGTAACGGCTTCCCGGCTGTGGGTTCTGGTTACGCATGGCTTACCCCCATACGCTTCGCCAGCCAGCGCTGAGACAGTCGTATTAATTCAGCTTTGCGCTGGTCGTAGTCCTGCCCCAGCTCAATTAGCGTGATATTGGTGCTTTCCAGATAGGAGAGGTGTTCAAGCTGTGCGGCGTTCATGCTGTCCCGTGGTTCGCCAGTAATGCCATTTTCCTGCGCCCACTGCTTCGCCGTCATGCCACCCAGCACGATACGGGCGATCATGTTGCTCTCGTTGCTGTAGTGGCGCTGCTGTGTCTGTTTGCCCTGTTCTGCGCGGGCGCTTTCCAGTGCTGCGCACATTGGTTTAAACAGGTTGGCGGCACTGATACGGGCTTTTAGCTGGCGGCGATACTGAGCGGCGATCTCTGGCACGCTGCGCTGTAGTGCTTCCTCACACTGAATGAAGTAACGTCGAACGGCGCGGCCCTGCTCGTTGCGTTCAACCATTGCCACTTCTTTAGCCATATCCAGCGATAGCAGATAATCATGCTCTACTTGCTGGCGAGTTTTTGCGCTCGCCCGTTTTGGCGTGCTCAAATTTTCAACACGGATAAAATCGGTTCCGGCAATAAAATCGTACTGGTCAATTCGGCCTTTAATCCAGTTAGTAAAGTCGCGGCCCACCCCCAGCGCTTTATGCAACGCCTTAGCGCTCACAATATTGGCTTCACGCCCGCCAATGCGTCCGGCAATAACCGGGACAATAGCGGAGAAGTCGTTGCCGTTAATTACTCCCGTGTTAACGTTGGGTTGCGGGGTGGCCTCCGAACTGAATCGGCTTTTTTCGATAGTCATATTTTCGGCTCCGTTATGCGGCGGTGAGATTGTCCGGGTATAGATTGAGAATGTCGGCAATTTCAGGCTGAGAAAGTCCCTGATAGCCGCCAGCGTCGGCGTTATGGTTCACAAGCCGAATAACTTTTAGAACGTCACCGCGCCCGGTAAAGCGATAGCGTAAATGTGACCCGATCCCGTCGGGATTCTTTTCGTCAATACGCTCAAGCTGAATATCAAGCCTGCGCTCTAACTCGCTGGCGTAGTTCCTTCCAGACGAAAGGCGGCAATATCGCAGAATGTCGTTTTCTGTCCATCCCTCTACGCCAGTGCGTAGCATGTAGACGCGGGCGCGGTGCTTCTTCGGTGTGCGGCGTGGCGCTTGTGTGGTGGGCGCTGGTGGCGTAACATCAGATCCGCGAATATCTATGTTGTTAGCCGCCTGCTGTCCGGGGCGGTTTTCTTTTTTCATCAGGCCACCTTTCCCCGACGCTCTGCCAGCCAGTTGTTAATCTCTACCGCATCAAAGGCTGTAATCTTCTCGCCCAGCTTAACAGGCTGGGGCATGGCCTTAGCCTTTACCCAGCGATCTACAGTAGCAACGTGAACGCCCAGCGCGTCAGCCAGGCGGTAGCGGCGAATAAATCCGGTTTTTGGTAATGCGTGGTCTGCTGATTGGTGCATGGTTATATCTCCCCTAACTTCTTATTGCCGCGCTGTGCGGCGTTAGGTGGATGCTATTTACTTTTACCCAATCAGAATAATGGATTAAATCGTGTTATTTTTTCGATTAATTCCCTTATTCTTCTTTGTGAGATACCACACGTCAGCGTTCCTAACGCCATAGTATTGCAATATGCCATCAACAACCCCAAAAAACCCAGACGGCTCACGGTTTTCTCTAGCAGTCGGCTCGGTATTTGGCGGCTCCATCCCGGTTTCATCCATATAAACTTCAATAATTTTTTTTGTTACGAATGAGGCAAAGTGATTTGTCTTTCTACCAGCGCCACTAAAATGGGTTACATTGGATCGGCGTTCTGATTTTATGGCATCTATGCCGTCTTGTGCGGCCTCCGCCCATAGCCGGATCTTGCCAGTCTCTCGCCTACTCATTCCAGACACGTCCTTGCATCTGCTAGTCATCTGAACCCAAGTTAATGTTGGCATGTCATCCAGCTGATCGGCTAATTCAGTTAGCGTTTTTTTTAGAGTCGTAAGCCTCTGGATAGCTTGCTTTCTGGTCTCAATAGGCTGAGGCCCCTCACGCTTAAAGGAAGCCAACCCATCCAGTCTCTCTTTGTTTAGATCGGATATATCTCGATGAGGAAGATTGTGTTTCTTACGCCACGATGAAATAAACTCATTCATAATCACCGAGGGTTTTTTGCTCATTTTGTATGCCTCAGCGGAGTAACGTTGTATTCCTGCCCCTGTTCCAGCGCCACCAGCAAATCACACCACTGTGCTAACGCTGCTTTGCGTTCCTCAAAGTATTGGTGACGGTTATAGATACCCTCCACGCCTTTAATTTTGTGGTTAAGGCATCTTTCTGCGACTACCGGATCAACGCCCAGCGCGGCTAAATGGGTGCGGGCCGTGCGCCGGAAGTCGTGAATAGTGAAGTTCGGCACGTCCGGCATTTCAGCGCGAACCTTCGCCAGCGCAACGGGCAGGGTGCTTTCCTGAATATGGGGGATCATGCGGTTTTGCATCTTTCTGGCTGGCAGTACCCATGCGCTATTGCATGAGAACGTTTTAAGCTCTCTCAGCCATTCGACTGCTGGCGGTGCTAATGGAATGTCTATAGCGTCGCCGTTTTTGCTGCGTTCCTCTGGCAAGCGCCAGACGGCTTGATCAAGGTCGAACTCCTCCCAGCGGGCGGCGCATAACTCCATTTTTCGGACGCATAACGCTAACAGTAATTTGAACGTGATTTCATTCTGGCGACTGAACCCCTTAGCCGTGCGCATGGCTTTGAATAGCTGGATTAACTCATCGCGTGTTAGCCAGCGGTCGCGGCTAACCTCCTTCCCTCCAGCGTCTGCCACCTCAAAGGCTGAACAGGGGTTAATCTCCAGCGCGTGCCGTTTGATTCCGTAGTCGAATATGCGGCGCGTCCATCTCAGCACGTCCGTTGCTATGGTCGGCGCTCCACGGTCAACAATACCTTTCAGCATGTCATCGATATGGCGCGGCTTCACGTCCTCTACCTTCATGCTGCCAATGCAGGGGTTTATATCTTTGTCGATACGGCGGCGGAGTATATCTGGGTGCTTCCAGCGGGGCAGTATCTGACGCTCAAAGTATTCAGCGGCCAGCTCTGAAACGCGCATGGCGTTTTTTTCTGCTTCCATCTTCGCCAGCGCTTCGGTTTTGCGCTCCTGCTTCTCCCCGGCAACGTCATAACCCAGCGCAACGCGAGCTGATAGCTCTTTGGCTGTCTCTCTGGCCTTTGATAGTGATAGCTCGGCATATGAGCCGATAACCATTGCTCGCTGCTTACCTGCGAATTTATAGCGAAAGCGCCAGAAAGGGACTGTGTAGTTTTTGGGGTAGCAAATATAAAGGCCGTTGCCATCGGCCCTTCCTTCAAATCTATCTCCGGCCTTTATCCATGCGCGGATCTGCATGTCTGTAATCTTTGGCATTGCGAATACCTGAACATTGAATGGGGGTGTGTACATAAACCGATGTACATAAAACCCATTATGTACACCACTATGTACACGGCAATCATGCGCTTTGTTGCGTCTTTATGATAGCCGATGATAACAAAAAAGCCCGGCTTAGTGCGGGCTTTACTGGTTTTGTGCGTCTTTGTGATAGCTCTTAAATATTTACTCGATATTCTGGATTTGCTCGCGCATTTGCTCGATGAGTACCTTCAGCTCA
>ERZ773149.2319-NODE-2319-length-13600-cov-2.717386_pt1 | contig 13600 bp, 10 predicted proteins | sample MGYA00511081_ERZ773149 | MGnify/ENA primary metagenome ERZ773149 (study PRJEB29015, sample SAMEA2737846) | human gut metagenome | biome: human gut; feature: human-associated habitat; material: faeces | place: China | collected 2012 ...
GGTTTCGGACTTCTTTCGGGATCGTCACGCCTGTCAGCTGAACGACTTTAAGCCCCAGCTGCATCTGGAGGGCACGAACGATCATATCCTCAGTGATAAAGCCATTATCTACCAGAACTTCACCAATCTTCTTGCCGCTTCCCTTCTGCAATTCCAGGGCTTTCTTTAATTCATCTTCAGTCAGTACATTCTGCCTGATGAGCATGTCACCAAGCCTCATTCTCTCACGTCTTAATGCCATCTGTGTATCTCTTTTCCGAACACAACAGTGTGTTCACTGTTTACAGAACAAATCATCTGTTGGTGTCTCATCTTCAGATTTTACTGTAATATCAGCAACAAAAAAGAAGGAATTTCTCCTTTTTTTTGTTGCTGATATTATATTATTGGTTTAAAGTTAACATATTTCGTACACTTTGTCAATTTTTGTTTCCATATTTTCGAATATTTTTTTCGCTTTTGAAGCATATTCCGCAGGCCAATAAGCAAATTCGTCAGTTTTTGCTTAACCGTTTAAGTTAACAGATAAAAAAGTTTATACACGAAAAAAGAAGGGAAAGCCAGACTTTTTTGTATGACTTTCTCTTCTTTTATACATTTTATTTTGCCTTAAATACAGCGACTTTCTCTTTTGACAGGTCAATTTTATCCGGAAGGATGGAAGTTTTCTCCGTGGATTCTGATGTTGTGAATCCTGTTGAGTCGGAAGTATTTGACTTCATCGCATCCTGCAGAGTATTGCTTACTGTCACATTTGCAGAAAAGATATCTGTTCCTGTGGAAGCTGCTGCATCACCTGTTGTTGTGCTTACTGTACTGCTGCTCTGCATTTCCTGAACCTGTTCCTGTGTCGGGTAGAAGGATGGCTGGCGGATGTAACGGAAGCTTGCACTGTATGCTTCGCCTACTGTTACTCCATTCTTGCCGGAGGAGCAGTGTACTGCGATCCAGTCACCTGCGTCTGTTTTACCGCAGAGAATACCTACATGATTATCGCTTCCTGCTTCCGGTCCTTTCTGGAACACAAGATCTCCGGGCTGTGCATCTGCCTCAGTTACCACGTTTGCTTTCTCCCACTGATCGGAAGTTCCGTCGCCTACAGCTTCCTGCATTGCTTTATCCTGATATCCGTTGATCACTGCCCAGGTGACAAAACCACTGCAGTCCAGTCCGTATGCGCGGATGGTTCCGGTGCTCTTGCTTCCCTCGGCTGATACCTTCTCGCTGGTTCCCCAGCCTGGATCTTCACCGATCACTGTGGATTTGCCGCCCCAGAAGTAACCGACTTTACCAACCAGTGAATAGGCTGCGGAAATAACATTTACTCTTTCCTCAGAAACATCATCTCCTACGCTCTCGCGGACAAAACCGTTGGCAGCTGTTACTACCGCGCAGAGGAGTTTGCAGTCTGTCTCCACATATTTCTTAAGGATCGTACGATCCTTTTTTGCGATTTTATTTTTCTTAATATAGTAGTTGATTTTACGATTAGCGTATGTAACGTGAGTGATATCCTGCTTGTCCCTTACGATCGGGTTCATCTCTGCAAAGATTTTCGCAAGGTCTTTCTTGCAGGAGGAATCCAGGGTAAATTCTGTTTTTCCGTCCTGGCTCTGCTGATATACATAGACTGCAAGGATATCCTGCCAGTTTCTTACCAGAAGACTGTCTGCAGATGTGGTGGTCTTGCTGCCGTTTACATCGCTGGCATCTGCTACTTTGTTCTTCTCTTTATATTCCTTCTCGATCTCATCCATAACAGAAGAGAAATCATCTGAGAAGGTCAGATTGTAGTTATTCTTCAGGCTGTCCAGATAGAAATCCTTACCTGCGTGGATATTGGACGCATAATATACCGGAGTTCCGGTCTGTGCAGCACTGGTATTACTCGTAAATGGATTATTCGTATTCGCATTGTTCTTCTGCGCTTCCAACTGAGCAATAGTCGCTTCTGCCTGAACCAGCAGATTATAATTAGAAACCTGTGCCTTCTCTGTATCAGACAGGGCATTATATGCAGTGCGGATGCTCTGAACAGTGGCTTTCTTCTCCAGCGTGATGGTCTGTGCGTTCAACTCATTGATTCTGTCGATCACATCCTGGGCTGCCTTCGTAATCTGTGAAGACGGTGTTGGTGTAGGATTCGCAGGTGTCGGAGTCGGATCTGTTGGTGTCGGAGTCGGATCTGCCGGTGCAGGTGTTGGCTCTGCAGGTGTTGGTGTCGGATCTACCGGTGCAGGTGTCGGGTCTGCAGGTGTCGGATCTACCGGCGCAGGTGTTGGCTCTGCAGGAGTCGGATCTGCCGGCGCCGGATCCTCTGATCCTGAATCAAAATCACCGGAATCGCTGAAATCAGAACCGTCTGCTGTATACGCAGCAGTATCCTCTGCTGCAAGTACGGACGCAGGACCGGATAATACCATTCCTGACATCAATGTCAGACATAAGAATCTGGTAAGATACTTGTTTTTCATATATCTAAATTGCTCCCTTCTTACTGTGAGCATGTCCTTACCCCCTGTTTATAAGGGCATACTGTCTAAATTACTTTTCACATTATTATGTTATTTCATAAGTGAATTATCCCGAAATATTAACCTGTTTTATTCTAGCATAATCATTTTTTGAAATCAACAGCTCAGGGCAGGTAAATTCCAGATTTGACCAAAATTCATTTTTTTGTCACATTTTAACCGAATCAAGCAGTGAGGAAGATATGTTTCAGAATGCAGGAAGGCTGTGCGGATATGATTTCCACACAGCCTTCCTGTATTCTTAGCGTATCTCTGTCAGGCTGCCTGAATGGCTCCTGCAAAGTTCTTATTACCAATGCAGATCTGTATCAGTCCCTGCACTACCTGAAAACACATATTCAGGATAAAGCGGATATCCTCTTCCACGCTGCGGAGCTTGTTGAGGTATTTCTCATGAGTAGCTTCGATATAATCGATCAGGGTGGGGAAATCTGCGAAGCGGATGGCCGGTTCCAGATATGCATGTGCTTCTCCCTGCTGTATACATTCTTTCAGTCTGTTCTTAAGTACTTTCTCATAATGATTATGCTGGCTGAAGCTTCCTGTATATGTTTTGTTATGAGGAAAGGTAAAATAATCCGCCATATAGTGGATCACTTCGCCGAACCGCCGCCAGTAAACTCTCTGGTTACTCTCATCCGGTCTGATATCTGCCAGTTCTTTCATCCGGTTCTTGACATCTTCAAATGTTCCGTAGAACTCGTGTCTCCTGGTGATAAAGGACGGTTTGATATCCGGCAGAATGCTGCCCAGACAGAAAGCCTTTCTGTGAGACTGCAGGCTTGCTGTGGTCTGCATCTGATCCGCAAGGTATCTTGCTAATAAAATATGTGATTTTTTACGCAATTTTCTTCCTCTTCTTTCTTTTGAGAACCTATCATTCTTATATATGGGAACGAATAATAATCAACTTAACCAACATAGAATACTATAGCAGATTTATACCTGTTATTCAAATAAAATTTTTGTAAACTTTTTCACATTTTCAGGTCAGACAACTGTTTCAGTAATTCCAGGTCACTGTCCTTTACTTTCAGGTTTGTCTCTATCTTCTCTCCCTCAGGAGTGGTGATCGCAATTTCAATAATGCTTCCTTCTTTAAGTCCTTTGCGTGAAACTGCCTGACAGAATGCCGGGAACTTGGGATGATTGCTCTTAAAGGTGTTCCATGCGCCTGTGATCTTCATGATATTTCCTATATTGTTTCCTATGTTCATATGATTGTTGTGTCCTTTCTTATCTCAACTGAATATTCCCGATTCTGAGAACTGATGCATATAATAACATACTTCAACAGATTTGGCTATACCAAAAGCCCCCAGGATTAACTCCCGAGGACTTTCATACTGCTCATATTAAATTGTGATCACATTATTCAAGCAATCAGATTATTAATGGATTCTAACTCATATACAGTAAACGGATCAATGTCAATGCAACTGGATTCATCTCTGTTGCCAGAAAGATCCCATGCAAGAGTACCATTCATAACGGTACAAGCTTCTTTAAATGCATCAATATCTCTTAATGGCTTAAATATTTCTGCTTTCAAATCTTTTGTAGCATCATAATCTACAATCTTGCCATCATCAAAAAATACCTGCACATGAAAGTTATCCAATGGTATCACCTGTACTACTGTTGGAAAATATTCGTTCATATGATTTCCCCCTTTAGATAAGCGGATTAATTCTATTTAATGGCTTCATATCTTTTGCAAGTTCCCAGTTTTGCATCAGTTCATCCTGATGGATAGTACACCAAGCCAATATAAGTCTAAGTTGTTTATTTGGTAATGAACCTCGAATCACTTGAATGTTATTAATATCTACTAATGCTTTTTGTCCATTATATTCTGCATGGAAATGTGGTGGCATATGATCATTATAATACATGGTAACACGTATTCCGTAAAACAATGATATTTCTGGCACTGCTCTCACTCCTGTTCATTTTTGTAAATTTCAGTTTCTTATGCTTGTATTATAATATAGATTATGTCTATTCAGCAACCTGTTTTTTGATTCTGACAAAACAGATATAGATATCAGTGTAGCAGCAGTCATCTTATACTCATTTCTTCACAATATACAAAAGAAATAACCATCAAATTTCAACGCAAATGCTTTAAGGGTAAAGTTGTTAGGGTAGATGGTTTTCGTCCAGAATTTAAGGCTATATATAAGGAATTTCAGCATAGAATTGATTCTGTGAAGGACTGGGATGGTTATACGGATGACTGTTTTAGTTCCCTTCCGTTATCCTACTGTTGTGCTACCTGTTCCATTACAAATTCCACATCTATATTGTTCTTATCTTTATGCACTGTATAAGTACGATATAAAGAATCTGGAATATAGGAAGATTTACATACTTCACAATGATATGATGTCAACAAGTTCCGTTTGTTCTTCCCATTTTCCAAATAATTAACAATTAATGATTCCTTTTTAGTTCCAATTTTGCATACAGGACACAGTTTTATATCATTCTTTGGAATTACTTTTATTACTGGTTTCTTTTTTATAGTAATAAGCCCACATACCTGTAGTTATACAAGTACATGGACTTATTCAGATGTTTAAAATATTCAATTGGCAATATCAGGCATTTACTGTGTGAAATTCCCTATTATACATTGTTAGATATATGTCATACCCCATTTTTACTGAATCCATACCCCATTTTTACTCCATTTTCGCGTGAAATTATGTAAAAATACGGTAAAATACGTGAAATTGAATTTCATGCAAATCCCCTAAATATGCTCAAAATCCGGTGTTCCATACAGGTCGAATGGAGTTGACTGGTAGACATAGTAATTCAGCCAGTTTGTATACAGGTTGTTCGCATGTGCTCTCCACATAAGGAGCGGTCTGTTTTCCGAGTTGTTGTCTTTGTAATAATTCTCCGGGATTTCGATGGGCAGGTTTTTGCTGACATCACGTTTGTACTCACCATCAAGAGTCACACGATCATATTCAGGATGTCCCATTACAAAGATCTTGCGGCCACCGTCTGCCATTGCAAGGAAAAGCCCTGCTTCATCGGATTCAGCAAGCACTGTCAGTTCTTTACAGTTATGGATATCCTCGATGGGAACTTCCGTATGTCTGGAATGAGGTGCAAGGAACATATCGTCGAATCCGCGTACCAGCGGAATCTTACGGTTCATCACTTTATGCCAGAAAAGACCGAACATCTTCTTATCAAGTTTGCGTTTTTTCAGTCCATAGTGGTGGTAGAGTCCTGCCTGTGCAGCCCAGCACAGATAAATGGTGGAGGTAACATGGGTGTTTGTCCAGTCCATGATCTCTACCAGTTCCTTCCAGTAGTCTACCTCTTCGAATTCCATCTGCTCTACAGGAGCACCTGTGATGATCATTCCATCGTATTTGTTATTTTTCAGTTCCGGAAATGTCTGATAAAATTTATTCAGATGACTCACAGATGTATTCTTCGCTTCATGGCTCTGTACTGCCATAAAGGTGACATCTACCTGCAGCGGTGTGTTGGAAAGGGAACGCAGAAGCTGAAGCTCTGTCTCCTCTTTCAGAGGCATCAGGTTCAGAATGAGGATCTGAATGGGGCGGATATCCTGATGGGATGCACGTGACTCATCCATCACGAAAATATTTTCTTTTTCCAGAATCTCTTTTACGGGCAGATCGCTCTGTATTTTAATTGGCATTATCTTATCTCCTGTTCTTATTATTTTATTGTTGTGCCATCTTCAGGAAATCTTCTTCAGAAAGGATCGGAATTCCCAGTTCTTTGGCTTTTTTATTCTTTGAAGAATTGGAAGTTGTGTCATTATTGATCAGGTAGTTCGTCTTCGATGTTACTGATCCGGTCACCTTGCCTCCCAGAGACTCAATAAATTCCTTTGCCTGTGCTCTGTTTGCAAAGTGCTCCACACTTCCTGTGATAACGAAATTCATGTTCCGGAAAATCTGCTCACCTGTCTTTTCTTCTTTCTTAACAGTCAGATGGCTCATCAGATGATCCAGTTTTCTGTTATTATCCTCGTTTGAAAAATAATCAGTCAGACTTCCGGCAATTACCGGTCCGATGGTATCAATAGAGCTGATCTCCTCTTTATCTGCATGACGAATCTTCTCCAGATCATCATCAAAATGCCTGCAGATCACTTTTGCATTGGCAAGACCGATATTGGCGATTCCAAGGCTGTAGATCACCTTCGCAAGAGTAGTCTCCTTAGCTTTATCAAGGCTGGTCATCAGGTTCTCAAAGGATTTCTCCCCGAATCCGTCCATCTCCACGATCTCATCACGATGCTTTCCAATCTCAAAAATATCTCCGAAGTCATGAATAAAGCCTCTTGCAATGAATTTCTCCAGTGTTGCTTCTGACAGTCCGTCAATGTTCATGGCATCCCTGCTTGCAAAAAGTGCAAAGGATTTGATCTTCTTTGCGGCACAGTCAGGATTTGTACAGTAAAGTGCCTCCACATCATTTACCTTCTGTATCTGTGTTCCATGGCCACATGCAGGGCAGGTATCCGGAATTTCCAGTTTACTGCTGCGTGTGAGGTTTTCTGCAATCTGCGGAATGATCATATTTGCTTTATATACAGTGATCGTATCCCCGATACCAAGTTGCAATTCTTTTAGAATGCTCACATTGTGTACGCTGGCGCGGCTCACAGTGGTTCCCTCCAGCTCAACCGGTTCAAAAACAGCCACCGGATTGATCAGCCCTGTTCTTGACGGGCTCCATTCGATCTCCAGAAGATGGGTTTCTCTGATCTCATCTGCCCATTTGAATGCAAAAGCATTTCTGGGAAATTTCGCCGTTCTTCCAAGGGAATCTCCGTATGCAATATCATCATAAAGAGCAACCAGTCCGTCCGACGGAAAATCATTCTCAGTGATCGCAGTTGAAAAATATTCCATGGCTTCATCCAGCGTTGAAGCTGTGACTGTCCTGTATTCCACTACATCAAATCCCTGTTCTTTCAGCCATTCAAACTGCCGGGCTCTTGAATTATGGAAATCAACCCCGTCGGCGCTTACCAGCGTAAATGCGTAGAAACGCACATTCCTGCGGGCTGTGATCTCATTGTTTAACTGGCGGACAGAACCGCTGCATAAGTTTCTCGGATTCTTGTATTTCGCATCAACGTCTTCTATGGATTCATTGATCCGTTCAAAGTCCGAATAGGTAATGATCGCTTCCCCACGCAACACCAGTCTTCCCTGATACGGGATTTTAAGAGGAACGTTCTTAAATACTCTGGCATTATTGGTGACAACCTCTCCTGTCACACCGTTTCCACGTGTAACTGCTTTGGCAAGTTCTCCATTCTCGTAGGTAAGAACGATCGTCAGTCCGTCCAGCTTCCATGACAGAAGCGTTTTGTGTTCCCCGATAAATTCCCTCAGAACTTCTCTGTCCTTAGTCTTGTCCAGAGACAGCATGGGGGATTCGTGTTCTTCTTTTGGAAGCTGGTCAACTGCCTCGTACCCTACGCTTATGGTTGGGCTGTTTGCCAGAACAGTGCCTGTCTCTTTCTCCAGAGCCTGAAGCTCGTCGTACATCTGATCGTACTCTCTGTTGCTTATGATCTCTGTATCCTGCTGGTAATACGCCTTTGCTGCCCTGTCCAGCTTTTGCACCAGCTCTTTCATTCGCATGATCGCTGCTGTTTCCATTCTGTTCTCCTGTTCTGATCACTGTTTCACTTGTGGAAGATTCCAGTAAATGGTTCAGTTCTTCCCATTCCTGTGCTGTGATCTCTCTGTATTCGCCTTCTCTGATCCCGTCCAGAGTCAGATTCATGATCCTGATCCTTTTCAGCTTCTGTACCTCATATCCCAGATACCGGCACATTCTGCGGATCTGCCGGTTCAGTCCCTGTGTCAGAATGATCCGAAAGCTGCATTCTCCTGTCTGCACCACTCTGCATGGTCTGGTCACCGTATCAAGAACAGGGACTCCCTTGCTCATCCTTCGGACAAATTCCCTGTCCACCGGCTTATTCACTGTCACAAAATATTCTTTCTCATGATAGTTTCCGGCGCGCATGATCTTATTGACCAGATCTCCTTCATTTGTCAGAAGGAGAAGGCCCTGTGATTCTTTATCCAGTCTGCCCACAGGATAAACACGCAGAGGATAATCCAGATAATCTGTTACCGTTGTCTCATCAAACTGCTGCTTTGTGCTGCACACGATCCCTCTGGGTTTGTTAAAAAGAAGCAGTACTTTTTTTTCATTTTTATGGACAGGTATATTGTCTGCACAGACCTCATCTTCCAGGCTGACTTTCTGACCGCTTTCTGCTTTTTTTCCGTTTACCGTAATCCTTCCCTCTTCGATCATCCGGTCGGCTTCCCGTCTGGAGCATATGCCTGCCTCGCTTAAATATTTGTTTATTCTGATTTTTTCGTCCATTGTTCTATTATATAATTTTTTGTACATCTTATCAACGGTGAAATTTTGATGGAATTTTTCTGGAATTTTTTTCAAAAGGGCAGGAATGGGGAATCGCCTTGTATTTTGTCAGATTTTATTGTATGATATCGAATGACAGGATATCTTTTTTGTCACTGATTTTATCAAAAAGGAGGCTTTCATGTCAGATAATTTACCACGTACAAACCGGTGGCTGATCGCACTTTCTGTTATTCTGTGTCTGATACTTGGAGGAATTTTCACCCGTTCTTCCGCTGTGACTTCACAGGCAGATGCCATCAGCGATGCCGGAGCTTTCGTGTCAGAAGATCAGGATTCTGCGGAGTTTACTTCTGAGGAAACATTGACTGATAGCAATGATAATTTTACGGATTCTTCTTCCGGGAAACTGTTTGGACGCACTTCTTCAGATTCATCTGAGACTTCTCCGGGCGGTCCTGCATTAAGCACTGATATCTCGCCTGAGGCATCAGAGGGCAGCTGGGCTTCCAGCGGAAGTAACTGGATGTTTCTGGTGGATGATAAACCATACACAGGATGGTTCACAGATACAGACGGGAAACAGTACTATATGGATGAGACCGGTATTATGCAGACAGGCTGGACAGATATCGGAAAGAAGCGGTATTATTTTGATATGGATGGCATTCTGCAGACAGGGACTGTAATAATAGATAAGAAAACTTATGAACTGGATACAGATGGTTCTCTGAAAGATTATACACCAAAGAAAAAATCCTCGAAGAAGAAATCTTCAGGTAAGTCAGACACCTCTGACAAGTCCGGTACATCTACGGCAAAGAAGTCGGTCGCCCTTACTTTTGATGATGGTCCCAGTTCTTTTACAGACCGTCTTCTGGACTGTCTGGAAGAAAATAATGCAAAGGCAACTTTCTTTATGGTGGGTACTGAGATTGCCAGTTTTCCGGACGAAGTAAAACGCATGAAGAAACTGGGCTGTGAACTTGGAAACCACACTTATGACCATAAGGATCTGGCGACTCTTTCTTCGGATGAGATCAGTTCAGAAATTGCAAGAGTGGATGAACAGCTTGTAAATCTTACAGGTGAGGGAGCTTCGGTGGTCCGCCCGCCATATGGATCTGTTAATGATACTGTAAAATCAACTGTGGGAACCCCGATGATTCTGTGGTCCATTGACACTCTGGACTGGAAAACGCAGGATGTGGAATCTACAGTTGAGGAAGTCATGAATAATGTAAAAGATGGTTCCATTATTCTGATGCACGATATCTTCAGCACCTCTGTAGATGCAGCCGAGATCCTAATCCCGCAGCTTATCGAAGAAGGCTATCAGCTTGTAACAGTGCACGAACTGGCTTCCCTGCATCAGACAGAATTATCGACAGGAGTTACATACGGTGAATTTAATCGAATCAAGTAAGTCCCTTGCGGAAGTTGCGAAAAGTAATAAGAACAGCAAAATCTCCGGCAGAAGCTGACAAAAACAATGTCAGAAAAACGGAACGTAAAAAATACAGGCAGTTACCACAAAGATAACCGCCTGTATTTTTTACGTTCCATATTCAATTTTATTCGAGTAAATCTCCTCTGATGTATCCGGTCTGACCGTCGTAGTCGATCTGAACCCATTCACCATCAGTACCTGTCTTCTGAACCTGATCACCTGCTGAGATCACGCCAAGGATATCAGCATCTGTGCTGGCTTCTGCGCGTACATTACATTCCTCCGAAGCAGTAAGCATCGTGCCGTCTTCTGCCTCTGTTGACACACCTGCTTCCTCCCCAAGACCATTCAGGAATTCTTCAAGAGACGGATCAGATTGCTGTGCCTGATCCAGTTCATTCTGCACCTTCTTTATAAGAGCTGAAACATCACTGTCTGATAACTGTTTTTCCATATATGCGGAAATCTCAGAATCCTGTAAAGCTCCGTTATTGATCACCCAGTTTCCTTCGCTGTTCTTATATACATAGAACTGAGTCAGTGCAGGGGCCTTGGTCTCAACGCCCTGACAGATATACGAGAAACAGGCGTAAACCACGTAAGAATCATCTGTCATACCTTTCTTCGTGTACACATCGCCTACTTCATACCCTTCGATATAATCTTTCAAATTTGTGACTTTTGACTCATCAGACGGTGTGAAATCATCTTCCAGAGTCTTCAGCGTTGCAATATCTTTTTCCCCCAGAGCCTGATAATAGCTCGTGATCAATGCAGTAACGTCTGCATCTGCTGTTTCCATGGGATTGGCGTCTTCTTTCTTCTCGTCAGACTCCCCTTCACTTATCGGAGAAGAAGGAACATTTCCCTGGTCTTCGGATGTGGTTTTCTGTTCATCTCCGGAATTCCCCTTATTACTTCCGGAACAGGCTCGAATGCCGCAAAACAGGACAACCACAATTATCAGAATAGCTCCACCCAGCATAAAATACCGGAGATTATCTGATAACCATTCTCTAAAATCATCCAAGTTCTTGTCCTCCTTATGAGTTACCGTTTGCTCCGTTCACTGCCGCATACGATTTCTGACAGTTCCCGATTCTGATAACTCCTGTGATACAACGCACCGGAACTGTACATACGTCCCAGGCAGCACGCCTGAAGGGAATCGAACCCCCGCACATGGTACCGGAAACCACTGCTCTATCCACTGAGCTACAGGCGCGTATCTTGAAAATCTGATTTTCAAAGGATTTATATAATTTATTTAATACAAGGTCTATATTATCATAATTACCGAAAAAAGTAAAGTTTTTTATTTTGTTACAAAAGATGCATTATTTTGTTACAAGTCAAAAATTATGGGCAGTCATGCATTGTGCTGACTGCCCGGTTTTATTTACATTTTCAGATCGTCGAATTTCAATCGGATGATCACCAGGGTGATCGCCATAAGAATGATTCCTGCCGGAAGTGCGATCCATGCTGTCTGTACAAATCCTGCGATAATATAAGTCAGGAAAGATACTGCTGCTGCAACCATTGCATAGGGAAGCTGTGTGCTGACATGATTTACATGTTCACACTGTGCACCTGCTGATGCCATGATGGTTGTATCGGAAATCGGTGAACAGTGATCTCCACATACAGCACCTGCCATACATGCAGAAATAGAGATGATCATCAGTTCATGATTTGTTCCTGAGAATACATTAACAACAATCGGGATCAGGATACCAAAGGTTCCCCATGAAGTACCTGTCGCAAATGCGATAACAGCCCCGATCACAAAGATAATTGCAGGAAGGAAATTCATCAGCCCGCCTGCAGAGCTTTTAACAATTGCAGATACAAATACAGATGCACCAAGGCTGTCTGTCATGGCCTTCAATGTCCAGGCAAAAGTAAGGATCAGGATCGCAGGTACCATTGCCTTGAATCCGTCCGGAATACACGCCATACAGTCTCTGAAATTCATAACACGACGTATCAGATATAAAACAATCGTGATAACCAGTCCGAAGAAGCTTCCAAGCACCAGTCCCACAGATGCATCACTCTGTGAAAATGCAGTTACAAAATCAGTTCCGCTAAAGAAACCACCTGTATAGATCATACCGATTACGCAGCATATTACAAGGCTTACGATCGGGATCAGAAGATCGATCACCTTGCCACGCGGATTACTTTTCTCATCTTCAGCCGCGTTTGCATAAGGACGTGCAGGTGTTGTGTAGATATCGCCTTTTAAAGCATTTGTCTCATGAACACCCATTGTTCCGAATTCTACTTTCATAAGAACCATTGCCACCATCATGAAGATCGTAAGCAGTGCGTAGAAGTTATAGGGAATTGCATGTACAAACAGGGTAATTCCATCCTCTCCTTCTACAAATCCGCTGACTGCCGCAGCCCATGAAGAAATCGGTGCAATGATACATACCGGTGCTGCTGTGGCATCGATCAGGTAGGCCAGCTTTGCGCGGGACACATTGTGCTTATCTGTCACAGGACGCATAACGCTTCCTACTGTCAGACAGTTAAAATAATCGTCAATAAAGATCAGTACACCAAGAATGATGGTTGAGAGTTCCGCACCAACTCTGCTTTTAATCCTCTTACCGGCCCAGCGTCCGAATGCTGCGGAACCGCCTGCCCTGTTCATCAGACATACCATGGTTCCCAGAATAACAAGGAAGATCAGGATACCCATATTATAAGAATCTGTCAGAACGCTGATCATTCCGCCTTCAAAAATATGAAGGATTGTTCCTTCGAAATTAAAATTAGAGTAAAACAGTGCACCAACCAGTATTCCTACAAACAGTGAACTGTATACTTCTTTGGTGATCAGTGCCAGTGCAATGGCAAATGCCAGAACATTGATCAGAATACTGGATATAAAGGCAAATATCACAGTCAGCCAGAACGCATGACTGAAAGTATTGTCAAGTAATATTTTCTGATAGTTTGAAAATCCTACAAAAGTAACATCCTGCACTGTGGTAAATTTACAAAATGAAAGGTAAATTCCCCAGATAAACGGCCATAAAAATCCGATTATAAATGCAGCCAGTGTAGGCAGGACGAAAATCGGCCACCACTTTTTGATTGTTCTTCCTACCATGATGAATCTCCTCTTCCCTGTTCCGCAAAAATAATTATTACGGTTTTATGACTGACAGAAGGAGGCAAGAAA
>ERZ773149.2326-NODE-2326-length-13564-cov-3.314383_pt1 | contig 13564 bp, 15 predicted proteins | sample MGYA00511081_ERZ773149 | MGnify/ENA primary metagenome ERZ773149 (study PRJEB29015, sample SAMEA2737846) | human gut metagenome | biome: human gut; feature: human-associated habitat; material: faeces | place: China | collected 2012 ...
CTACTATGACATATTTTTTTAAACAATGACCTACTTTTTGAAAATCTCTTTTTTCGATAAATGAAGAAAGCGGTGCATTTTGCCAATCATTTTTGTTTTCAATCCCAGCATGAATACATAAAAAATCATCGGTTTCTATTGAAGTAGGCAAACTCGCTATATAATTAAGTTCTTCTTGTAAAGATTCTCTTACAATTTTTTGTAAAATTTGTGGTTTTTCTTTCTTCAAATCTAAATGTTTTCGAGAAACAATTTGATCAATCATTCCACTTTTACCAATTTTACGTAAGTAATGTAACATTTCTTGACAAAGATCATCATCATTAATCAATGCATCTAAAGCATATTCACAATTACCTAGTAAAACATATACCCTTTGGCTTTTTTGTTGTAAATATTGAAGATAGTGTACTGTTTCTATGGCTTGTGTTCCCTTTTCTACAAAATCTCCATCAATAATCAAATAGTCTTGTGTAGTATATCGTGTTTCTTTTAAAAGCTGTTTGAAACGATCTAAATGACTATGAATATCAGAAACAACAATACATCTATAAGGTTTTTCTATATTAAGTTTTTCATGTCTTATTTCTATCATATAACACCTATTTAAAAAGGATAGAAATTCTATCCTACTTTCTTTTTAACATTGTTTCAATAAGTTCATCATTATTTTTAGTATTTCTAAATAATAAAAGCGCATCATCTAAATTTTGACTCGCACGTGTCCCATTTAATGAATAATGAATCATATGGTTCACTTGTAGTTCTTTTTCACTTAATAATAAATCTTCTCTTCTTGTTCCAGATTTAGCTATGTCGATTGCTGGAAAAATGCGTTTTTCTTGCATTGTACGAGATAATACAAGTTCCATGTTTCCTGTTCCTTTAAACTCTTCATAAATAACATCATCCATACGACTTCCTGTATCTACAAGAGCAGTTGCAAGAATCGTCAAACTTCCCCCTTCTCTCATATTTCTAGCCGCACCAAAAAATCTCTTTGGCATATAAAGACAGTTTGGATCTAATCCTCCTGAAAGTGTTCTTCCTGATGGCGAACAAATCAAATTATAAGAACGTGTTAAACGTGTTATACTATCTAATAAAATCATTACATCTTGACCATGTTCAACAAGACGTTTTGCTCTTTCAATGACCATTTCTGATACTTTTTTATGTCGATCTGGTGTTTCATCAAATGTTGAATAAAGAACTTCCACATTATCTCCTTCAACAGCTTCTTTAATATCCGTTACTTCTTCTGGTCTTTCATCAATTAATAAAATTAAAATATGTATATCTTTATTATTTTCTTTAACAGCTAAAGCTATATCTTTTAAAAGGGTTGTTTTCCCTGCTTTTGGAGGAGAAACAATAATTCCTCTTTGACCTTTACCAATAGGAGCAAGTAAATCTATCATTCTCATTGCTATTTTTCCACTTTTGCCAACACTAATTTTTTCATTTGGAAAAATTGGTGTTAAGCTTTCAAAGGATTTTCTTTTCATTGCTGTTTCTAAATCATAATGATTGATTTTTTGAATATGTAAAAGAGATCTAAACTTTTCAGATGCTTTTGGTTCCCTAACAACACCTGTAATAAAATCACCTGTTTTTAATTTAAATTTATAAATTTGTGATTGAGAGACATAGACATCATGAGGATCTGATAAATAATTTGCATTTCTAATAAAACCAAATCCATCAGGTAATACTTCTAAAAAACCTGTTGTAATGACTCCATCATCTAATGAATCTTTTGTATATTCTTTCTTTTCTTTTTTTGTATTTTCCATAATATCACCTCAACCATTATGTCATATTTTCTTCTTTTTAGCTATAAAAACAAAAGAAAAAGTAGATTTCTATCTGCTTTATTCAACAAAGGTAAAAACATCTTTTGCTTTAATATGTTCTAAAATAAAGATTTCATTTTCATCAATATGTCCTAGTAAATTTCTTTGACCATCTACCTTCATTTCTTTTAAAACGATTTGAATTTCTCCTCGATAATGTACAAGATTGTCATTGACAATTACAACATCACCCTTGTATAGTACGCTTTATCACAAGGACGACACGGAATTTCTTTTCCTTTATAAATCATTCTTGTCCAACGTGAACGTAACATATAATTCATACAATCACCTAAATCACTATGACTTGGATAATTAAATAAAATTTCTTTTTCCAAAGCAGTAATACCCTTATCTAAATGAATCTTAAAAGGTATTCTTTTAGTTAAACCATGGGGCACAAAATCTGCTAAAAACCCTAAAGATTCATTTTTAGGAATGTCAACATACACTTGTTTCATTACTTGATCGATTGCTTTAAATTCTTCATCACTAGCATAGGCATTTCCAATGATTATTTCATCTATATTGTCTAAAGCTAAACAGTGTTTTAATTGAATTTCTATCGGCATATCTCGATGTTCTTCAATGGTTGGAAGACCATCACTCACTGGCCATGGTCCATGACTTCCTTTAACTAAACTTGAAATAAAGATAGCTACTGGAATATTTTTAGCTTTCCAATAATTATTAATATCATTAATAGCTTCTAAACTTGGAGCCGTATATCTTTCTGGATAGAAATTATGACATGTAGAAATATTTTCTGGTTTAACTCCATTTTTAATAGCTGTTTCAATGACATCAATAAAACTTGTAGACATTTCAATTTTAATACCTTCTTTATTATTAATAAGAGTGGCATCCCTTTCATCGTTAAAACTAAAATCCATTCTTAAAATATCTACCCCAATATCTTTAAAAACCGAAAGTCTGTTTCTGTTGCTTCTAATCTATGAAATAATTCACTATTACAGTCACCAGAAACAATCATGCCATATTTATGAACGATTTTTGTAAAATCTTTAAAATAAGCAATAATTTCTTCTTTTGTCCCTGGTACTGAAAACATGCTTGTAAATATTTTTTTAAAACCATAAGTCGATGCTTTTTTAAATAGGCATCAATTTCTTCTAATGTTTCTTGTTCTGGATATAAAGAAACACCTAACATTACTTTTTTCATAAACATCCTCCTCATAAACATTATTTTATTATGTATATACAAGTATCACAATAAATAAAAAGAGGATTTCTCCTCTTTAAACAAAAGCATGATCAATTTCAATGACGCAATGATATTCGTCACTGATTTGTTTGACTTCAGCACTTATTTTATTCTTTAAAATTTGATGACTAATTTGATCATTAGCTGGTATTAAAACATCAAATATTAAATTTGTATGATTCTTTCCTGGAACCATTCTAAAATCATGAATCGAATAATGTTCATCTATTCCTTTTACAATTTCTAAAACTTGTTGTTTTAAAGCTAATAACCTTGGATTATGCACATCCACTGGATCATAATGAATGGTCGTATGAATATGATATTTTTCTTGAATTGCTCTTTCAATATCATCGATTTCTTCATGAATTTTCATAACATCTTCTTGACAATCTACTTCCACATGAAGTGTCATAAACATTCTTCCTGGTCCATAATCATGCATCATTAAATCATGAATACCTAAAGGTTTATCATATGACATAATAAAATTTTCAATGTCATCTATCAAGGCTTTATCAGGTGCCAATCCTAATAAAGGATTGATTGTATCTTTAAATACATTAATTCCTGCAAAAATAACAATTAAAGAAACAATTGTCCCAATAATTCCATCAACTGGTAAATCAGTTATCAATGTAAGTATTAAAGAAACAAGTGTTGCAAATGTTGTCACAACATCATTTAAACTATCTTGTCCTGCAGCTTTTAAAGATGATGAATCAATTTTTTTGCCAATTTGATTATTAAAATAATACATCCATAGCTTCACTAAAATAGAAAATATTAAAATCACTACTGCAACAAATGAAAACATAACTTTTTCAGGATTAAAAATCTTAACAACTGATTCTTTTAAAGATTGAATACCTACTACTAAAATTAAAAAAGCAATCACCATTCCTGCAATATATTCATAACGTCCATGACCATAGGGATGGTCTTTATCAGGATGCTTATTAGCAAGTTTAAAGCCAAATAAAGAAGCTAAATTACTTCCTACATCCGATAAGTTATTTAAACCATCTGCTTGGATAGCAACCGAATGAACAATTAAACCAATTGTTATTTTAAAAATAACTAAAACAATATTGCATATAATGGACAAAATGGAACATAACGTTCCATAAGCTTGTCTTACTTTTTGATTTTTATAATCACCATAATTTTCAATAAATCTTTGTGTTAAAAAATGAATCATGATAAAACATCATAAACAAAAATATTTTGTTTATCTACCTTTATTAATTCAACTTCTTCTAATTCTTTTAAATATTTATTTACTTTTTCTTGATTAACTTCTTTATTAGCAAGTTTTGCAAGATTTACTTGAATTTGGGGATTATCCACTTTAATATAAGCTGTATTTTCAGTTGTATAACCCGCTTTATTTTTCATTGTTTCTAGAATTGAAACATAAGCAAGTTTTGTTTCTAATCTTAAACTTTTATAATGATCAAATAATGCCTTTGGCATATAAAATTCATCCTTTGATTTTTCAATAACTTCTTTTAAACTTTCTTTAGTATATAATTCCATACTTCTTCACTCCTTTTGTTTCTATATTATACCATATCTAGAAAAAAAGAACATTGTGTTAATCTCTTTTTCTTTGCGTAAATGTACTGACATCGTCAAAACCAATTTCCTGATATTTTTTTGCTACATTTAAACAATTTTCACCAACACGATCACTTGTATGACTATCAGTACCAATGGTAATAATACGTCCTCCTAAATCATAGTAACGTTGTACCTGTTCGAAATTAGGAAATCCACATGTTTTTAAATCTCGATATCCCGATGTATTGACTTCAATACCTTTTCCTTTTTGAATAAGTGTTTTAAAGATTTCATCTATAATATCTTGATATTTTTGATGATCAACAGTTTTATCCTCATAAGGTCCATATCTTACAATATAATCTAAATGGCCTAAAACATTAAAACAATCGAAAGCTTTTACACATTTTAATGTTTCTTCAAAAAATTCACGATGTGCTTGTTCCTTGGTTTTTCCTTTAAAAAATTCACCATAATAAAATTCTGTATGATGAATCACATGAATAGATCCAATAACAAAATCAAAAGGATATTGTTGAATTAAATTTTCAATTTCTTCTTGATGATCTAAATCCAATCCCATTTCAATACCCCATTTAATTTTTATTTGATCTTTGAATTCCTCTTTTAAACTTTGAATCTCTTGATAATAGTTTTCAACATCTAATTCAAAAGAATCTATTGGATAATCAAAATCACGATGATCTGTAAAACAGATTTCATCTAAATTCATTTCTATTGCTTTTAAAACATGTTCTCTAGGATTTGCCTCACTATCCCCTGAAAAATGTGTATGCATATGATAATCTATAACTCTCATATTTTATCCTCCATTTTTCCTTATTATAACAAATAAGAGAAAATATTTCTATTTTCTCTTATTCATAAATTATCTGTTAAATTAATCTAAATCAGTTCCGTTTGATTCTATTACTTTTTTATACCAATAGAATGAATCTTTTGGTCTTCTTGATAAATCTCCAGTTCCATCATCATGCTTATCTACATAAATGAAACCATAACGTTTTCTCATTTCTCCAGTTCCAGCAGAAACTAAATCAATACATCCCCATGTTGTATAAGCGATTAAATCAACCCCATTATCACAAGCAGCTGACATCGCTTCAATATGTGGTCTATAGTAATCAATACGATAATCATCATGGATTGATCCATCTTCTTCTACTGTATCATAAGCACCTAGTCCATTTTCTACGACCATTAGTGGAATTCTATAACGGTCATAGATTTTTTCTAACGAATATTGAAGTCCTAATGGATCTAAGGCCCATCCCCAATCTGAATAAGTTAAATATGGGTTACGAATACCTGCCGCAAAGTTACCTTGTACTGTATCTTCTGTTTCATGAGTTGTCACATTGTTTGTCATATAGTAACTATATGTAAACATATCAACAACACCTTCTTTTAAGACTTTTAAATCTTCTTCAGTGATATCTAAATCTATAATGTTATGCTCTTTCCAAATTCTCTTTGCAAATGGAGGATAAGCACCAAAGCATTGAACATCTCCACAATACCAGAAATTTTCTTCCATTGTTTGTTGATTTAATAAAACATCTTTGGGATCACATGTATGAGGATAAGTAATTGCTCCACCTAACATACAACCAATTTTATTTTCAGGATCAATTTCATGTCCTAATTTAACAGCTTTTGCGCTGGCAACAAATTGATAATGTAAATGTGTTAAACGTTTTTTATAATCTTCATTAGTTGTACCATTACCAAACATATTAATAACATTTAATGTGTTATTAATTTCGTTAAATGTTAACCAATATTTAACAAGTCCTTTGTATTCTGTAAAGACTGTTTTACAGTATTTTACAAAGAATTCAATGTATTGACGATCTTGCCAATCACCATATTTTTCCACTAAATAAATTGGTGTATCAAAGTGATGAATTGTGACTAATGGTTCAATGTTATATTTTCTTAATTCTTTAAATACATCTCTATAGAATTCAATACCTTCTTGATTAGGTGTTTCTTCAATTCCTTTTGGATAAATTCTCGACCAAGAAATAGACATTCTAAACATCTTGAATCCCATGTCTGCAAATAATTTAATATCTTCTTTATAATGATGATAGAAATCTGTACCTTCATGATTTGGATATAGATAATCATCTAAACATGCATAATGATCTCCGCCTTCTGGTAAAGCATCATCAAAATGAACTTGTGGTGTTGCATGAGCGTTTCCATCTTTATCGATCCAAGTTACTTTTCTTGGTTCTTTGACACTTCCACCTGTTGTAAAATCTGTTAAAGCTGGACCTCGTCCGCCTTCATTCCATCCACCTTCATATTGGTTTGCAGCTGTTGCTCCTCCCCAGAAAAATCCTTCTTTAAATCCCATTTGAATTCCTCCTTTATCATTGATTATTATTATATTCATTTTCATGTATTCGTTTACATTTTTTCATAATATGAAACATAAAAAGAGAAGATTTAATAATCTCCTCTTGTATGAAATTCTTTTTTGTTTCCAGTTACTTGATGTCTTTCTTTAAGTTTATTTTGAATATCTTCTAAACTGACACCTCGATCATTCATTAAAACAAAAGTGTGGAATAATAAATCAGATATTTCTCCAACCAATTCTTTCTTATTATCATTTTTTGCTGCAATAATTGTTTCGCTTGCCTCTTCACCCACTTTTTTACAAATCTTATCAACCCCTTCATTCAATAAGTAATTTGTATAAGATTTTTCAACTGGATGAATTTTACGATCAGCAATTGTTTTTTCCAATTCTCTAAAAATATCTCTTGCATCATAAGCTTGTACTTCATTAAAGAAGCATGAATAAGCCCCAGTATGACAAGCCGCTCCTGTTTGTTTGACATAAATCAATAAAGTATCTAAATCACAATCTAAATACATTCCTTTAATATCTTGAAAATGTCCTGATTCTTCTCCTTTATGCCATAACTTTTGTCTGCTTCTTGAATAAAAAACAGTTTGTTTAAGTTCTAACATTTTATCATAAGCTTCTTCATTGACATAAGCTAACATTAATACTTCTTTTGTTTGATAATCTTGGACAATTGCTGGAATTAATTCCATTTTATTAAAATCTGGTCTCATTATCTTGTTCTCCTTACATTTATACCATGTTTTTTACATTCATTTCTTACATCTTCAACAGTTGCTTCATTAAAATGGAAAAGTGAAGCTACTAAAGCTGCATCTACATTTGTCTTTTCAAAAACATCAATAATATCTTGAATGCTTCCACAACCTCCTGAAGCAATAACTGGAATATCAACAGCCTTACAAACAGCATTAAGCATTTCAATATCATAACCCGCTTTAGTTCCGTCAGCATCCATCGAAGTAAGCAATACTTCTCCAGCACCTAAACTTTCGCATTTTTTTACCCATTCAATTAAATCTAAACCTGTATTTTCTCTTCCACCTTTAACGTAGACATCCCATCCACTTTGATCTTCTCTTTTTTTGGCATCAATAGCAATTACTACACATTGAACCCCAAATTCATCAGCTGCTTCTTTAATTAGTTGAGGATTAATAATTGCTGCAGAATTAACAGAAACTTTATCAGCACCTGAGGCAAGAATCATTCTAAAATCATCTAATGTTCTAATTCCACCTCCTACTGCTAGAGGAATTGTTAGTTCTGAAGCCCCGCGTTCAATAATATCTTTCATAATGCCTCTATCTTCATAAGAAGCTGTAATATCCAAAAAGACAACTTCATCTGCACATTGTACGTCATATTTTTTAGCAAGTTCAATAGGGTCTCCAACATCTTTTAACCCAACAAAATTAACTCCTTTAACCACTTTCCCATCTTTGATATCCAAACAAGGAATTATACGTTTTGTAAGCATTTGATTGTCTCCTTTAAATCAATTTTCTTTTCATAATAAGCTTTTCCAACGATACATGCATAATAATCTTTTTGAGCAACTTTTTGAATATTATCAAAATCTTTAATTCCTCCAGAAACAACAAATTGAATTTGACTGTTTTTAGCGATTTCATCATACATTTCAAAATTAGGTCCTGTCAAAGTTCCATCTTTAGAAATATCTGTTGCTACAATATAACCAACACCAATAGATTCCAAATATTGAATAAATTCAATATAAGGCATTTGACTTGTTTCTAACCATCCTGCTGTAGAAACAAAACCATTTTTAACATCTACACCGACAACTATTTTCTCACTGCCATATTGTCTTAATGCTTCTTTTAAAAATTCGGGGTCTTTTAAAGCTGCAGTTCCTAAAATAACACGATCAATTCCTACTTTATCTAAATAGAGTTGAACTGTTTTCAAATCACGGATTCCTCCACCAAGTTCTATTTTCATTTTTGTGCTATTTCTAATTTTTTTAATCGTTTCTAAATTTTTAGCAAAACCATCTTTAGCGCCATCTAAATCTACAACATGTAAATAAATAGCTCCTGCTTTTTCAAAAGTTTGAGCAAGTTCTTCTGGATGATCACTATAAACCGTTTTTTGATTATAATCTCCTTTAAATAAACGTACTGCTTGTCCATCTTTTAAATCTATTGCTGGAATAACTAACATTCGACCATCTCCTTAAACGCAAGTAATATTTTATGCCCAACCATTCCTGATTTTTCAGGATGAAATTGGCACCCAATGACATTTTTATTTTGCACTAAAGATGTAACTTTAGTAGTTCCATAATCTGTATACGCTACAAGATTTTCATCTTTACAATGTGCCATATATGAATGTACAAAATAAGCATCATCATTTTCATGTACATATTTCAAAATTGGTTGATGATTTGTTATATGTAATTGATTCCATCCCATATGAGGAATCTTTTCATCAATATCCATATAACGTACTGAACCTGGAATAAATCCTAGTCCTTTTGTTTCTTTTACTTCATACCCTTTTTCAAATAAAATTTGCATTCCTAAACAAATCCCAAGAATAGGAATTCCTGACTCTTTTCGCTCTGTCAAAATATCAACTATATGATACTTTTCTAAATTCTTCATCGCAGTAGGAAAAGTTCCTACTCCAGGTAAAACAATTCCCTTTGCTTCTTTAATAACTTTTTCATCTCTAGAAACAACAGCTTCAAGTCCAATTCTTTTAAAAGCACCTACAACACTTTTTAAATTTCCTACATTGTAATCAATAATAACAATCATTTATAAAACTCCTTTTGAAGAAACAATCTTATCTATATTTTTTTCATCAATGCGTACCGCCTCTTTTAAAGCTCTTCCAAAAGCTTTAAAACATGCTTCGATTACATGATGAACATTATTTCCATAAGCCTCATTTAAATGTAATGTTGCATTCATATTGTAAGCAACCGCTCTAAAAAATTCTTCTGTCATTTCACTTTCATAATTTCCTAAATTAACTTTAGGAATATCTACATTAAAAACAAGGAAACTTCTTCCTGAAATATCTAAATTACATGTTACTAGTGCTTCATCCATAGGAATTGTAAAATGCCCATAACGTGTAATACCCTTTTTATCACCTAAAGCTTCTAAAATAGTTTTACCTAAAGCAATTCCCATATCTTCAACGCTATGATGACTATCTACTTCTAAATCACCATGACAAATCATTTTGATATCCATTTCACTGTGGAAAGCTAGCAAAGTCAACATATGATCAAAAAAACCAATCCCTGTTTGAATCTCTGCTTTCCCTGTACCATCTAAATTAATTTCTAAACTAATTTGTGTTTCATTTGTATTTCTTTCTAGTTTAGCTTCTCTCATGATTATTCCTCCTCAAAACGTACAGCAATACTATTTGCATGAGCATCTAAACCTTCACTTTTTGCGAAAGTTTGAACATCATCTTTAAATGTTTCTAAAACACCTTTTGGATAATAACTATAAGATGAATATTTAACGAAATCATAAACACCTAGCGCTGAATAGAATTTAGCTGTTCCTCCTGTTGGTAAAACATGGTTTGTTCCTGACATATAATCACCTAGAGGTTCTGGTGAATATTCTCCAAGGAAAATAGAACCTGCATTTTTAATATAAGGAAGTGTATTGACTGGGTTTTCAACTAAAACTTCTAAATGTTCTGGCGCTAAATAATTAGATACTTCAAAAGCTTCTTTTAAGTCTTTTACAAGAATTGCTCCTCCATAATTTTGAAGAGATTCTTCAATAATTTCTTTACGTGATAAATAAGCCATTTGTCTTTTGAGTTCAACATTGACTTTTTCAACAAGTTCTTTACTTGTTGTTACAAGCATTGCACTAGCAAGTTTATCATGTTCTGCTTGTGACATTAAATCAGCAGCAATATATTTAGGATTTGCATTTTCATCAGCAATAACTAAAACTTCGCTTGGACCTGCCACCATATCAATATCGACAACCCCATAGCTTAATTTTTTAGCTGTCGCAACAAAGATATTTCCTGGTCCTACGATTTTATCTACTTTTTCAATTGTTTCTGTTCCATTAGCGATAGCAGCAACCCCTTGTGCTCCCCCAAATTTATAAATAGTATCTACTCCTGATACTTTAGCAGCTGCGATAATTACAGGATTAACTTTGCCATCTGCTTTAACCGGTGTAATAATGACTAAATCTTTAACTCCAGAAAGTTTTGCAGGAATGGCATTCATTAAAACCGTTGAAGGATAGGCAGCTGTTCCACCTGGAACATATAAAGCAACTCTTTCAATTGGTCTTACCATTTGTCCCATGATCACTCCGTTATCTTTATATAATGACCATGATTTATCAATTTGATTTTTATGGAATTCTGTAATTTGTTGTTTTGTTCTTTCAAGGATTCTTATGTAATCTTGATCCACTTGTTTTAAAGCTTCTTCTTTTTCTTGATTTGAAACAACGAAATCATTTTCATCTTTAATTTGATAACCATCAAATTTTCGACAATAGTTGATCAAGGCTTGATTTCCATTTTTTCTAATATCATTAATAATATCATTTACAGCATTATTAACTTCTATCGAAATTTCTTCTTTTCGATTATTTAATTTTTGTGCAATTCCTTTTAAATTCCCATCATACTCAATTACTTTAAGCATCTTAATTTCCCCCTATTACTTTTTCTAATTGATTTACAATATTCATAATTTCATCCTTCTTAAATTTAAAAGCTACCTTATTAACAATCATTCTTGTTGAAATATCACTTACTTTTTCAATTACTTCTAGACCATTTGCTTTAAGAGTTGAACCTGTTTCCACAAGATCAACAATGGCATCAGAAATACCTGTCACTGGTCCAAGTTCAACTGACCCTTCTAATTTAATAATTTCCACATCTTCTTGTTTAGAAGCAAAATATTTCTTCGCAACATTTGTATATTTGCTGGCAATCTTTTTACGACGATTAAATACTTTATTTCGATATTCTGGATAAGCAGCTACTGCGAAATAACATTTTCCTATTTCCAAATCTAGAAGTTCATAGTAATCTTCAAAATCTACATCATCCAACGTATCCTTTCCTACAAAACCAATATCAACAATCCCATGTTCCAAAAATGTAACAACGTCATTGGGTTTACCAAAAATCATTGAAATTCCATCTTTTGTTTCAATTAATAATTCTCGATCTTTATTAAAAATAGGATCCATATCAAAACCTGCTTCTGCAAGCAGTTTACATACTTGTTTTTCGATTCTTCCTTTAGTAATAGCTATTTTAATCATGTTACTCTCCCTCTTTTTCAATGGCTTTTAAAATATGATTCATATGAAAACAAAAACCAACTGCTGTTTTATTGACATTAAATCTTGGAAGTAAATCATCATATCGTCCCCCAGATAAAATAGGTTGAGCACTTTGATCACTGTATCCTTTAATCATAAAACCAGTATAATATTTCATGGTTGGAACCATTCCTAGATCAAAAATAATTCCTTCTTTACTATCTAATGATTCATAAAGATCTTTTAATTCTTGTAATGCCCCTAGCAAAACAGAATCTTGACATTTATCCATCATTTGATGAAGTAAATCAACATTTCCAAAGCATGTTGGTAAAGATAATAGTAATTGATTCAAGCTTTCTTCAAAATCATTTTTAGAAACAAAACGTTTCATCTCACTAATATCTCTTAATCTTAAAATATCTTCAAGTTCATTTCTTTGGTTTCCAACTAATTCTAATAAACGATTATAGAATTTAGCAGAACCTAATTCCAAAAGAATATTTTTTAAAGAAATTCCTGGTAATGATTCTTGAATCATTGTCATGACTTCCTTATCTCCTTGAAGTCCAGATTTATTCATTAACTCTACACCACCTTGGAAAAACTCACTACTTCTTCCTTTATGCATTGTTTCTTTACGATAAACTTTTCCAAAATAACTATAGCGTGCTTCACCTGTATTGGCACTATTGGCATATAATCTAGCTAGTGGTATTGTGAAATCTAAACGCATGGCAACGTTTTTAGCTTCGTGATTGATATATTGAAACATCTTATCAACAGTAAAACCACAATCTAGTTTTGTATATAAATCAACATATTCAAATGATGGCATTAATACTTCATTGTATCCATGATTTGAAAAAACATGTCGTAGATGATTTTCAATTTCCCTTAATTTTTCAACATTGGTAATAATTGCATCAATACTCTCTTCTGGTATTAAATATTTAAACTCTTCCATAAAAATCCCCCTTATAAAAAAACGAGTCATCTAATGACTCGTTTAACATCATTAGATACAGCTTATTTGCGATAGACAAAATGGGCTGTATCAAAAAATGATATAACCCTATTGATTCCAATGATGGTGATGTAATTGTAAATATTTAGCTTTTTTCATAGTAATCACCTCTTGTTGTGCTTTATTCTAGCATAGATTGTATACAAAGAAAAGATCATTATGTATTTTTATGAAATAT
>ERZ773149.2332-NODE-2332-length-13520-cov-2.367100_pt1 | contig 13520 bp, 4 predicted proteins | sample MGYA00511081_ERZ773149 | MGnify/ENA primary metagenome ERZ773149 (study PRJEB29015, sample SAMEA2737846) | human gut metagenome | biome: human gut; feature: human-associated habitat; material: faeces | place: China | collected 2012 ...
ACAGATGCGGCGGATCAGCTTCTTCGCATGGTCTATGACAAGGAACACGCCGTACTCAAAAACCTCTATACTTTCAACAATCCCGTTCTTGACATCAAAGGCTTTACGGATGGTGCGGAGTTTTCTGCAACTTTCCCCTTTGTACCGTACCAGTTCATCGTGATCCAGAAGGTGCTTGCCGAGATTCGCAAGCACGGCAATTCCGGTAAACATCTGTCCGGCGGTGAGCGTTCCATGCTCTCCGGCTTCCAAGAAGCAGCCCAGGATATGAAGGATAAGGATGAAAATGCTCTGGTTCCATTCCATCTGTTTTACAATACAGTTCACACATTCCTCGAAAGCCCCATCCGACGGGTTATCGACCGCTGCCAGACTGCGGCAGACAATCACGATGGGCTTGAGCAGCAAGATGTCAGCGTCCTGAAGCTCCTTTACCTTGTACGTTATATTGAGGACATCAAGGCAAATATCGACAATATCTCCATCCTTATGATCGATGACATCCGTACAGATAAGATTGCGCTGCGGGCGTCAGTTTCCGCCTCGCTGGAAAGGCTTCTCTCGCAGAACTACATTTCTCGCAACGGCGATACCTATGCCTTCCTGACGGACGAGGAACAGGACATTGCCATTGACATCAAGAACACACCAGTTGACAGTGCGCAGGTCATCACCAGCATTGCACAGACGGTTTACGGGGAAATCTACCCTTCCAAGAAATTCAAGTACGGCAAGTACGACTTCGCCTATGACCAATACATTGACGAGACCCTGAACGGCTCTGCTTGCGGTGGAATGCGGCTTCGCATTGTTACCGTTGCAAGCGACTACTATGGTGCGCCGAACGAACGGCTTATTATGGATTCTCAGGTCAACAATGAAGCAATCGTTGTGCTGTCCAATGAGACACCGTATTTTGATGAGCTGGAACAGGCGATGAAAATTCGTAAGTATGTCAAACAGCGGAATGTATCTCAGCTCCCTGAAAGCATTCAGGACATCATCCGCAAGCGGCAGCAGCAAGCGCGTATTCTGGAAGAAAGAGCGCGTAGCTATATTGAAAAAGCTATCGTCGGTGCAAAGGTCATTGTCCACGGCGAGGTCATGGACATCAAGACTGGCAACGCGAAAGACAAGCTGGACACCGCGATGAACGGTCTGGTTGAGAGTGTCTATTCCAAGCTCAACATGGTCAACCGTTTCGTAGAGAGCGACGCAGACCTTCTTTCCATCCTGAATGGAACGGATGACGAGCAGATTGCCTTCACCGGTCAGGGCGCAAACAACGAAGATGCGCTGAACGAGATCAGCCAGTGGCTCGAACTTCAAAATCAGAAGATGCTCAGTACCTCAATGGGCGATGTGCAGCGCCGGTATCAGGCGATTCCCTACGGCTGGCGCGAAATTGATATTGCTGCGCTGATTGCTCATTTGATCTCTCAGCAGAAAATCTCCATCAAATACGGCGGTGCTTTGGTTGGCAAGGACGAGCGCAGACTGGTTGATTATCTGCGAAAAAAATCCGAGATTGACAAAGCCGTCGTTACCCGCAGGATTGCCCCTTCCGAAGACCTTATGCGCAAGAGCATTGCCTTCCTCCGGGACTATCTTGGCGCGATGGACATTCCTTCCGACGAGGACGGACTGATCCGTTTTGTGCTGGACACCTTTACTCAAAAACAGGAGCATTATCAGGAGCTTCTTGATAATGCCTATTCTGAGTTCCGTTACCCGGAAAAGGAAGTTGTCACAAAAGCCCGCGACCTTATGAATGATGTTCTGAGCCAGCGCAGGGACAACGTTGCGCTGCTTACCCGCATGGTGCAGCGTCAGGAAGACCTTCTGGATTGCTCCGAGGACATGGAGGGTGTGGAGTTCTTCTTCAAGTCGCAGCGCAGTGTATATGATGAGGCACGGCGTCAGATGGACTGTGTGAATAAGGAACGTGACTACTTTGCTTCTGACGCGGATGTGTTGGATGTCTTCCATACCATTGCGACCATTCTTGCACAACCGAAGCCCTATGACCGCATTGGTGAGCTGCCGGAACTGATTCAGAAGGTTAAGGCGGCATACTCCGGTCTGCTGGATTTGAAGAAGGATGAGGTTGCCGAGAATATCCGTCAGTGTATGCAGGACGTTCATCAGCTTGCAACCGAGGCACGGGATGCTGGAGTTCTGCTACGTCAGGCAGACGATTACTTTGTCGGCAAGCGTGAGGCGGCGAAGAACGCATCTTCTCTCACCGAGCTGGACGCTATGATCACCCAGCTTCTCACATACAAGGATAATATCTGCCGACGCATGGAGGTAATGTCCGCTTCCCATCAGGAGGCAACGACACAGGGAGGCACAGGAACAGCACAGCCCGCCCCGAAAATGCCAAAAATCACAACACTTCGTCGGTATGACCTCTGCTCTGTCAAGCGTCTGCAATCCAAGGAGGATATTGACCGGTACGTCGATGGAATCCGCGAGAAGCTGATGAAAACATTGGAAGGCTGCGACGGTGTGCAGATTAACTGATAACATTATGGAAGGGACAGAATGGTATGCAGGAAATTAGATGCCCCAAATGCGGTGAAGTATTTCAAGTCGATGAAAGCGGCTACGACCAGATTGCACAGCAAGTGCGTGATAGAGAGTTCGAGAAAGAGCTTGATCGTCGCAAAAAAGAGTTGGATGCTCAACGCGAACAGGAGCTTGAGATAATTCGCTTGCAGGAGGAAAAAGAGCATACTGCGAGTATCACCCAGAAAGATGCTGAGATTTCTGAGAAGGATCAAAAAATAGCAGAGCTGCAAGCAAAACTTGACGCCAGTGAAACGGCAAAGAAACTTGCTGTTGCAGAGGCGGTTGAACAGAAGAACGCGGAATTATCTCAAAAAGCGACTGAGATTGCCGACCTCAAGGGCGAACTAAAGAACAAGGAAACTGAGAGCCGCCTGAGCGAGAAGTCCCTTCAAGAGCAGTATGAGGAAAAGCTCAAGCTGAAAGACGAACAGATTGAGTATTACAAAGACTTCAAAGCACGGCAATCAACAAAGATGATCGGTGAGAGTTTGGAGCAGCACTGCCTGACACAATTCAATGCGATCCGAATGACGGCTTTTCCAAATGCCTATTTTGAGAAAGACAACGACGCCAAAACCGGCAGCAAAGGTGACTTCATTTACCGTGAGTGCGGTGAAGATGGTACGGAGTTCATCTCCATTATGTTTGAAATGAAGAACGAGGCTGATGAAACCGCCACCAAGCACAAGAATGAGGACTTTTTCAAAGAGTTGGATAAGGATCGAAACGAAAAGGGCTGCGAGTATGCAATTCTTGTCTCTCTTCTTGAGATCGACAATGAGCTATATAACAATGGCATTGTGGATGTGTCCTATAAGTACCCGAAGATGTATGTCATCCGTCCGCAGTTTTTCATTCCGATGATTACGCTGCTGCGGAATGCGGCAAAAAACTCCTTGCAATACAGGCAGGAGCTTCAAATTGTTCGCAACCAGCAGGTTGACATTCGCAACTTCGAGGAAAACATGAACGCCTTCAAGGAAGGCTTTGCCCGAAACTATCGGCTGGCAAGCGAGAAGTTTTCAACGGCGATTGATGAGATTGACAAAACAATCGACCACTTACAGAAGACAAAGGCAGCACTTCTTTCTTCTGAAAACAATCTTCGCCTTGCGAACAATAAAGCGGAGGACCTTAGCATCAAGAAGCTGACAAAGAACGCTCCGTCTGTTAAGGCAATGTTTGATGAACTGGGGCAAGAGAAAGCGTAATACACGCATAGTTAGGAGATAACGAGCATGAATAAAGGTGCGATACAAAGATTTGCAATCTGGGCGCGGAACGAGCTGATCGCTCAAGTGTCGCAGAGAGCTTATCAGTATGGAATCACGAAGGAAGGCTGCGGCGAGGCAAACGCCGTGACGGTGGGCGGACGCGCATTGACCGGCGATGAGCAGAAACAGCGCAAGGAGCTTGTCGATCAGGTCCGCTCAAAGGGCTACACACAGGTCATGGAAGAGGTTGCCTACACTTGGTTCAACCGCTTTATTGCCTTGCGCTTCATGGAGGTCAACAACTATCTGCCCTCCCATATTCGCGTCTTTTCCGACAGCACCGGTGCGTTCAAGCCGGAGATTCTGAGCGATGTCCTGCACCTTGACCTTCCGGGGCTGAACCGGGAGAAAGTTGCGGAGTATATCGAAAGCAACGACACCGAAGGTCTCTATCGCTATCTGCTTTTGACGCAGTGCAACGCCCTGAACGATCCTCTTCCCCGTATGTTTGAGAAAATGGGCGGCTATACCGAGCTTCTGCTGCCGAACAACATTCTGAAACAGGACAGCGTTCTCGGTCACATGGTCGCGGATATTCCCGAAGAGGACTGGACGGATCAGGTGCAGATCATCGGCTGGCTGTACCAGTATTACAACTCCGAACTCAAGGATGACACCTTTGCTCTGCTCAAGAAAAATGTGAAGATCACCAAGGAGCGCATCCCTTCTGCAACACAGCTCTTCACTCCGGACTGGATCGTCCGCTATATGGTTGAAAACAGCCTCGGCAGACTCTATGTAGACAAGCGCAAAAACGAAGGCATCTATGCGGATGGTCGCGGCTTGGATGAAATGACTTGGCACGAGGCAGAATCCGAGCGCATTGCAACGGAAAAACTGATTGCTGACAAAATGGGCTGGAAGTATTATCTGCCCGAAGCGGAACAGACACAGGAAGTACGCAAGCAGCTTGATGAGATTCAGAACGAGTACGCCACGCTGGATGTCAAAGACATCAAGGTCATCGACCCCTGCATGGGCAGTGGTCACATCCTTGTCTATGCCTTTGATGTGCTGATGCAGATTTATGAGGCAACCGGATATAGTCAGAGGGACGCTGCTCAGAGCATTCTTGAGAACAACCTTTACGGTCTGGACATTGATGATCGTGCAGCGCAGCTTGCCTATTTTGCCGTCATGATGAAAGCGCGGCAGTACGACCGCCGTATCTTCTCCCGTGGCATTCAGCCTCATGTGTATGCTATCGTCGAGAGCAACGGACTGGACAGCAGCTCCGTCGAATACTTCACCAACAACGATCCGAATCTCCAAAAGGACTTCGGAACGCTGATGGACGAGCTGCGGGATGCAAAGGAATATGGCTCTATCCTCAATATCTCTCAGGTGGACTTTGCTTCCCTCTATGCCAGAGTGGAGGAAGTGCGGGCAGACATCAGTATGTTCCGTGAGATCGTGCTGAACAGCGTCCTGCCACTAATTCAGGTGGCAGAGGTTATGGCGCAGAAGTATGATGTGGTTGTTACAAATCCTCCGTATATGGCAGTCAGCAATGCCGGTGCGAAGGTCAACGACTATGTAAAGAAAAATTTCCCGGATAGCAAGGCAGATATGTTTGCTGTGTTTATTGAGCGCTGCGGGCAGATGGCAAAGAAAAACGGCTGTCAGGCGATGATCACGCAACACTCGTGGATGTTCCTGTCCAGTTTTGAGAAACTTCGTACAAAGCTGTTAGCAGTCGATATTGTCAATATGGCGCATCTCGGCGCGAGAGCCTTTGAAGAAATTGGCGGCGAGGTGGTGCAGACCACGTCGTTTGTCATTCGCAAGAGTCACATTGCGGACTATAAGGGCGAGTATTGCCGCCTAATCGAGCCGACCACACAGCAGGGAAAAGAAGAGATGTTCCTCGCGGGTGAAAACCGTTATGCAGCAGACCAGTCCAACTTCTCCACAATTCCGGGCAGCCCGGTGGCGTATTGGGTGAGCAAGGCTGTCTTCTTGGCATTTGAAAAATATCCATCTATATCAGATATTGGTGAAGCAAAAGCTGGAATGACAACAGGAGACAATGATCGTTTTTTGAGGTTATGGAATGAAGTTGAGTATTCTAAAATAGGAATTGGTTACCCTAATTCTGAGAAAGCACAAAAGTCTGAGAAAAAATGGTTCCCATATAATAAGGGTGGTGGGTTCCGAAAATGGTATGGCTTAAATGACTATGTAGTGCTCTGGGAAAATGATGGATATGCAATAAAAAATGCGACTAAACAAGGTCGTAAAATAGCAAGTGTACGAAGTGAACGCTTATATTTTCAAAAGTCAATTACATGGGCTACATTAACTACGGGAATGATTTCTTGTAGGAGTTCTGAAGAAGGATATCTTTTTGACGATAAGGGTTCAAGCTGTTTTATGCAGGAAAAAGATTACAATTATGTTCTTGCATTGGTAAATTCGGTGGTTGGAGATTATTTCTTACATATTCTTAACCCCACAATGTCATTTCAATCTGGAAATATTGGAGCATTGCCAATAGTGGCAGAAAAGGTTGAAAATAATCAAATAAATATGTTATCAGTAGCTAATGTGGATTTATGTAAGAATGACTGGGATTCTTTTGAAACCTCATGGGATTTCCAACACCACCCTCTAGTTCGCAAGGTTTCTGCTATTCCCGAAGCATTTGACCAGTGGAAGAACGAGTGCAACAACCGCTTTAATCAGCTCAAAGCCAACGAGGAAGAACTCAACCGTATCTTCATTGACATTTACGGTTTGCAGGATGAACTGACACCGGAGATTGAGGACAAGGATGTAACTGTCCGCAAGGCAGATTTGGGGCGGGATATTCGTTCCTTCATCTCCTACGCCGTAGGCTGTATGTTCGGGCGCTACTCTCTCGATGTAGACGGGCTTGCCTATGCCGGCGGTGAATGGGATGCGTCCAAGTATCAAACCTACATACCCGACAGCGACAACATCATCCCCATCTGCGACGATGACTACTTCGATGATGACATCACCGGACGCTTTGTGAAGTGGGTCGAAACCGTCTACGGCAAGGAAACGCTGGAAGAAAACCTCAAGTTTATCGCTGACGCTCTCGGCGGCAAAGGTACGCCCCGCGAGGTGATCCGCAGCTACTTTCTGAATGACTTCTACGCCGACCACCTGAAAACCTATCAGAAGCGTCCGATCTACTGGCTGTTTGACAGCGGCAAGCAGAACGGCTTCAAGGCGCTGATCTATATGCACCGCTATCAGAGCGACCTTCTGGCGCGGATGCGCACCGACTATGTTCACGAGCAGCAGGAGCGTTACCGCACCCAGCTCACCCACCTCGTGGACGCCATCGACCATGCCGGAGCTGCGGAGCGCGTAAAGCTGACCAAGCAGCAGAAGAAGCTCCAAGAACAAGCTCTTGAGATTCAGAAGTACGAAGAAAAAGTCCATCATCTTGCCGATCAGAACATCCAGATCGACCTCGATGACGGCGTGAAGCACAACTACGAGCTGTTTGCAGATGTGCTGGCGAAGATAAAATAATAACAGAAAGAAATAGAGAGGTGTGTTATATGAGCGGCGTTCAGTCTGCAACAACAAGTGAAGCTTATGCTCAATTTGGCAAGTGGCTGATAGAGCAACCCTATTGGCTTCAAGATGCGGCTTGGAGAATATACAGCGGCAAGGAAATTGATGATGCTCAAATCAAGCTCTACGCTGAAATGTGTATTGCTCAGGCAAAAGGTGAAACGCCTTCATATAACCATCTCAATTCAAACGAGATATTCCAACAGAAAGGCAGCCGAAAAGTATCTGTTTTGTCTATATCAGATGTCTGCGGCGTAAATGCCTTGGCAGACAATGTTGGTCTGGATTTCGCAGAGAACGGAGTAACCGTAGTCTATGGATTAAATGGTGCGGGAAAATCCGGATTCATGAGAATTTTCAAGGAGCTAAGTGGATGTCCATATAGAGAACCCATACAACCAAACGTTTTCAAGAAAAACGGGGCGAAGGCGCCATCCTGTAAGGTTGTAGTTACCCAAGACGGCGCACAGGTGGAGAAAACATACGATTTGTCAGCTAAGCAGGAAAATTCCGTCCTTGCTGTTTGCGATGTGTTTGACACAAGAATATCGAATCAGTATATTTCATCAACGAATAATGTGTCCTACCAGCCTTTTGTTTTTACTGTACTATCAGAGTTGGCGAAGATTGCTGACAGAATCGGGGGACACATATCTTCACTGGTAAGCGCGATTCCCAGTGTCCCAGTTACGATTCCAGCCGAATTGGAAACATCTCCATCTTTACAATGGCTTAAAAAGATTGACATACCGTTATCCCAAGTGAACTCATTGCTTGGGATGAAGGTAAAGAAACCGAGTATCTTGAAATTCCAAAGCTTTTGAATAGTGAGAGCGTTAAACAGCAGCAGAAATTAGTTGCGGCAAGTATCAGAAGTATTTCCTCTGTTTTGGAAGACATCAGAGCGGCTCTTCGTTCTTATGATAAGGATAAATTCGTTCTATGTTATCAAGAAATGATGGACGCGAAGAGACGATTCGACGCGGCACAAGCTCTTTTTAGCTCTGATGCGCATAAGCAGGATCAAATAAGCATCAACTCAAGTGATTGGAAAACACTATGGTCGATGGCAAGAAAATACTACGAGGAGTTCATCTACCCTGAAAAAGGAGTGCATTTCGCGGATGATGGTTCTCTTTGCCCAATATGTCACCAAGAGATCCGTGGTAGCGTTTATCAAAGGGTTAACAGTGTTGATCAGTATATTAACGGATCATGCAGTAATGACTATCAAGCATCCCAAAAGGCATTTGCACAGTTATATAGTTCAGTGACAGATAGGCGAATCACGGCTGCATTTGCAAAAAACACGTTATCCGATATTATCAACAAAGATGAACTAAACGCCGTTGTAACTGCCTACGAGGTAATAGAGGCAGCAAAAGCCCAGCAAGGCGATGAAGCGCGATATAAGATGTTGGTCGAGCTAAATCTGGGATATATTGAGAAAATACTAAGTGAACAACTTAATGCGTTGACAAATAAGGCAAGACAGTTGGAGGCTGCCTTGCAAGACGATGCAAAGATCAAACTGAAAGAGCGTCTTGAGCAGTTACGGTCACATAAATGGGTGTTTGATAACCAAGCGATAATTCGTGAAGCGGTAAGTAATATATGTCACCGTGAAGAGCTTGCCGCAGCAAAGTCTTTTCTCACGACGAACAAAATAACAATGGAAACAAATAAACTTGCCAACGCCTTAATTACGCAAGCGTACATAGATCGTTTCACAGAAGAATTATCAAAAATGGCTCGAAACATAAAGGTTAAGCTTGAAAAAGCTGCCTCACAAAAGGGAAATTCTCCGTATAAGGTTACGATGGATGCTTGCGATTCGAAGAAATACAAACCGGAAGACATTTTGAGTGAAGGCGAACAACGAATTGTTGCACTGGCGGCGTTTTTTGCCGATGCTACGGGTCGAGAAGATTGTACACCCATCATTATAGACGATCCAATATCCTCGCTTGATTTGAATTACGAGGAAAGTGCAACAAAGCGAATTGTCGAAATTGCAAATAATAGACAGGTAATTGTTTTCACGCACAGAATATCTTTGCTGGTGGGAATGAGTGAAGCTTGCGCTGCGGAAAATGTTCCAATTAAGGAATTGCATATAAGAAGCACGCTGAGCGGAAAAGGACTGCCGGACTTTGAGGATGTTTATCACGGAAAGGTTAAAGGTCAGCTTGGTGGGTTGAAAGATAAACTGAGCCGTGCTAAAAAAATGGATGCTGACTCAGCAGAATACAACGATTGCATCGGACGGGTATGTCAACAGTTCAGAATATGTGTTGAACGCTCCGTAGAAGACGTCCTCCTTTTGGGGATTGTGCGACGATTCCATCGGAATATACGCACGAACAACATGGTTACGAAACTTCCAGCCATCACAGAGCAAGACTGCAAAATGGTAGATGATATGATGACGAAATATTCGTTTGTCGAGCATTCTCAGCCATCTGACATACCTCCATTGCAATACACCGTCGAGGAAATCGAAAAGGACATTCAAGCGTTCATAACTTGGATTACAGAATACCTCAAAAAACAAAATGCCTAATAAGGAGGTGGAATGTTGTGTCCACAGAATCCATCCAATTTATACTCAGAGAACATTTTGCCGCCCCTCTACCGGAGTTCTATCAAAGGCGGATCATCTTCTGGCAAGACGAGGATCGGGAGTTTGAGTCCATGCTGAATGAGCTTTCCATCCCCGACGTGACGATCATCAAGCTCACCGGAACAAACAACTTTGCCGTGAAGAAGCTGCTCCTGCACGATGATCTCACGGGTAATTATCTGATTTACAATCCGTTCTCGTATGCCGAGCCGCAAGAGGACTGGCTGCTGGATATTGAGAAATTCAGCGAAGAATATCGTTCTGATCTCATTTCCATGCGTATGAGTGAGCTGAACATTGAGGCGAGTCCGGCGATGCGCAAGACGGTAAAACTGTACGCAAAATTCTTTGACAGCAAAGAGCGGATTGAAAGGCTGAAAAGAATTGGGCGAGAATACCATACACCGTTGCAGCTTCACATTGACATTATGGCAGTACTGGCGGGATTAAACGGCGGCTCTGCGCAGGATGTGTTTATAGCTGCTCTTTCTGCAGGACAGGATGAGGAAAACAATGCCGTCCTCAGCAATATCAAGAAGTTCGGTAACATTGACGCCTTCTGGCAGCTTGTCCGCAAGTACACGGGCTATATCCATGAGGACGGAAAAACGCTTAACCTGTTCTCCGCTCATGTGCTGCTGACTGCCCTTGCGCAGACGATGAATCCCAGCGTTCTCAAAGGCTTGGAGCGTTTCATCTCTGATTCCAACAAGGCGTATTGTTACAGTATTGTCCACGAATGGCGCAACCGCGAGGACAACGGTGCGCTTTGGGAGCTGTGTCGCAGCGTGGAGCAGGAGTTGCATCTTGCTTCCCGCTTTGAAAAGCAGGATATTGAAACGCTGCTGACAGCAGACATTTTCCCGTCCATTCACGAGGTCATTCTGAGCCGTTTCTTCTCTGAAATCGCAGATCATGTGGTAAAGACCGAGCTGATGCTGAAAACTGCGGAAAACCGCCGTACCTCTGGATGGATTGAGCGCTTCAACAACTATTATGACTGCCTCTACTACATTGCAAAGATGCAGAGCTTTTATCAGGAGAATGTAGCAGGCTTCCATATCGTAGAACCGAAAGCAATCTGGAAGCTCTATACGGAGAAGGCGTATGAGATGGATAGCTTCTATCGGCACTTCCACTATGCCTTCGGCTGCACTCTCAAGAACAGCAATGTGCTTCTGGAAGATAAGCTGAAACACGCGGCAGATTACGTTGAGGGGCTGTATCAGAACTGGTTCCTCAAGGAGCTGACCGGCTGCTGGACAAAAGCAATTTCTGACAACCTTGCCGCATTGGGTTATGTGTCCGAGATCGGCAAGCAAAGAGACTTCTACTCTCACTATGTTAAGCCGCTTGCGGGGAAAAACTCCCGCGCCTTCGTGATCATATCCGACGCCCTGAGATATGAAGTTGCTGCGGAGCTATGCGATACCATCACCAGAACAACCAAGGGAACAGCGAAGCTCGATGCTGTTCAAGCAGTCTTTCCCTCAATCACAAAGTTCGGTATGGCGGCTCTTCTTCCGGGGCGAAAGCTGTCTGTAAATGACGGCATGGATGTTCTCGTGGACGAAATGCCCACCCGCTCTACTGATGAGCGTGGCAAGATTCTCTGTGCTGCTAACATGAACAGCGTGGCAGTTCAATACACGGACGTTCTGAACATGAAACGCGCCGAGCGGCGTGAGCTTGTGAGCGGCAAAGAAGTCGTGTATATCTACCACAACACGATTGATGCCATTGGCGACAAAGCTCCAACTGAGAAAAAGGTGTTTGAGGCTTGCGAAGACGCTATGCAGGAGCTTTCCAATATTCTTCGTATTGTCATCAACGATATGCAGGGTACAGATGTTTTCATTACCGCAGATCACGGTTTCCTTTATACATACAGCCCTTTGACCGAAGGCGATAAACTGGGCAAGGACGCGATCAGCGGCAAGGTATATGAAATCGGACGTCGATATTCACTGACAGAACCTTCCGCAGTAGCGGAGTACCTTATGCCAGTTCAACTTGACGGTGAGATCGGCGGTACGCCGGTCAAAGGCTACACGCCTTTTGATTCCACACGCATACGGGTTTCTGGTGGCGGTGAGAACTATGTCCACGGCGGTATCAGCTTGCAGGAGCTTGTTGTGCCTGTTATTAGTTTCAAGAATCTCCGCTCCACAAGCAAGAAGTATGTGGAGGTTTCCAACGCAGAATTGAAGCTGTTGAGCGAAAGCCGCAAGGTGTCCAACCTGCTATTCTCTCTGGATTTCTACCAGCGTCAGCCAGTCGGAGAGAAGATTCAGCCCTGCACCTACTACATCTATATGACGGATGATGAGGGCGTGGTCATCAGTGACCGTAAGACTGTCATTGCAGACCGCACAAGCACAAATGCTTCCGAGCGCGTCTTCCGTGTGCGCCTCAATTTGAAAGCCGGTGCCTATGACAAAAACAAGATTTACCGCCTTGTTATCGCCAATGATACAGATGTCCCGGAAGAGGCTGAGTTCCATATTGACATTGCCTTTGCGGATGACTTCGGATTTGACCTGTGAGGGAGAAACAGAAAATGAGCGAGTATATTGAAACGGTATCAACAGAGGATGCAAACGCTGTAATCGACAGCAAACTGCGTAAGGTATTCGACGGCAGGATTGTCCGCAAAGACCTCACAAAGAAAATCAAGGAAGGGGCAAATGTTCCCGTTTATGTCCTTGAGTTCCTTCTTGGACAGTATTGCAGTTCCGATGACGAGGATGTCATTGAAACCGGCGTTGCAAACGTCAAGCGGATTCTGGCTGAAAACTACGTCCGTCCCGACGAGGCGCAGAAGATCCTTTCTGTCCTCCGTCAGCGAGGCAGCTATACCGTGATTGACAAGATCACGGTTAATCTCAACATTAAGACGGACAGCTATGAGGCGGAGTTTTCCAATCTCGGAATCAAAGCAATTCCTATCTCTGAGGATTACCCAACTAAGTATGATCGGCTTCTCTGCGGCGGTATCTGGTGCATTGTCCAGCTTGAATATGAATATGTGGAAGAGGATAAACGCAGATCCCCAATTCTCATTCACAAGCTCACGCCTATTCAGATGCCTCATGTGGATATTGAGGAATTGAAGCAGGGGCGAAAAGCGTTTACGCAAGAAGAATGGATCAAGATTCTTCTACGCTCTATTGGTATGGAGCCGGATAAGCTGAATGACCGCGAACGCTGGCTTCTGCTTGCCCGTATGCTGCCGCTTGTCGAGAACAACTTCAACCTCTGTGAGTTAGGTCCGCGAAGCACTGGTAAATCCCATATCTACAAGGAAATCTCCCCGAACAGCATCCTTGTTTCCGGCGGTCAGACCACCGTCGCGAACCTGTTTTACAACATGGGCAGAAAAACCGTGGGCTTGGTTGGCTTGTGGGACTGCGTAGCGTTTGACGAGGTTGCCGGTATCAACTTCAAGGACAAAGACGGCATCCAGATCATGAAGGACTATATGGCATCCGGGTCCT
>ERZ773149.2336-NODE-2336-length-13508-cov-3.107485_pt1 | contig 13508 bp, 9 predicted proteins | sample MGYA00511081_ERZ773149 | MGnify/ENA primary metagenome ERZ773149 (study PRJEB29015, sample SAMEA2737846) | human gut metagenome | biome: human gut; feature: human-associated habitat; material: faeces | place: China | collected 2012 ...
TGTGACCTTCGCTCACAAAAAACACCTCGCGGGATATTACCAGTGAACAGTAACAAAATATATCAATTTTCGTAGATTGGTTTTTAATTATAACATATTCCCCTCTTACAGAAAAGACAAAAATCCGGCAAAAATCCCTCAGCCGGTATCTGTGTGATCCTATATCTTCCTGGCGAAGGAAATATCTGCATTAGCCTGGAGCCGGATATATTCTCTTTCACAAATACCCCTGAGGGATTGTAACTTTATATTTTAGGCAGTTGCCTTATTCTCAAACTGGCTGTTATACAGGTCTGCATAGAAGCCTTTCTTAGACAGAAGCTCTTCATGATTTCCCTGCTCGATAATGTCACCGTCTTTCATAACCAGGATCAGGTCTGCATCCTTGATGGTAGAAAGTCTGTGTGCGATCACAAAGCTGGTTCTGCCCTTCATCAGATTGTCCATGGCTTTCTGGATACGTACTTCGGTTCTGGTATCTACAGAGGAGGTTGCCTCATCCAGGATCAGGATCTTATTATTGGCAAGAATTGCCCTGGCAATAGTGAGAAGCTGTTTCTGTCCCTGGGAAATATTACTGGTTTCTTCATCCAGAACCATGTCATAGCCGCCCGGCTGCTGCATGATAAAGTTGTGCACATGGGCTGCCTTTGCTGCTGCGATCACCTCTTCATCTGTAGCATCCAGACGTCCGTAACGGATATTTTCCATAATGGTTCCTGAGAACAGCCAGGTATCCTGAAGCACCATACCAAACATCTCTCTCAGACTACTTCTGTTAAAGTCTTTGATGTCATAACCGTCTACCTTAATACTTCCGCCATTGAGATCATAGAATCTCATAAGCAGTTTCACCATAGTTGTCTTTCCTGCACCTGTGGGACCTACAATGGCAATCTTCTGGCCATCCTTCACATCTGCAGAGAAATCATTGATAATGATCTTATCCGGATTGTAACCGAATTTTACATGTTCAAACTGTACATCTCCTGTAAGTGTATTAACATCTACAGGGTTCTTCTCATTCTGACTCTCTTCCGGCTCCTCCAGGAATTCAAATACTCGTTCGGAAGCTGCTGCTGAGGACTGTAACAGGTTTGTAACCTGTGCAATCTGCTGGATTGGCTGTGTAAAGTTACGGATGTACTGGAAGAAGGACTGGATATCACCGACTTCAATACTTTTTTTGATTACAAACACGCCGCCTAAGAGAGCTACCATTACATATCCAAGGTTACCTACAAACTGCATGATCGGCATCATCATTCCTGAGAAGAACTGAGATTTCCATGCAGATTCATAAAGCTTCTGATTATCTTTCTCAAATTCTTCTACTACATCATTCTCTTTGTTGAAAACCCGGACCACATTATGACCACCGAAGTTTTCTTCGATCTGACCGTTTACTTTACCCAGATAGCTCTGCTGATCCTGGAAGTATTTCTGGGAATGCTTCATGACAGTCTGGATGATGAACATGGAAACCGGCAGGATCAGAAGTGCTGCCAGAGTCATCCACACATTGATGGAAAGCATCATAATAAATACACCGATCAGGGTTGTCACTGATGTGATCAGCTGTGTCAGACTCTGGTTCAGACTCATCTGCAGAGTATCCACATCATTGGTGATACGGGAGAGGATCTCACCGTTTGTTCTGCTCTCATAATAGTTCAGAGGCAGTCTGTTGATTTTCTTTGAAATATCTTTTCTCAGATTATAGGTGACATCATTGGAGATCCCTGACATTACGAATCCCTGTACAAAGGAAAAGCATGCACTTAACACATATAATCCAAGTGTCCATAACAGGATCATCCCGATCTTTCCGAAGTCAATTTCACCGGTTCCGTTTACCTTGGCAACCAGGCCGTTAAACAGCTCTGTGGTCGCCTTACCTAAAATCTTAGGCCCTACAATACTAAACACAGTTCCCGCTACTGCAAAGATAAACATCAGTATAAAGCGGAATTTATATCGTCCCATATAACGGAAAAGCTTAGCCATGGAGCCCTTGAAGTCTTTCGCCTTTTCGCCGGACATCATACGTCCATGTCCTCCCATAGGACCTCTTCTTCTCTGTTCGCTCATGCCAGTTCCTCCTCTGATAACTGAGATCTTGCAATCTGCTGATATACCTCACAATTTGCCATCAGTTCCTTATGAGTTCCAATACCTGCCATATGTCCGTCGTCCAGTACAATGATCTGGTCTGCACCAAGGATAGTACTGATCCTCTGGGCAACGATTACGGTAGTTGCGTCCTTGGTGTACTCCTTCAATGCCTTTCTTAACTGACTGTCAGTCTTAAAGTCAAGGGCAGAGAAGCTGTCATCAAAGATAAAGATTTCCGGATCCTTTGCAATGGCTCTGGCAATGGACAGACGCTGTTTCTGTCCGCCCGAAACATTGGTACCTCCCTGTGATACAGGGGATTCATATTTCTCCGGTTTGGTATCAATAAATTCTGTAGCCTGTGCAACCTCTGCTGCTTCCTTTACCTGTGCATCAGTGATTTCCGGCTTACCATAGCGGATGTTTGAATCAATGGTACCTGAGAAAAGTACACCCTTCTGCGGCACATATCCCAGCTTATCACGAAGCTCTTTCTGAGTCATGTCACGGACATCCACACCATCCACTTTAACAGAACCCTTTGTCACATCATAGTATCTTGGGATCAGATTGATCAGGGTACTTTTACCACTTCCTGTACTTCCGATCACTGCAATCGTCTGACCTTTCTTTGCTTTAAAGGAAATGTCTGTCAGTACATTCTCACCTGCTTCCGGGTAAGCAAAGGATACATGTTCAAATTCGATCTCGCCTTTCACACTTTCTGACGGATGTACCGGAGTTTCCGGATCCTGAATGGAAACCTCTGTTTTCAGAACCTCATCAATACGAAGCGCTGCAACATTTGCTCTCGGGAGCATAATAGACATTGCAGTGATCATCAGGAAGGACATAATGATCTGCATTGCATACTGGATAAATGCCATAACATTACCAACCTGCATGGTTCCGTTGTCTACTGCATGGGCACCACTGTAAATAATAAGTACAGATACTCCGTTCATGATCAACATCATAATGGGCATCATAAAAGTCATACATCTGTTGACAAACAGGTTTGTTTTTGTCAGATCCAGGTTCGCTTTCTCAAAACGATCTTCCTCATGCTTCTCACGGCTGAATGCACGGATAACAGGAATACCTGTCAGAATCTCACGGGATACCAGATTCAGTCTGTCGATCAGAGTCTGTAAGATAGTGAATTTTGGCATTGCCACCTGGAACAGCACAAAGATCACAATCAGGATCAGACCAACTGCCACACCAAGGATCCATGTCATGGAAGAATCTGTGTTTAATACCTTGAGCACTCCACCAATACCAAGGATCGGCGCGTACAGAACAATGCGGAACATCATTGCCATAACCTGCTGTACCTGCTGCACATCATTGGTGCTTCGTGTGATCAGGGATGCTGTGGAGAATTTATGATATTCTCTGCTGGAAAAGCTCATAACCTTGCGGTAAATGCTGTTTCTCAGGTCATGACCAAGTCTGCCTGCCACTCTGGCCGAAATAAATGTGACGCTGATTGCTGCCAGCATGATCACCAGTGCCATGGCAAGCATTCTGATACCTGACATCAGGATGTAATGCATCTGAATGGCATCCACATCTTTTCCCAGTGCTTCATATTCTGAAGCAACAAAGGAAACACCAGCCTGTGTCACAATAGACTCCGGCATATCTTTCAGCTTCTCATCCACCTGACTCATGATCTGCTGTACTGCTTCTTCCGGCATCTGTGCCAGTGCTGTCAACGGGTCTGTTCCCTCCGGAAGGCCCATCTGTGCAGCCATTGCCTGCCCCTGCTCACTGTCTTCGGAAAAGGCAGCTACCATCATCATTGCCTTTGAGAAATCCTCATTTAAATTCTCTCTGGTTTCTTTGGAAATATCATCGTTTAATAACCAGGTATCATCTTCCTGTGTATAATTCTGTGAAACTTCCTTTTTCTGATCCTCATCCATAAAAATCTGAAGATTCTGCAGGGTTGAATCCCGAAGCTTATCCGGCACACTGTCTTCAATACCTTTCTGCTGGATACCTACATTAATGATCTTGGAGGTATAATCCGGCAGGGAAAGATCACAGTACGCCTGCAGAAACAGAAGTGCTATGATCAGGACAATGTATCCCGCTGATTTCTTCAGATATTTCATCAGTTTAATCATTGCTTGATTCCCTCTTTTCCTATTTTTAATATGTATGTCTGTTTAAACTCACGTGTCAGTTCTTTCACAGACAATATTATTTTTTATCTGAACATGCTGATACAGTTTTCTCAATCTGCTCCATCATGTATTTTTCAGTTTCTACCTGTTGACAGGTATCTCCGAAATATTATCCAGAATCTGCCCAAAAAACCTTCGTAAAAGACATAGCTCTGCTTCGCTGAAATTGCTGAACATCACTTTCTCCACAGCTTTGCTTTCCTGCTGGAGCTCCTCCACGATTTTTCTTCCGTTTTCTGTCAGATATACACGCATGATGCGTTGATCTTTATCATCACGTTTCCTGCAGACAATGTCTGCTTTCTCCAGACGCTGGATACTTACATTTACAGTGGGCGGTGTTACACCCATCCACTCTGCAATCTCCTTCTGGCTGCAGCCGTTATGTCTGTATACGATCATAATGATCGGCATCTGTCCCTGTTGGATACCGATTTCCCGTATACGCTGCATACATCTCATACCATATTGGCGGTTGATCTCCATAAAGAGCGCAGGCATGCTTTTCTCTTCTCGTTTTTCTTTCTTCTCCTCTTCCGGGCACCACATAACTTCACTCCTTTCCGTCCTTTGTCCTCTTTCAGGTCTCATATTTTTTAATTAGCCCGACTAATCATATATAATATACTTTTAGACAAAAAATGCAAGTGTTTTTTGTGCAGTTTATAATTATTTTAGATTTAGCTTTGATATTTCCAATTTGTAAATATTCAATTTTATTTTGCCTGGCTAATTTTTTTCATCTCAGGTCGAATAAAATTTCCAATACTCTTCAAGCTCTATCTCTGCATAACTTCTTTATAAAATTCTATAAACGCATTAATTGCCGGAGACCGCCATTTATTTTTGTGGAGCAGCAATTGTGTCCATACAGTTACCGGGCAGCCGGCAACATCCAGTCTTTTAATCTGTCCGTCTTTCACATATTTCTCCGAAATAAAATCCGGAAGAAAGGAAAGCAGGCTGCTGTTTTTTACCAGTTCACATATCTGAAGCGGATTTCCGATTTCAAGAACCGGACGGATTTCCAGTGATTGGGACGCAAGGGTTTCATTCAGTATTTTTCTGTAGCTCATGGCTTGTTCTGTTAACACAAACTCATTCTGAGAAATTTCACTTAATTTCCATGAACAGCCTGCAACAGGATTATCAGCCGCTACAATAAAATGTACCTGTTCTTCCTGTTCCGCACAAATAATAAAATCCGAATCATAAATATGCCTGTCCAGAGTAAAAACCAGATCTGTTTCGTTCTTCCGCAATTTATCAAACATCTGCTCTGTACCGTTTTCTGTTATCTCCACTTTTATTTCCGGATACTGATGATGAAAACGCAGAAAATCATTTTTAAAATATCTGCTGCAGACAGAACTGGACATAGACAACCGAATCTCGCCTTCAATGCTTTCAGCCGAATTCAGCGAATCGAGCATTTTTGCCTGTGCCTTCAGAATGTTTCGAGCCTGCTGCAAAACTAAAACTCCCTTTTCCGTAAGATTGATTTTATGATAATAACGGTCAAACAGCCTGACATCAAGTTCCTTTTCCAGTTGTTTAATCTGTGAAGAAACTGTAGACTGCGTATATCCCAGTTCCTTTGCAGCAGCCGAAAATCCGGAATATTCACATACTGCAATAAAAGTTTTTAACACATTTGTATCCATTTCTCGTTCCTTTCCCATATTTTTTTCAATATTTTCCCATCAAAACGCAGAAGCGTTATTTTTCTTATACAAACGATATTTTCAATAATATACAACAAAACAATCAATTTTACAAATATTGTTTTTTATCTTATAATATCCCTTATATGAACTTCTGAAGGGAGCGTTATCTTATGAAACGTGAACAGCTTGGAAGCCGGCTTGGCTTCATTATGCTTTCCGCCGGCTGCGCCATTGGCTGCGGAAATGTGTGGAAATTCCCGTGGATGTGCGGGCAAAATGGCGGCGGCAGCTTTATGCTGATCTATCTTCTGTGTCTGGTCATCCTGGGAATCCCGGCTCTTGTGTTGGAATTTTCCATCGGAAGAGCGGCTCAGACAAGTCCCCTTTTCATGTACCGTAAGCTGGAAAAGCCAGGACAGAAATGGGGGATTTTCGGTTGGTTCTGTCTGCTTGGCAACATTGCCCTGATGGCATTTTACACTGTTGTCTGCGGCTGGATCATTTATTATTTTGTACAGTTTCTCAGAGGTAAAAATGGTTCACTGGGATTTTCAGCCATGATCTCCTCTCCCTCTGTGAATGTATTCTTCTTACTGGTCACTGTAGTCATTGCATTTTTCATCCTTTCCTTCAATCTTCAGGGAGGACTGGAGCGTGTGACAAAATATATGATGTCTGCACTGCTGGTGCTAATGCTTGCTCTCGCTGTACACAGTCTTTTTCTGAAAGGCTCTGGTGAGGGAATGACCTTTTATCTAAAACCGGATTTCTCGAAGATCGATGGTTCGGTAATTGTAGGGGCAATGAACCAGGCATTCTTTACTTTATCTACAGGTATGGGTGGCATGGCTATCTTTGGCAGCTATATTGGTAAAGAGCATTCTCTAATGGGGGAAGCTATTCATGTGATCACACTGGACACACTGGTTGCTTTTCTGGCAGGAGTTATTATTTTCCCTGCATGCTTTACCTTTAATCTGGAAGTAAATGCAGGTCCGAGCCTTCTGTTTGATACAATGGCAGCAGTTTTTAACAACATGTCCGGAGGTCGCATCTGGGGTTCCTTATTCTTCCTGTTCATGGTATTTGCAGCTATGTCAACAGTTCTGGGAGTGTGCGAAAACATCCTGGCAATGATACGTGAGCTTACCGGCTGGTCCCGTCCAAAAGGCAGCGTGGTCTGCGGCACAGGTGTCTTTCTTCTGGCACTTACCACAGCCCTTGGTTTCAGCGTTTTCCACTTCCAGCCATTTGCCGAAGGAACTACCTGGCTTGATTTCTGGGATTTTATTGTTTCCAACAATATTTTACCCCTTGGCTCTCTCATCCTTGCACTCTTCTGCTGTAATAAGTTCGGCTGGGGATGGGATAACTTTATCAAAGAGAGCAATACCGGTAAGGGCTTAAAAGTACAGAAGTGGATGAAACCACTCTTCCGGTTTGTACTTCCGATTATGATTGCCTTTATCTATGTTTATGGTATGAGTACATTCAACTGGCGTTAAAATCAAAGTCGTTTACAGCAAGCGCCGGGCATTCCCAGATTGCTTTGCTGCTTACAAATATCTGCCTGGACTTGGCAAAAAAATAAGCTCCGTGGATTTTTCTTTTATCCACAGAGCTTATTTTCTTTGTCAGGCGGATATTCGCAATCCGCTCCGCTATTTACTTGATTCGGTTAAATCAGACAGATAAATCTCCCTCTGATCAGTGAACCTTCTGATCCAGCATTCTCCGGATCAGCTCAATTGTATCCTTCAGTCCATAGTTGGCACTGTTGATACACAAATCATAATTCTCCGGTTTTCCCCATTTCTCACCGGTATAAAATTCATAATATTTCTTATGCTGCTTATCCATCTGCTTCAGAAAACGTACTGCCTGTTTCAGATTCATATTACGGATATCCATAACGTGCTGCACACGAACCTGGAACGGAGCACTGATAAACAGACTGATATGAGGAATATGATTATTCTTAAGAATCGCATCTGCGCAACGTCCCATGATCACGCAGTCTTCACTCTTTGCCAGTTCACAGATCAGATCACTCATATTGAAAAATACTGCATCCTGCTTCGGAAGTCCATGATAACGATTGAATTCCCTGAACCAGGTTTTCAGATCTGTGTGTTTTTTCTTTCTGTATTTATCAAATCCTTCAAAATTACCAGTATCACTGACCGCATTTTTGTCTGCCTGCAGACGCTTCATAACCTGATCAAAAATTTCTGCATCATAATAGTTGATCTGAAGCTGATCCGCCAGTTCAAATCCGATATCATTACCGCCACTTCCCTGTGTACGGCTGATACAGATGATCAGATGATCATTTTCGGAAATCTCATTCTGGCGTCTTGCGATCAGATTATTCAGACTGATACGTTCTTTATCTACAATATCTGTCTGTCCAAATGTATCCGGAAGACTTTCGATCTCTTTCAGAATACTGTCATACTCTATCATAAGACGTCTTCTCTCGCTCTTATCCCTGATGGTACGGGCCATGTTACTGATCAGCGCCAGTTCACTTCTGAGCAGATGTCCGTCCGGCTTGGTATACATCAGTGCTGCCAGATGACGGAGAGTTGTTTCTTTTTGTCCTGTAAATGTACGTCCCAGAGAGGAACCCACACATTTATAAACTTCTTCGTCCAGGTTATAAATGCGTATTGCAAGTTCTTTACATTTTTCCTGATTATCCTGCATAATGATCCTCCCTCCTTATAAAAAGAATACAAACATATCAATAACAAACACCGGAATCAGAAATGCCACAGACCAGAGCATATATCCGAAGAATGACGGCATCTTCACACCGTTCTCATCAGAGATTGCCTTTACCATAAAGTTCGGGGCATTTCCGATATAAGTGTTGGCACCCATGAATACCGCACCACAGGAAATGGCAGACAGAATCTTGGTAGGTACTGTTCCCAGTGTGGTTGTGATTCCATTTGTAAATGCCAGCGTTCCGGCTGTTGTAAGGAATACCAGATAAGTAGGTGTGTTATCCAGGAAACTGGACAGCGCACCTGTTGCCCAGAACATCTCTGCCGGTTCAGTAACTCCCAGATTCGGTCCTACAGCTTTCAGAAGCATCAATGCAGGCTGCATGGTGATAAAAATACCGATGAATAAAACCGCAACCTCCTGGATCGCACCCCAGGTAAAATGGTTCCTGATACGGATCTGCTTATCTGTTGTCTTAAAGGAAAGAAAAGCAGCAAGCAGAATGATCACGATTTCAATCAGAGCCGGGAATGTCAGGGTTACTTCTCCAAAGAGATGAATGCCTCTTACATTGCCTGCAGCATCCTGGAATGCGGACATTCCCGGAAGTACACCGCTTAAAATTACCGCGCCAACGATCATCACAAGGAAAATGATATTGTGCAGTCCATCCAGACGAAACTGAGTACCCGGTTTACGGATATCCGGTTTACGGCCATTTGCAATATCTTTTCTGTAGGAACGTTTATCAATCTGATAAAATACAAACAGCAGAATGACCATATTAAAGATCAGTACAGGGAACAGATGCAGGCTCCAGAAGAATGGAACACCTCGCATAAATCCCATTAACAGCGGCGGATCTCCAATCGGGGTAAGACATCCACCCATATTGGAAACCATGAAGATAAAGAAGATCATAATATGTCCTTTTCTCTTTCTCCATGAATTCATTTTAATTACCGGACGTACCATCAGCATACTGGCACCGGTGGTACCGATACAGCTTGCCAGAAGAGTTCCCAGTGCAAGCAGACCTACATTAACACGGGGGGAACCTGCGAAATCACCCTCCATGGTAATATTACCTGATACGCAGAACAGGCCGAATAACAGAATGATGAATGTAAGATAATCATTCACAATACAGTCCAGAACTGTCTCTGCAGTCTTTCCGGCTCCATAAACGAAAGCAAATGGAACCACCATCAGAATGATCCATAAGGCAACAACCAGTGGCTGATGAGACTCCCACCACTCCGCTTTCACCAGAGGCATCACTGCAATACATAACAAAAGCCCTGCAAAGGGAATGCAAAGCCATACAGGTACTGTAGATGGTGCTTTACTGCCTTCTGCCGCAAATACACTCAATGGACAAGCCAGAAGAACTGCAAAAAAAGCACTCAGTACGGTCACCAACTTTTTCAAAACTGCCACCTCCATATTGTATTTTCGTACAGCGCGATTATCATTCAGGAGATTTTTTTCATATACGTGTTTCTTCCTATTTAATATGCGCTTGTTTTTTACAGATGCAATTATATCATACAGCATACAAAAATCAATTGTGTGGATAGTGAATATTTATACTTTATTTCCTGTTTTTTTATACATTTTTTACATATTCCCTGATTATTTTCGTTTATATTTTAACGATTTAATCTTTATTACTGACATTTTTTTGTGCCGCCTTATCTATTTTTTAAAATTGTACTGATTTTGAAACACATGACCCAATAACTGCTCCGCAGTTTATCACTTTTGGGCAATTAAAGCAGGGAGCTTTCTTATATGCAATACGAAAAATGCTCCCCAACAGCAATTCCCGCTGTCAGAGAGCATTTCGCATATTTCTTATATGAACTGATTGGTTGCCTCATCATACTCATAATCGATGGAATGCATCTTCGCCACCAGTTCGTCTTTCTTCAATCCTCTGCATGTGCAGAGTGCTTCCAGGGAATCATAGTAATCCCTGAGCTGAGTATTCACATAACTCAGCAGAATCATTGGATCTTTGGGTATCATTTAGTTTCCGTCCTTTACCGTAACAATGAATTCCCCATTCTGAACATCCAGCACCAGAGTATCACCTGCGTGAACATCTCCGGACAAAATCTTTCTCGCCGCAAGAGTCTCTACATATTTCTGCAAATAGCGCTTCAACGGACGTGCACCATATACCGGGTCATAGCCATTCTCAATAACCTGATCCTTGGCTGTATCTGTCAGTTCCAGGGAAAGCTCCTGGTCTGCAAGACGTTTGTCAAGCTCGCCGACCATCAAGTCTACTATCTTACCAATATTGGATTTTGTCAAGGGCTTAAACATAATTATTTCATCCAGACGGTTCAGGAATTCCGGACGGAAATGGCCTCTCAGGTCATCCATAACCTGACTCTGAGCCTCAGGTTTGATCTCACCATTCTCATCAATACCATCCAGCAGATACGGAGAACCGATGTTGGAAGTCATGATAAGAATTGTATTCTTAAAGTCAACTGTACGTCCCTGAGAATCTGTGATACGGCCATCATCCAGTACCTGCAGCAGTACGTTAAACACATCCGGATGTGCTTTCTCAATCTCATCGAAAAGTACAACACTGTATGGTTTACGGCGGACTGCCTCAGTAAGCTGGCCGCCCTCCTCATATCCTACATATCCCGGAGGCGCTCCGATCAGTCTGGATACAGAATACTTCTCCATGTACTCACTCATATCAATTCTGACCATATTCTGTTCATCATCAAACAGATTCTCTGCCAGAGTTTTGGCAAGCTCTGTCTTACCTACACCTGTAGGACCAAGGAACAGGAAGGAACCGATAGGCTTGGTCGGATCCTTGATACCGGCTTTGGAACGAAGGATTGCATCTGTAACCCTCTTCACACCTTCATCCTGGCCTACAACTCTCTTGTGAAGCTGATCTTCCAGAGTGAGGAGTTTGGCTCTCTCGCCTTCTGTCAGTCTTGTTACAGGAATACCGGTCCATCTGGAAATGATCCTTGCGATCTCATCATCAGTAACTGCCTCATGAACCAGACTTCTGTCACTTTCTTTGACACTCTTTTCTTCGATTTCCAGCTGCTGCTGTAATTTCGGAAGTTCGCCGTACTGTAACTGTGCGGCCTTCTCCAGATCATAGTTCTGTTTTGCTTTCTGGATCTGCTTATTCACATCCTCAATCTGCTCACGAAGCTTCTGTAATTTCTCTACAGAATGCTTCTCATTATCCCACTGTGCTTTCTGTGTATTAAAGGTATCACGAAGCTCTGCCAGCTCCTTCTGAAGTGCTTCCAGACGTTCCTTACTCAGGTTATCTGTCTCTTTCTTCAGTGCAGATTCCTCAATCTCCAGCTGCATGATCTTACGGCGCTGTTCATCCAGCTCTGAAGGCATGGAGTCCAGCTCTGTCTTGATCAGGGCACAGGCCTCATCCACCAGGTCAATGGCCTTATCAGGAAGAAAACGGTCTGTGATATATCTATGTGAAAGTGTAGCTGCTGCAACCAGTGCACTGTCTGTAATCTTAACACCATGGAAGACCTCATATCTCTCCTTCAGACCACGAAGGATGGAAATGGTATCCTCCACTGTAGGTTCATCTACCATAACAGGCTGGAAACGACGTTCCAGAGCGGCATCTTTCTCAATATACTGACGATACTCATCCAGAGTTGTAGCACCGATACAGTGAAGCTCACCTCTGGCAAGCATAGGTTTCAGCATATTGCTTGCATCCATTGCTCCGTCAGTCTTACCTGCACCAACGATCAGATGTAACTCATCAATGAAAAGAATAATGTTTCCTTCACTCTTCTTTACTTCTTCAAGGACTGCTTTCAGACGTTCCTCAAACTCACCTCTGTATTTGGCACCTGCTACCAGAGCGCCCATATCCAGGGCAAAAATCTTCTTATCCTTCAGACCTTCCGGCACATCTTCTGCCACGATTCGCTGTGCAAGACCCTCGATTGCTGCTGTTTTACCTACACCAGGCTCACCGATAAGCACAGGATTGTTCTTGGTCTTACGTGAAAGGATTCTGATGATATTACGGATTTCTTCATCACGTCCGATCACAGGATCCAGCTTCTGGTTACGTGCCTTTTCGACTAAATCCTCGCCATATTTATTCAAAGTATCATAAGTAGCTTCCGGATTGTCACTGACTACACGCTGATTGCCTCGTACTGTAGAAAGTGCCTGCAAGAAACGTTCCTTAGTGATGCCAAATTCCTGAAACAGCTTCTTCATGCTCGGACTTGGATATCTCAACAAGGCAAGGAATAAATGCTCTACAGAGACATATTCATCTCCCATTGCCTTGGCTTCATCCTCTGCACTGACCAGAGCCTTGTTCAGATACTGTCCGAAACGAAGCTCACCGCCGGATACCTTAACCTTAGCATCCAGTGCCTGATTCAGAGAATTTCTGAAATAATCCTTATCTATCTCCATCTTCTCGATCAGTTTAAGAATCAGGCTGTCTTCCTGTTCCAGCAGAGCATATAAAAGATGCTCCTCTTCAATCTCCTGGTTGCCAAACTGATAAGCAACCTTCTCCAGATCCTGGACAGCCTGTACGGATTTCTGTGTAAATTTACTGATATTCATAGGCTAACCCTCCTCTTATATGAGAAATATCTCTCCCGAAGGAGAAATATGTTGTTTTCTTTGTTCTGCATGTAATATAACACATGTTGTTAGCACTGTCAAGAGGTGAGTGCTAATTTTTTTGTAAAGATTTTGTGAAGCCTTGATTTAACGGGCTTCACAGGGATTTTTCACT
>ERZ773149.2359-NODE-2359-length-13373-cov-5.325649_pt1 | contig 13373 bp, 10 predicted proteins | sample MGYA00511081_ERZ773149 | MGnify/ENA primary metagenome ERZ773149 (study PRJEB29015, sample SAMEA2737846) | human gut metagenome | biome: human gut; feature: human-associated habitat; material: faeces | place: China | collected 2012 ...
TATGAAGATTTAGCGCCAAAAGCACTTATGAAAACAAGTTTTCAACGTACTTTTACCCCTAAATCTTCGCAAGGCTGAACTGTAACCTATTATTTTAAGATAGGGCGCAGCACTTTGCGAAGCTGCTCTACACAGATGAGAACGATCACTGCTGCTGTACCGATCTGCACCAGGTTTCCAGGAATCGAAGCTGCCGGGGCAAACAGGTTGTGATAGAGGATCACTTCTGCAATGTAGTAGCCAACCACTTTGATCACGCATGCCACTGCAATAGCCACAGCATCTCTGGCTGTGCTGTGGTGTCCTTCTGTAATAGCACCTACTGCATAACCCATAGCACCTACGATAACAAATGTAAACGGCGCCCATGCAGTCCAGCCAGATAACAGATCAAACAGTCCCATACCGAAAGCACCTGCTAACATGCCGGTGCGCTTGCCTAACAGGATCGCGCAGATAAATAAGGGAACATTTCCCAAATGGATCAGTCCTCCGTTTGCCGCGATAGGAAGTCTCACATTTACAAATGCTGTAAATACATAGGTCAGTGCAATAAACATTGCATCTAAAACAAGTTCCTTTGTACTGTATCCGCTTTTTGCAGCCGCAGCTGCCTGTTTTGTGTTTGTACTCATTATCCTTTTCCTCTCTTCCTGACAGGTTCTCAGGGCCCTGGGAGAATGGCATCAGGCTTTCTTTTATATTTGCTGTATTAGCTTAACCTTAGGATAAATGATAAATGGGCTTTTTAAAACATCCAGTTTTTAATTATTTAACCAGTCCAGTTTTGCATTTAAGCAGCTGCACAGAATTTAACCTAATAATTCCCGTACCATTTTTGCATCAAAGACCACTTTGTCTACGTGGTTTACTTCAATCTGGTAAAGGGCATTGGCTGCAATGTGCTCTGCTGCCTGTTCTAAGTCACGGATACCTGTGGTATCAGAATAGCGGTGGATCACTTCTGTCAGTGCCTCCGGAGTGATCACACATTCTTCTTCCTTCATGCTCATTCTCTTTAATACCTTTGGAAGGGCGAATTTTGTGAAAATGATCTTCTTTTCATCTTCTGTATAATCCGGAATATCGATCACTGCAAAACGGGACATTAATGGTGCACTGATCAGGGAACGGTCATTGGCCGTTGCAATGGGATATACACCGGCTGTAGGAACCATACACTCCATATAGTTATCTGTAAATCCAAGATTATCTAACAATGTTAAAAGTACATCAGCCGGATTGCCGTTTCCTTTGCCGGAAGCCGCCTTGTCCAGCTCATTGATGATAAATACAAGGTTTGACTGACCGGACAGAGAAAATGCCTCCATAATGATACCTGGCTTTGCATTTGCATAAACACGGGAACTTCCTGTCAGCTGTTCCGGGTCGTTGATAGAACTCATATCCAGAGTGGTCCACGGCAGCTTCAGAATCCTTGCTACCGCATAGGCGATCTGAGATTTTCCGGTTCCTGCAGGTCCGATCAAAAGAATACCATAAGCAGGAAGTGTATGGGTACGGTTGATCTGGATGATCGTCTCGATGATACGCTGTTTTACCCGCTCCATTCCATATAATTCTTCATCCAGGATCCGTCTTGCTTCATTTGGGTCAATGGCTTCAAAATAATTACTCTTCCACTGAATATTCATCATAATGGACAAAGCCCTCTGGGCATGGCGGCGTTCTTCCGGAGAAACCTCATGGGAATTAGCTACTGCCAGGTTCCTTCTGGCCCAAAGACGGATATTGTCAGGAAGTGTCCTTCCTGCACAGGTCATAAAATCAGTAATACTCTGAAGACTGGTAAGCTTCATATCATCCCCGTCTTCTGCTGTATCCTCTTCGCTTATCTCCTCTGCCGGCGCACCGCTGGCCTGAAGACGTTCGATCATATACTGTAAAAAGCCGTCCTCTGCGGAAAGCTTGGTGCCGCCTCCAAAAGCAATCTCCCGGATTTTGTATACAGCATACCCGTCTGCCTCATTGGAACCGGAAAGGCGCACATTAATATGACTTTCTCCCAGCCATTTAAGAAGACTTACAAAACGGGCATCTACTTTTAAGATGTCTGCACTGACAGTACCGCCGCCTTCTGCCTGAAATTCAAAGGCAGTCTTTCGGATCGGATTGGTAAACACACCCCAGGAGTGGTGTTCCCATTTTCTATTGCTGTTGTCCAGAACCAGAATCGGGTGTTCTGGAGAAGCAACTGTTTCACTGGAGCGGATCACGGTGTAAGTACACTCCGGTGCTTTCTTTTCTTCTTTTGGTTCATCATTGAAATCAAAAACTGGCATTTTTTCTCCCCTGCAGCTAAATCTGCTAGTATATTTTGTAATAGTTCTATCTTACACAACAAACTTATTCCTCAGTGTACCACGGATTTACTGTATCCACAACACTTCTTTTTTCCAAAAACTGCCCTAAATAAAATTTCCCCCGACAAAGCAAAAGCGCCCCAAAGGACGCTTCTTTCTGCATGCACCTTAAACTGCGCCAGTGGCGCATTTACATATCTATTCTAATCCATATTTTTCTTTCAGTCTGTTACGAATCTGAGGAAAACTTACTGGTGCAGTCATGTGAGCCTGGTGTTCACCAATCATATGTTCCATCCATACCATATTGTACCACCGGTCAAATTTGTAGCCGCACTTTTTAAACTCTCCAACCATGCGATAGCCCATATGTGCATGGAACTGAGCACTGTTTTTGTCCAGATATTCATCTTCTTTCTCCGGATATCCGATGCAGGCTTCCATATTCAGGATTCCCTGCTCTTTTAATACCGCTTCCAGAGCCTGATGAAGCTTTTTCCCAACCCCTTTATGTTTTACATTTTCATCTACATAAATCGAAGTTTCCACTGCCCAGTCATAAGCAGCCCGCTCTTTAAAAGGACTTACATAGGCGTATCCAAGGATTTTTCCGTTTTCCACTGCTTTCAGATAGGGAAATCGCTCTAAAACATGAGTGATGCGTCCTTTAAATTCCTCTACGGAAGGAACATCGTATTCAAAGGTAATGGCTGTTTTTTCTACATACGGTGCATAAATGGCAAGGAGCTCTTCTGCATCCTCTGCAGATGCGATCTGGATCTTTATAGTTTCATTTTTCTCATTCATAATTTCGGTCTCCTGTTCTTACCTAATGTACTCTCAAATCTTTTTTCTTAGTTTTACAATAAAATTCCAAAAGCAGCTATTTTTTAATAATACTATCACCTTATTTCTGGATTGGAAACCCCCTCTATTCATTTTCCACAATGCTTTTCACTGCTCTTTTGATAATAACGTTCTCTCCTTTACTTTCTAAGGCCCATGCGCCATTTCCACCTGTTTCATAAAGGGAAATATTCTGTTTCTTCATTCGTTCTGTGACCTCTGTGGATGGATGACCATAAGAATTATCTTTTCCGTAAGATATAAAGGCAGCTTGTAAAGGCATCGCCGACAAAAAATCAGGACTGGAAGATCCTTTAGAACCGTGATGGGCTGTTTTTAAGATCTGTACATGCTTTAAATGTTCTTTCTGAATGCTGTTATCTTCCTCTGCCAGCTTTAAAATCTCATTTTCCTCTTCCGTTCCCATATCACCGGTAAATAACATATGCAGATCATCATAATGGGCACATACAACCAGGGAATGGGCATTTCTTTCTTCTTCCCTTTCTTTCTCAAAAATACAGGTAAATTCTATCCCACCTGCCTTTATTTTATCCCCCTGGCGCATATAATAGGTTTTCCCGCCTGCTTCTGTCTGTAATCCTTCCAGCTGTTCATAAATATCTCCTCCTTTGCCTCCTGCCGGCAAGATCAGAACGTCAATGGGAATTTTCTGTTCCAAAAGATAAAGAAGACCGCTTATATGATCATTATCCCCATGACTCACCATTGCCATATCTAAACGGGAAATGCCTTTGGATTTAAGACAGGGCTCTAATGTCCGGCTTCCAAACTTCTTTTCACTGGAGCTTCCCCCATCGATAAGGATATTCGTTCTGCCTGACTGCAATAAAAAACCGTCTCCCTGTCCTACGTCAAGACAGAGAAAACCGAATCCCCGAACGGGACAAGAAGAAAGAATACTGAAACTTAATACTACTGCCATCCATAATACGGCAGCATTAAACAGATGATAGGCCCATTTTTTTCTGAAGACCGAAACAGAAACATTTCCCTTGCCTTTCATCTTCCGGTTTCTGTACCACCCCAGCACAGCCACCGTTATTCCCCACATTCCAATATAACATAAAATCTGTCCTGGTTTTGGGCGTCCAAGGACATTCATTGCTCCCGGCAATTTTAGTGAATATTCACACGCACATTTATAATAGCTCAATATCATATGCCCCATTTTAGCAGCAATCATGGCTCCTAAAGGCCATATTCCCCCGATAAACAGGATCACGATCCCTGATGCCATCAAACAAGGTACAAAGGGCAGTATCAGAAAGTTTAACAGCATCCCATACAAGGGGTACTGATAATAATGCCATGCCATAACCGGCAGCAGAACGATCTGCACCCAAAAACTGATCACCACTGTTTTTTCCCAGTTTTTTTCAATTTTATATTCCCTTATCATCCACTGACCCGGTCCGGAAATTGCCAGTACTGCTGCAAAAGAAAGCTGAAAACCGCTGTGAAAGATAAGATAGGGATTTTTTCCAAGAAGACTTAACGCCGCAAAACCAAGAGCTGAAAGGCTGTCATAGGTACGTCCCCGTTCTGCCGCCAGCCAAAGACAGCATATCATAAACACTGCCCTGAAAGTAGAACCGGAGGAACCGGTAAAAATACCGTAGCTTATCACAAAGCTGCCGCTTAATATCCCCGCAGTCCGAAATCCCCCAATGGTTTTTCTAAAAAGCAGATACATTCCCCCTCCGATCAGAGACAAATGCTGTCCGCTGACTGCCAATAAATGGGCGATCCCGCTGGCCCGGTACATATCTAATATATCTGTTTCAATGAAAGAAGTATCCCCTAGCAGGATCGCCTTATAAATACCAATATCTTCTTTTTCGCAGTATTTCTCCAGCACCCGACCGCAATATCCTCTCATTTTTAAAATAAGTCTCATAAAAGGGCGATCTGCTCCCCTGCTTTCTTTCAAAGCTTTTATATAACCAGTACACAGCACTCCTTTTGACCGATAATATAACTTTGTGTTAAATTCACCCGGATTTTTCCCAGGTTCCGTCAGGTATAAAGAACAGGTCATTTTAACTTTTTTTCCAGGAAGGAGTTTTTCTTCCCAGCCTTCTGTCTCCTCCGGCAATCCATAAAGCTGAAGAGGAAACGGAAGAGTCATCCACTGTCTGTCCTCTGGCCCATCTGTACTTTTTGTTTTCTTCCTCACTTTCACTTTATTTACCATTATTTCCAGTTTTTCATTCTTCTCTCTCAGATCCACCACCGTTCCCGTTACCTGTACCACATCTCCCCATTCCGCCTGAGAAATCATTTTTTCCTCTTCTTCCATCCGCTCCCGGCACTGTCCGCCTAAAAAACTTCCCGCTGTCATTCCTCCAAAAAACAATATAAAAAAAAGCAGAAGTGTCCTGTATATAACACTCCTGCTCAAATTAATACCCCAAAAACGTCTGACTGCAAGTACTGCAAAAAACAGCAGTCCAAATAGCCAGAAACACGTTCTGTATACAGCCTCCTGCAAACACAGGGCAAGCACCTCTCCAAGTACAAATCCTGCAGTTATCACCACAAGTGGCCGTTTCATATTCAATTTTAATTATCTCCTGTTTGTTCCTGCTCAATATAGTCCATGTTCCGTTCAAAAACCGTATTTAAAGATACTACTTCCCTGAACATTACATCCGGGGAACCATTCACCATGATCTGCACCTTTGTTGCCGGATTTTTTTCCAGCAAAGAATCTACGATGGCATAAATAGGTATATATTCACCGACTGTCTGGGAGCTGTTTAAAAAGGCTGAATCAAAGTTGATATAGCAGACATTATCTGTTACCGATACACTTAGTATCTTACAATCGGAGGCAAGCACTGCCTGATGTCCGCTGTCTGAGGGGCCTGCGATCAGCTGTTCCACGATCAGCTGCTCCATGGACGTATTGATATTGTGGGCTACTTCCCGTTTTTCCGCTACCAGCTTATCACCGGTGCTGTTTGCGAAATACAAGGTCAATTCTGTCTTTTCATAGGCATTGACATTGCTTGTATTAATAATAAAATCCCCTGCAGAAATAAAGCCTACCGGATTTCCCTGACGATCCATAAGAGGCTGGTCGCCGCAATAAATGCTGATATAGTTGATTCCTGCTATCTGGGTCATAGTTCTTGCAAGAGCTGCCCTGCAAAGGATCTCCTGTTCTGGCTTCATAGACGTATAACTTCCGTCAAAATACAGGTACAGCACCTGTTCATCGATCCTGCAGGCCTTAAAAGATACCTTATCGCTTAGCACCGTCTGACAGTCTAAATCTCTTGGCACATGGGTCAGCTGATTCATCAGTTCCTCTGCCAGTCCCATCTGATCCTTTGTTTCTGTTTCATATTCCTGAGCTACCAGCTTGGTCACAGAGGAATTCAGGTAATAGATCACATATTTACCTGCATTTGGGTCAGATTTTGGCTCTGCCTTGGTGCTGCATCCAGAAAGAAATGTCAGCATAGCAAGAAGAATTCCTAAAAATGTCCTCAGAAGGAACTTGTCTTTTCCATGTTTCATGATCGTTCCTCCTGTCTTGGCACATAATTTAACGGAATACGCATACTGAAGGTCGTTCCCTCTCCCGGTGTACTCTCCACATCAATCACACCATGATGCATCTGGATCACATTTTTCGTAATAGAAAGTCCCAGACCAGTACCGCCGACTTCCCTGGATCTTGCTTTATCCACACGGAAGAAACGTTCAAAAATATGGTCCACACTGTCCTCTGGAATACCAATACCGGAATCTGCCACCTTTACATAAAAATACTTGTGATCCGCATCCAGTGTCACCCGGACCCATCCGGAATCCACGTTGTATTTAATCGCATTTTCCACCAGATTGGTCACTGCCAGATTCAGTTTTACCTTATCCACATCTGCTGTAACTTCCCGGATGCTCTCTAAGATCAGTTCTACATTGCTGCGCTTGGCAATAGGGCGCAGTCTTTTTAATATCATCTCCAGTTCATGATTGATATGAACCTGGGAAATATTCATCTGGCTTTCCGCCGATTTATCCATACGCACCAGCGTAAGCAGATCTTCGATGATCTGATTTTCCCGGTCGATCTCATCGGAAATGTCCGCCATAAACTCCCGGTACAATTCCACCGGCGCGTCTTCCATTCCCATCAAAGAATCCGCCAGTACCCGGATAGAAGTAATGGGAGTTTTTAACTCATGGGAAACATTGGAAACGAATTCCTGACGGGATTGATCCACCGCTTTTAATTTGCGGAGAGACTTCTGCACTGCATGAGACATCTGTCTTGTTTCGCTATAGGCATCTTCCCTGATGTCTGCATCCAGATCTCCCTGGGCAACCCGGTCAAAGGAGCCCAAAAGCCGCTTGAAAGGCTGTACCAGAAAATGAGTCGATGCTATAGAAAACAGCACAGCAACCAACGCCATGCAAAGGAAAAACAGCTGGGCATTGCTTTTTACCCGTTCTGTTACGGAAGTGACATTTTCCATAGAAGCTGTCACTGCAATAACGCCCTGGATCTTTTTCTCATCTGCCGGATCATAAATAGGGATGGTCTGGTAAAAATATCCCCCTTCTTTATTAAAGCGGCTGCCGCTTTCACCTTTGAAACAGCGGATGACCTCTTCCGATATATAATATTTTCCCGTTGACAGATTGAATGTGTCTGTCACGATCTTATAGCTGCTGTTAACAATAGCAATACGACCGTTATACAGATCCGCAATGGTCTGCATCTGGGCATCCAGACTGATATTATTGGTCTTATCTGCTGTAAGATAGCCGGAACGGGTCATACGATTGCTTAAGATCACGCACTGGTTTTGTATCTCAATACTCCTTGCCTCCAACTGGTTCTGTCTGAAAGATCCCATAAGTATCCATGTCTGGAGCAGCAAGGGAATGACCGCCACTGCGATCATCAAAAGAGTCATGGGGACAGTGATACTCTGTCCCCGTGTCTTTAACTTTTCATACCATTTTTCTTTATTCAATTGCTTATGCTCCTATCCCAGCTCCTTTAACTTACAGGAGCAGGCCACTGCCAGACTTCCTGGTCCAATATGGCAGGCAATGCTTAAGGACAGCGGTGCTATATGGATCGGTGTACCCGGGTATTGCTCCTTTAAGGTCTCTTCCAGGTCTTTTGCTCCCTCTTCGTTACAGGTATGGGCTATTTCCAGATAAGTATGTTCTGCATTTTTATCATGGAAACGCTCTTCTAAGTCTTTTGCCAGCGCTGTCAGCATAATGGACTTTGCCTGCTTTGCTGTACGTGCTTTAGAAAATGCGTCCAGCTTCTCTCCCTGAATGGTTAAAACCGGTTTAATGCGCAGAAGGGTTCCAAGTGCTGCAGCAGCCGGTGTAATACGCCCGCCTTTTTTCAGGTATTTTAAAGTATTCAGGGTAACATAGATACTGCTTTCAAACTTGTCACGCTCTAATATTTCTCTGATTTTAGCTGCATCATATCCTTTATCTGCCAGATTTTTGGCATCGAAGGCCGACTGCTCCTGAGTAACAGAAATGCGCTGGTTATTTACTACCTGAACCTTTCCCTCATAATCGTCTGCCAGCATAATGGCGGTCTGACAGGAACCGCTTAAGCCGCTGGACATGGGAATATATAAGATTTCATCGTATTCTTTTAACAGCTTATCCCAGAAATCTGTTACCTCACCTGGAGATGGCTGGGAAGTTGTGATATCATCCCCATCTTCCATCCGCTTAAAAAATTCCTCATGGGTCAGATCCACGCCTTCATGAAATATCTCCCCATTGATCATAAAAGGCATAGGCAGCACATAAATCCCTAATTTCGCTGCCTGCTCCTGTGTAATACCGCTGTTGCTATCTGTAGCGATCGCTGTTTTCATAACCGTCTCCTTACTGTTTTCCCATTATTTTCTGCTCACTTTTATCTGCTTTTACAGTACTTCCTTCCAGATAATGCTCTTTAGCCAGCTGTATGCCGGACTGGTAATGGGCTTCCATGAGCCTTTTTGCTTTTTCATAATTCCTGCTGCGAAATGCCTGGGTAATCTCCCGATGCTGTCTGATCCCCAACTCCCGCTCTTCCTCTGTGCGAATGGCATAACGTATAAGAAGGGTCCTGATAAAATTATACTGCTTATAGGTTTCCTTCATAAAACGATTTCCGCAGTAGTCAAAAAATACCTTGTGGTAGCGGAAATCCGCCTCCAGATAATCTGTAGATGTTTTTGCTTCTGCCATTTTCTCTTCATACACCCAAAGTTTTTCCACTAGCTTTTCTGTATCCGGCTCTGTGGAAGAGAGCATAACAGCCTTACTGGCTAAAAAGGCAATAAAGTCATTCAGTTCATTGGCGTAGGAATAATCAAAGGTGATAAGCTGCGCTCCGCTTTTTGATACTTCCTGGGTCAGTCCATCTTTAGACAGGCGGTTGATGGCGTCACGTACCGGCGTAGACGAAACCTGAAACCGCTCCTGAAGTTCCCGATTGGTAAGCTTATCACCCATTAAAATCTTTCCAGACAAAATATCTTCCTTCAAAATATTGTAAATCTGTTCACTCAATGTCTGTTTGATGATTTTTTCAGGCATAGACCCCCGCCTCCTTTTTTGTATTTCTGCTGTATTATTCTGTTGTATTGTTGTCGGTGCATCATGCACGGACACATCTGTGGTTCCATGATACTACAGTTTTCCTCTGGGGTCAAAATATATTTTTTTAATACTTCCTTTTGGATTTCCTTCTTTCCAATTCACTGTTTTTATTCATTTTTTATTTTGCATAATTTTTTCAAAAATAAGCATTGACTTTTGTGCAAAATAGTGTATTATATGAATTACAAAGTGTGTGATGCATCACGCATCATATAACAAGCATCATCTTAAAATCAGCCGCCAGCGGTTCTTAAGATGTATGATCGTGAAAGACATGTCAGAGGGCCCTGACGGTTTGACGCAAAGTGAACCACCGATTCATGTACCATGTTCTCTCAAAAAGGAGGTGTATCTCATCAACCGAATACTCCACATGATCATCAGACTTGTGGCAGCGATCAACGATCTGTTATGGGGAGATTTAATTGTCCTGGAATTTTCAGGAGGCGATATCCAGTTTGGGCTTTCCCTTCTGGTACTGATCCTGATTCCGGCAGGTTTATATTTTACCGTCAGGACAAAATTCCTTCCGTTCCGCCTGTTCCCGGAAATGATCCGGATCACACTGGAAAAAGATGAAACAAAAAAAGATGAAAACTCTATATCTGGTGTCCAGGCACTTATCGTTGCTACCGCTACCCGCGTAGGTATGGGAAACTTAGCCGGTGTTGTTGCTGCTATCTCATTTGGCGGCGCAGGCGCTGTTTTCTGGATGTGGCTGACCGCACTGATCGGTTCTTCCAGCAGTTTTATTGAATCCACGCTGGCACAGATCTACAAGGAAAAAGACCCTCTCTATGGCGGTTATCGCGGCGGTCCTGCTTACGTAATGGACCGTATCCGACTGGTGACTAAAATCAAACGAGAAGACGTTTTTGTAAAGAACGTAAAAGAAGAAGCAGAATATGTAGCTGATGATGAACAGACCTATTACACCCGCGGCTGCAAATACGGACTTTTAGGAACCGCATTCGCACTTTCCGGACTGCTTTGCTGGGCAGGCATCAGCCAGGTAATTGGAAACTCCGTTACCACTTCCTTCCAGAATGCATTCGGCATCCCGCAGATTGCAACTGCCACCGTCCTGGTAGCAATGTCCGCAGCTATCGTTCTTCGCAAGAACGCAACTGTCAAGGTTTTAGATATGGTCGTTCCTGTTATGGCAGGCGCTTATTTCCTGGTAACTCTGTTCGTGATTTTAAAGAACGTCACCCTGCTTCCATCCGTAATTGGAAACATTTTCTCCCAGGCATTCGGTATCAGACAGTTTGCCGGCGGCGGACTGGGTGTGATCGTAATGAACGGTGTAAAACGGGGACTTTTCTCAAATGAAGCAGGCAGCGGCTCTGCCCCCTGTGCAGCAGCATCCGCAGAAGTCAGCCATCCTGTAAAACAGGGCCTGATCCAGGCACTTGGCGTATTTATTGATACATTAGTGATCTGCAGCTGTTCCGCATTCCTGATGCTCTTAGCTCCGGCTGAAAAAATTGAAGGCCTTATGGGAATGGACCTTTTACAGGCAGCTATGAACCATCATCTTGGATATGCAGGCGTTGTATTTATCGCAGTGGTACTTTTCCTGTTCAGTTTTTCCACTTTCTTAGGCATTCTCTACTATGCCCGCTGCAATGTAGCGTATGTCTTCGGTGATAACTGGACAGCTCAGACAGGATACAAGATTTTTTTACTGATCATGCTCTTTATCGGCGGTGTGGCAGCCTATGAATTTGTTTGGGAACTTGGCGACCTTGGCGTAGGCCTTATGACAGTATTCAATATGATCGCTATCGTCCCGCTTTCCAGCCAGGCCATCAATGCCTTAAAGGATTATGAAACCAATTATAAGAAGAAAAAAGCATAAAAATACAATGAAAAGTAAAAAAGCGTAAGGTTGCGCTTGTAAAAACTATATAACAAAACTATATAATAGGAGGATTTTTTAATGGAGAAGAATATGGATATGATGAAATTTGCGCCGGAGCCTTTCAAGATCAAAATGGTAGAGAACATGGCACGCTTAGATAAAGGAGAGCGTAAAGAGGCCATCAAGACTGCTGGTTACAATACATTCTTATTAAAGTCCGAAGAATGCTTTATCGACCTTTTAACTGACTCCGGAACCAACGCAATGAGTGACCACCAGTGGGCTGGCCTGATGTTAGGCGATGAAGCTTACGGCGGATCCCGCAACTTCTATCATCTGGAAGAAACTGTTCGTGAACTGTTTGGATTTAAATATGTAGTTCCTACTCATCAGGGACGAGGCGCAGAGAACATTCTCTCTTCTCTCACCATTAAACCTGGCGATTATGTTCCTGGCAATATGTACTTTACCACTACCCGCTTCCATCAGGAGCGCAATGGCGCTACTTTCCGTGATGTGATCATTGACGAAGCACATGATCCAAACGCCATCCTTGATTTCAAGGGCAATATTGATTTAAATAAATTCCAGGCACTGATCGACGAAGTGGGCGCAGAGCATATTCCTTATATCTGCCTTGCTGTTACTGTAAACCTGGCAGGTGGCCAGCCCGTTTCCATGGCAAACATCAAAGCTGTTTCTGAACTGGCTCACAAATACGGCATCAAGGTTATGTACGATGCAACCCGCTGTGTTGAAAACGCATACTTTATCAAAACCCGTGAACCTGGATATGAAAACAAGACCATCAAAGAGATTGTTCATGAAATGTTCTCCTATGGCGACGGCTGTACCATGTCCGGCAAGAAAGACTGCTTAACCAATATCGGCGGATTCTTGTGTATGAATGATCATGACCTGTATGTACGGGCAACTGGTATGGTTGTACAGTTTGAAGGAATGCCATCTTACGGCGGTATGGCTGGAAGAGACATGGAAGCAATGGCGATTGGTCTTCGTGAATCCATGAACTTTGATTATATCAGCCACCGTGTAAACCAGATCCGTTACCTGGGCGAGAAGTTAGACGCAGCCGGTGTTCCAATGGTTAAACCTTACGGCGGACATGCGATCTTCGTAGATGCAAGAGCTTTCTTAGATCACTTAAATCAGGAAGAAGACTTCCCTGCTCAGGCACTCTCCGCAGCGATCTATGAGTTCTCCGGTGTCCGCACCATGGAGCGAGGCATCATCTCCGCAGGACGTGACCCACATACCCGTGAAAATCACGTTCCAAAGCTGGAAACCGTTCGTCTCACCATTCCGCGCCGTGTTTATACCTACGCTCATCTGGATTACGTTGCTGATGCTATCATTGGACTGTATGAAAGAAGACATGACATCAGCGGTCTGAAATGGGTTTACGAACCAGAAGTTCTCCGCTTCTTCACCGGACGCTTCGAACCAAAGAACGGCGAACTGATCAAAGGATTCTGATCTGGACACAGGTTATCACCTCTTATTTATAGCAGTTACTCCTAAAAAATCCGGGGGCAACCCAAATGGGCTGCCTCCGGATTTTTATTTTTGTGCTGAGATTTTAATATTGGGATTTTGTTGACTAAGGTCCGAAAGCCATCTGCGACTCATACCTGTCGAGTGTAATCTTG
>ERZ773149.2379-NODE-2379-length-13294-cov-4.611300_pt1 | contig 13294 bp, 10 predicted proteins | sample MGYA00511081_ERZ773149 | MGnify/ENA primary metagenome ERZ773149 (study PRJEB29015, sample SAMEA2737846) | human gut metagenome | biome: human gut; feature: human-associated habitat; material: faeces | place: China | collected 2012 ...
TGGAGCAAAAGTGATGCCAATCATTCAAAAGAAATCATGTTCGAGATTTCCATCAACAACAATACTGACTGGACAGACCGTGAAGGTATTGCCTACTTATATGCAGACAAGGCTGGCGCTTCTCCCGGATATGGAGATGTAATTGTCACAAAAGACTTCTCTGACATGCTTACATCCGACCCGGCAGACATCCGTAACGACATATTATTGGCAGCGGCAGCAGGAGGATTTGACAAGCGCAAAGTTTACATCAACAAAATGCCAGCTGTAAACGGAGATGTGCGTTACTCCAATGTCCCATTGCTACGCTTGTCAGAAGTTTACTTGTCAGCAGCAGAAGCAGCTTTCCAAGCCGGAGACAAGAACAAGGCTGCCAACTTGCTGAACGATATCATCTCCAACCGCACAACGGATGAAAGCAAACAAGTAACCAGCGGAAACATCACATTAGACCGCATCTACATCGAACGCCGCAAGGAACTTGTAGGTGAAGGACAGCGCTACTTCGATGTTATGCGCCGAGGTGAAACCGTTACACGCTACACGGACGTTAATGACAGAGGATGGCACGACGTATTGAGCGAAGAAGCGCGTACATTCAACCGCGACTCCAAGAAAGCGCTCCCGTTGATTCCCGTCGGTGAAATCAATGCCAATCCGAACATAGAACAAAATCCAGGCTATTAATCAATAGTAGCCTAAAGAAACTTGGGAATTTTCCCAATGTGTTTTTATAAATAAAGTGTTTAGAGGAGGTGTGCCAGTGATGGTATGCCTCCTTCTTTCAATATATCCACCAATATCGGTTTCAACCCACTGACGAAACATTCTACTGCGATCACCATTAAGATCAATCCCATAAGACGCATCATTACATTATTCCCCGTCTCTCCCAAGACACTCACCAATTTCGTGGAAGCACGGAGAATAAAGAAAGTCAGCAGATAAATCAGTCCGATAGTTCCTATCAAAATCCCTTTCATTTCGAAGTTGTGAGCATCCTGCATCAAAACAATAGCATTCGCTATCGCTCCGGGACCACACAACATTGGTATCCCGAGAGGAGTAATTGAAATATCATCAGCATAAGTTTTTATTTCTTCATCCTTCAACTTCATCGGCGTGTAGCGGGCTTGAAGCATATCAAAACCGATTTTGAAGATAATCACCCCACCGGCAATACGAAATCCATCAGTAGAGATCCCGAAAAACTTAAAAAGAAACTGACCGGCAAAAACAAAAACCATTAATGTGACAAACGACACAATGGTGGCACGTTGCACGATAGACTGACGTTCCTTATCCGTCATTCCATGAGTCATTGTAAGAAAGACGGGCATTGTCCCCAAAGGATTGGTCAACGTAAAGAACGAAGTGAAACAAAGCAAGGCAAACGGGAGAAGTGTACTATCCATGGCAGTATCGCATTTTTATGCATTTATTAAACACGACAAAAATACGACTTAATCCATAAAATCTATAATAAATCTATCAAATCTTTCAAAGAATAAATGTGATAAGTAGGCTGAAAAGGAAATGAGGTACGACCGGTTACATTGTAAAAAGCCTGGTGCATCCCTATTCCATGTGCCCCGGTTATATCCGCTTCCCAACTGTCACCAATCATCAATGATTCGCGCAGTTCGGACTGAGTGGCGGAAAGAGCAAAGTTGAATATTTCAGGCCACGGCTTCAGTACCCCGAGATCTTCGGAAAGGATAACCTTTTTAAAGTAGATGTCTACGCCTGCTGAACGCATTTTACGTGATTGTAATTCCCGAAAACCGTTGGACAGTATATAAAGATTATATTTCGGAACCAGATACTCCAACACCTCTTTCGCATAAGGCATCAAACCGCTTTTGGTAGGAATAATTGCGAAGAAATCTTCCGAGAACTTTTCAGCCAAGGTCTCATCCTCCACTCCTACCGCCTGCAAAGGATAAGAAAAACGTTGCCGGTTCAGTTCATCCTTCGTTATCTTCCCCTCACCATATTCAATCCAGAGTTCGGTATTCCGTTGCTGATAAATCGTATAATAATGATCGAACGAATCAAAATAACGTTCGAATGAATATTTCCGATAGACTTCTTCAAAAGTATCGCGAGCATTACGGGAAAAAGCCCAGATAGTGTCGTCAAGATCAAAAAAAAGATTTCTATATTTCATCAACAGTTACGGGGGTATATATAAGAAACAAAAAGCCAATGTGCTAATTTCTTGCATTCAGGAATCAGCACATTGGCAATTCAAAAGAGGTGTCTACCTTATTTTACCTGAATAACCAAGTATCTGGATATACTCCAGAATTCAGTAGGATTCGTAATCTTCAAAGTCAACTGACCTTTGTCATCTTTCACCAATTCGTAAGAACCGGCAGGATGAGTAGTCAACAACTCAGCACGTTTAGAGTACAACTTGATTTCTTTTGTTGTACGGATATCAATCTGAGTGAAATAATCCTTGTTGAAATCAGCGCTTTTCAGCACATCACCACTTTGAAGAATTTTCTGGGCTTTCAGTTCGGATTTTGTTCCGAATACAAACCATGCAGCATTCAGGCTCTTATCCTGTTCGGCAACTGTCTTAGCTTTCGCTTCGTTTTCGGCAACCAGCGTTTCTTTGGCAGCAGATAGATCGCTTACAGCAGCATCCAGTTCCTGAATACGGATATTCTTGGAAGCCAGTTCGGTTTGAAGTTCTTCGATACGTTGTTGTTTAGCATTCAATTCAGCAGTCAGAGCGGCAACCGCCTTTTTCATCTGAGCAGAATTATAACTGCTATTTTTCAACTGAGCCTGCAATTTAGCAATCTGAGCTTTGTTTTCCTCCATCTGCTTGGAGATGAATTCAATATCAGAAGCGATTTGTTGTTTGGCACTAGCAGAATTTTCGGTAATAGTACCGCGCTGCAAGTCTACACGACTTTCGGCAGCATTGATCTTACGGAAACCTTCCTGAACTTCATTGAAAGTTCCCATCATATCATCCAGTTCAGCATTGCGCTGGTTCAGTTCCATCAACAGAGAGTCATTTTCAGCTTTCAGGTCCTTACTTCCACCTTTAAAGCCATCACACGAAGCCAACATGGCTGCGCATACAAATAAAACTGCTAACTTTTTCATACGTTTACGTTTTACGTTTTTAAATGAAGTTATTTTAATCGTCTATTCCTGCTAATACTATCACAATCTCGCCCCGCGGTTCGGTAGCGGTAAAGTGTTCTATCAATTCCGCCAGACTGCCGCGAACCGTCTCCTCATGGAGCTTGGATATTTCACGCGACACGGTTACCTGACGTTCAGCTCCGAAATACTCGGCAAACTGAGTTAATGTCTTCAACAATCGGTGAGGCGATTCATAAAACACCATTGTACGATGTTCTTCTGCCAATGCCTTCAATCGTGTCTGCCGTCCTTTCTTCTGAGGCAGAAACCCCTCGAAGCAAAACTTTTCATTCGGCAATCCCGAAGCTACAAGTGCCGGAACAAAGGCTGTCGCCCCCGGCAAGCACTCTACTTCGATACCGTTACGTACACATTCACGAACGACAAGAAATCCGGGATCGGAAATTCCGGGCGTTCCAGCATCCGAAATTAACGCAACTGTTTCACCTGCCTTTATTCTATTAACAACACTTTCCACCGTTTTATGTTCATTAAATTTGTGGTGGGACTGCATTGCGTTCTTTATTTCAAAGTGTTTCAGCAAGATACCGGAAGTGCGCGTGTCCTCTGCCAGAATCAAGTCGACCTCTTTCAGAACTTTGATAGCCCGAAAGGTCATGTCCTCCAGATTTCCTACCGGCGTAGGTACTACATACAACTTTCCCATATATTTTTTATTACGCTGATTGGTTAAAATACTTCTTTAACAACTCCAGAAAATCAATTGCTGCTTCATTTTCTTCGTTCATATCGGCTTTCGAGGAAAGAAATGCAACAGCAGTCTTGTAGGAGCTCATGACTGATATTTGTTCGATCACACGATTCATCAAGTCTGTATCTCCACCAAACAACTCGCGTGAGAAACGGAATGAATCATTCAGACTGATAGATTGACGTAACCCTCCGGCGGACAGTTTGATACTTTCTCCCAATACGGTCGGTTTACTCACCTCATCCTCAATAAATACAGACTCCTCTGTCACTGATTCATCAGCAACAGGTTCTTCCTCTTCCTCCTCAATTGTTTCTTCCACAACAGGAGGTTCCGGTTCCGCTACAAAAGTGTCTGATTCTTTATATTCTTCTACGATAGGAGAAGGTGGCAAACTTTCACAAACAGTATCCACATCCTGCAAGAGTTCATCCAAATGTCCCTGCATCCGTGTAATACTCCGCTTCAACAGTTCAGACAAAGTCTGAGTCGACTCCTTTGAGAATGACTCCATGAGGTATTTCAACTCATGAACATCCAACTCGATATCTGTTAATAGCTTCTGTTTCATGTCCGTCTATTATTTAATATGGTGCGAATGTAGGAATAATTTATGCAATAACTTAAAATAATGGATAATTTAACAGTTCTTGCATATTAAATTATGTACTAAAAAACATCCCCGAATGTACTTTTCGGCAATGCAAAAAGATACATTCGGGGATATTATCCATATTATCAGAATCGACAGTATCTATTACTTATAGAAACCCAGAATTTTATCAAATAAGGATGAGTTTTCAGCAAAACCGCAGAAATACTGTGAACAGGGGCCATAAGCATATAAAAGCGTTGGAATCCCTGTATGGTCATTCGTAAAGAAATTCCCAGTTACAGTTCCGGTTTTATAATCACCGTCCAATAAAGTCAATCCTCCCGTCTCATGATCAGAGAGTACAAGTATTAATGTTTCTCCGTTTTGATCGGCATATTCGAGAGCTTTCCCCACCAAGCGGTCAAAAGACAGATATTCGTCCACCACTGTATACAAATCATTAGCGTGGCCGCCTTTATCAACTTTTGCTCCTTCTATCATGGTGAAGAAACCTTTCTTACCTGCCGAAAGACGGGTTATCACTGTATTGAAAGATTCTTCTATCACCCGAAAATTCTTTCCATAGTCATCTCCTTGCAAACAGATAACACGCTGGTTTAAAGGAACCTGACTCAGCTGGGGCAATTGGTTACAGACTGCTATATTCTTCTCCCGCAATTGCTTCGTCAACAGACTATCGTTTGCTGCAAAAGCCTCCACCGGTGCGGCTATCACCAGATCTGCAGGCGAAGTAAGCAAATCTTCCGCTATCTCTTGCCCCATGTCCCGTTCCGGTTGATGAGCATAGTAAGCGGAAGGAGTAGCTCCCGTGATTCCGTCATTACTGATGATTCCTGTCTGAACTCCTTTTGCGGCCAAAGCTTCCGTTATGTTTTGTATTTTATTACCCAGAGAGTCGGTACCGATACGGCGGTTACGGGTTTTCTGCCCGGTAGCCAATGCAGTTCCAGCTCCAGCCGAATCAGTCGTATAGTCATTTGTCGGATTCGTTTTCAACAGTCCGATATTCTTCATTTGCATCAGATTCAGCTTGCCGCCATTAGCCGTAGCCGCAGCCCACATCTGCCCTTGCCCCGCACCGCCGTCGGAGATAAGCACAATGACATTCTTAGGCATTTTCTTGCTTCCGTCATTTTTATAGGTGGGTTGATAAATCTCATGAAACTTTCCCTTGCTGGTATAAAAGTTCTTCGGATAACGTTTCAGGAAATCATCCAGCAAAGCAGGATGGTCGGTATTCAGATAGTCCAATCCTAGTTTCATAAAAGTATTCCAAGCCGTTTTGGTATCGGGACACCCCCAGAAACGTGCCGCTTTCCCTTCGGCATGAGCTTTATCTATAAACGCTTTTACCTTGTTGTAATCGGTTTCTACCATTCTTCCCAATCCGTTCCATTGAGTCAATGTCCGGAAAGAAGTACTCATCATAGGTATACGCAGGCTCTGTTCCGGCGTATAGATGAATCGGGGTCTTCCGTCGAAGAAAATAAAATCTGCGTAATTGGAAAATTCTTCCGGTGAAGGGAGAAAGCCACTGACAACCACCCGGACTGCCAAAGGATTCTTCTTTACATCAAAACAATCCCGATATTCCAATAGTTGCTGTTCCAACACCTTCATTGTTTCCTTATAATCTGTTTTCAAGTCAATCAGTAGCTGGAAGCTCTTTCCGTTCGGGTAACCGGAGCCGCCATTCATTTCAAATTGTTCCCTGATCGGATTCAAATAAAGATTCCGGAGTTTACGGGCTTTATTAATTTCATTCTCTTTATGAGCCACATACAACTCTCCGTCTACCAGAAACACATCAGCTTCGATAGAAGCACACCGTGCGGAGTATGCAGTATAAAAAGGTACATTCTGCAAATAATCATTATGAGAATGTACATTCTCGACTGAAGAATAAACACGTGATTGAGCCGACAATAAACAAAAGGCCGACACGATCCACATTCCTACGATACTATATAACTTTTTCATTCTATCTATCATTTATCGATTAACATTTGTATTCCATTTCTGAGGTTGAAACCATACCATATCTGTTTCATTCACCATGCGTCCGATTTTCTCATTTGTCCATGAAATCAGATTCGGGTTGTTCTGCTCGTTATCCGAATAGATATAGCGCACGGGAATAGCACTTGATACCGATGTACCGACCTTCAACTCCGGATACCCGGTACGCCGCCAATTTGCGAATGCCTCAAAACCATTCAGAAAACTATCAATCCATGCCTGTGTACCTATTTGTTTCAATGCTTCATTCTGAGCTGTATTCAATGCCACATCCGGACGTGCCAGATAGACGTCCACGTCATCAGAAGAAATAGCAGCCCACTTCTGCATAGAAGCTCTGATACCTTTGGCATATTCATCGGCTGCATTCCCTGTTATCATACCTCGGATAATCGCTTCCGCTTTCAGAAACTGAAGTTCAGCAAAAGTCATCACGAAAGCACGGCTTTCGCTTCGGATCATACTGCTCAATACTGAATAATCATCCTTATCAATCTCATTCTGCTCTGCCGCACTCAGTCCCGCCGGTTGCCCGCGATAGACAAAAGGTACAGAAGCATTTGCCCGATGTGCTTCAAAAGAATGCTTTGTCGGAGCAACATAAACCGGTAAACGAGGATCATCCTTGGTTTGCAGAGCATCTACTATGGCTTCACTTACCCGGAAATTATCTCCGAATATAACACCCGATCCGTCAGAAGGCAGGTTTTTAGGTTGTATATACCACTTGTAGAAATCAACGGTATTGTTATACACCAGTGTTGCCTGGTCGTCAATAGAAGTAAAGACGGGATATTCCTGTGCATTGTTGAAGATCGCAGCTATATCGGCAGACACATCTTTCTTCGCCGACTGGCGCATCAGGATACGTACTTTTAAAGAATTTGCATATTTACGCCATTTCACTGCATCTCCATTAAAAAGAATATCGTCACTAATAGTAGCGTCAGCCTTTAATGACTTCAATAGCTGATTTGCAGTTTCAAGGTCGGCAAGCATTAATCGATACACTTCCTTCTGTTCCTGATAATGCGGAAATTCCAATCCGCTGACATCTCCTTTTCCAGCTTCATTATACGGAATATCACCATACGCATCCGTCATCAATGAGAGAACATATACTTTACAGATCAATCCCAATGCCTTATACTGAGGCTGATTGTTTTTCTCTGCAATATCAAGGATCTGATTAATATCCTTTACACTACGCATCGGAGCATTCCATTCTTCGCGGAAAGAAGCCCCGGTTATATTGAAACGCCCGAAACTTTCGTTACTTCCTCCGATATAGTTAATGTGTTGGATAAACTGTCCGGCAGCTCCATTGCCACTACCCGTCATTGAAGAAACAGCAGTACTGATAACAGTCGGCAAAAGAAGATTGGCAGGAACAGTCGGGGGATTATTGGGGTTGACATTAATCTCTTCGAAGTCACTACAACCACACACCAGTAGAAATGCGGCAAGCAACAAAGTTATTTTATTTCTTTTCATGATTTCTGTTGTTTATTAGAGAGTTACGTTAAGATTGAATCCAAAGCTTCTGGTAGAAGGTAAAGACATTGTTTCTATCCCTTTCAGTTGCCCATCGTAAGAAGCAACTTCCGGATCAATGTTGGGGACATCCGTCCAGATAAAGAGATTACGTCCGAAAGCTGATACAGAGACGTTTTTCAACGGAGTATTCTTCAGCCATTTCTTTGGAAGGGTATATCCGATTTTCAGTTCACGCAGCTTCACGTAAGAAGCGTCGAAGGTGGCAATCATATCGTTGTCATAGTACGCCTGCACGTAGTTTCTCACCGGTACAGCCACTGTATTCTTCTGTCCCGTTTCCACATCGATACCGTCTGCTACAATCATTCCGGCTCCGTCAGCATCACGCCATGCCAGAGATTCTTTCAACGAACCATTTCTCATCCCTTCAATATAAGTACGTGAGTAAACAGAACCTCCGTGCTGAAATCCGAAAAGCGCACTGAACGTCCAGTTCTTATATTTGAAATCCGTACCAAGACCACCCGTCCAATCAGGATTCACATTTCCCAAATATCCCCAGTCACCGTTTTCTTCTACCGGCAGGCCGTTTTTCAGTTGCAGTTGTCCGTCTTTGTATACCAGATAATCACCGTAAAGAGAACCATAAGAACCATCGCCCTTAGTGTTTTCAGTACGTAATTCCAGAGAGGCCCACCGTTCAATTTGGCGAATACGTGAGATTCCTTTATCTTCCGCCAAAGCAACTACTTTGTTCTTATTCTTGGAGAAGTTGAAGTTCAAGCTCCATTCAAGGTCTTTGGTACGCACAGGAACCACGTTGACCATTAACTCTATTCCCTGATTAGTCATCTTTCCAACATTCATCAGTTTCGTATCATATCCGGCAGACGGATTCAGCGTGATCGGAATAATCAAATCAGTAGTAATACTTTTATAGTAAGCCACATCGATCCCTACGCGGCTATTGAAAAAGCGAAAATCACCACCAAACTCGTAGGATACTACTTTCTCCGGTTTGATATCCGGGTTTGGATAGTTATTATTGGCAGTTGCAGTAGAGTTACCTCCCCACCCTTGAGAAATGATAAAGTTGGAAGCCGTCTGATAAGGTTCCAAATCCCGACGTACCATAGAGGTACTTGTTCTTACTTTGGCAAATGTCAGGATATTGCTCCTTATATCGAACAAGTCTGTCAGCACAGCACTCAGAGAAGCCGAAGGATAGAAATAAGAATTATTTTTCTTGGGCAACGCGCTTGACCAATCGTTTCTTCCTGTCAGATCAAGAAACAATCCGTTCAAATAGCTGAACTGTGCCGTTACATACAAACTGTTCACCTTCTTCTGTGTAAGAGAATTACCCGCAAGAATCGGTTTAGCATTATTTGTCAGGTTGTATACCCCGGGAATAGTCAGTTCCGGTGCAATGGCCCCCAGTCGCTTGGATATCTGGTTCATCATATTTCCTCCGGCAGAAATACTGAACCCGAAGTTTCTTACAGCCTCATCCGGCAGACGGTAACTCAACAGAAAGTCATTGTTTATTTCCATAAAAGAAACGTCATCTTCCTGATAATAACCGTTGAAGAAAGATTGTGAAGTTACGGCATGACGCATCGTTCTCTTGTCCGAATATACATCAAGCCCCGAACGGATTTGTAAAGACAGCCCCTTGAGAATATCATATTTCAAACGAAGATTTCCGTAGACACGATCGCGGGTATTTCCGTTGAGATTATTGTAGACCACAAAATAAGGGTTGTTGATTCCTGTAGACGTTTCATCACCGATAGGTGTATTCTGGGCTACATTTTCTTTTCCATCACGCCACTGCTGCTGCAAGGAATTCAGACTGACATTTCGCGGCATTTTCAAGAAGATAGCCATGATGTTGTCAGCGTTCTTCGCTCCCGTACTTGCCCGGTTGTCGCTGTTGGTATGTACATAGTTCATAGTCACATCGGCACGCAACTGTGGAATGATCTGATATCCGGCAGACAAACCTATCGTATTCTTCGCCAGCCCGGTATTAGGGACAATACCCTTCTGCTGATTATTAGTATACGTCAAGCGATAATTCAGTTTATCGTTCGAGTTACTCAGCGTGATTGTATTAGAGATATTATGTCCCGTCTGAAGGAAATCTTCCAATTGATTACCTCCGGACACAAAAGGGATTGCAATCCGGTTTCCGTTATCATCCAACGGAGAGTCAAACTGAGTAATAAGCTGCCCGTTCATTGCGGGGCCCCAGTTGGCTACGTCCTTATCGTTCACACCACCTCCGGCACCGTCAACATAAGCGTATTTTCCTTCCAGCCCCTGGCCGAAACTGTTCTGAAATTCCGGAAGCCGAAGGGCAGTCTCAAAAGAAACGGTAGAGCTATATGTCACTCCAAGTCCTTTTTGCCCTTTCCCGCTTTTGGTGGTAATCAGAATCACTCCGTTAGCGGCACGTGCACCGTAAAGAGCCGAAGCGTTCGGACCTTTCAGAATAGAAACACTCTCAATATCTTCCTGATTTATCTCTCCGGCAGCGTTTCCGTAGTCTACTTCAGCTTCACCTGATGTAAAATTAGGATTATTGTAGTCCTGGCGTCCGGTGAAACTTCGAGTAGACTGCTCATTGTTATTACTAATAGGCACACCGTCTACCACAAATAAAGGAGAGTTGTTATAGTTGTATCCGCCCACGAAGTTTTGACCACGTATCTGAATACTCGAAGAAGCTCCGATGCCACCAGAAGAATTCGTAATCTGCACACCTGCAATACGGTTGCTCAACGCGTTCACAAAATTGGATTCGTGCGCTTGCACCACTCCGTCACCTCCCAACTTCTGTACCGAATATCCCAATGATTTAGCCTCGCGGGTGATACCCAGGGCAGTAACCACGACTTCCCCAAGCACTTTGGTATCCTCTTCCATTATCAGACTGACAATCTCTTTTTCCGGTTTAAACACAACCTTTTTGAACCCTACACAAGCAGCCTCCAGTTCGCCTATCTTGTTCATAATCTTCAATACGAAGTTACCATTGACATCCGTTATGGTACCATTAGTTGTTCCTTTCTCAATGATAGTAGCTCCGATAACGGGTTCTCCGTTCGGCGTTTTAATCGTACCTTTCACCTTTTCAACAGGCACAGGGGGATTTGCCATTGCAGCAGCCACACTGCACAACAGCATCAACAAACAAACTTTTACCTTAAACATTGTTTTCATTTAATTATATTAATAAATAAATCCTGATTTACGGCTGCAAAAGTATCGGAGCGGATTTACAAAAGCGAGACAAGAAAGTTACAATGCCAACACTATTTTATTTCAAAAAAGTTATGCTACCTTTGTACACACATTTATTTAATCAAGGAAGCACGAAATCATATCATGGTATTATTCTCAGAAGATCATATACAAGAGACTAAAAGAAGAGGTAGAATCGAAGTTATCTGCGGCTCCATGTTTTCCGGAAAGACGGAGGAACTAATTCGTAGAATGAAAAGAGCCAAGTTTGCCCGCCAACGTGTGGAGATATTCAAACCAGCTATCGACACCCGTTATTCGGAAGAAGATGTGGTTTCACACGATAGTCACTCTATCGCTTCTACTCCTATCGACTCATCGGCAAGTATCCTGCTATTCACTTCCGAAATAGATGTAGTGGGTATTGACGAAGCTCAGTTTTTCGACAGCGGACTAATTGATATCTGCAACCAGCTTGCCAATAATGGTGTACGTGTCATCATCGCCGGACTGGATATGGACTTCAAAGGGAACCCTTTCGGACCAATGCCTCAGTTATGCGCCATTGCAGACGAAGTATCAAAAGTGCACGCTATCTGTGTGAAATGCGGACAGTTGGCTTCTTTCTCGCATCGCACGGTGAAGAATGACAAACAGGTTCTTTTGGGAGAAACAGCAGAATATGAGCCTCTCTGCAGGGAGTGTTATCTCCGTGCGCTCGAAGAGGACGGACAAAAAATATAAACTAACAATTACATATATGGAAAGGAAAAAAATAACATTCGACAGTTTTATACGTGGTGCCATCGGATGTGTATTGGTGGTAGGAATATTAATGCTGGTGGAACGACTGAGCGGAGTGTTATTGCCCTTCTTTATTGCGTGGCTGATCGCTTACATGGTTTATCCGCTGGTCAAATTCTTCCAATACAAGCTGAAGTTGAAAAGTCGTATCGTCTCTATCCTCTGTGCATTATTCCTGATTACAGTTGTCGGAGTATCCTTATTTTATCTGTTAGTACCGCCAATGATTTCGGAAATCAGCAGAATGAATGACTTGCTCGTGACTTACCTCACCAACGGTGCCGGCAACAACGTCCCTCAAAATCTTTCCGAGTTTATCCATGAGAATATCGACCTTCAAGCGCTCAACCGTATATTAAGCGAGGAGAATATTCTTGCAGCTATCAAGGATACCGTGCCCAGGATGTGGGCTTTGCTTGCAGAATCTCTCAATATTCTATTTAGCATTCTTGCGTCCTTTATTATCTTATTATATGTTATTTTTATATTGCTGGATTATGAAGCAATAGCCGAAGGGTGGTTGCACCTGCTTCCGAACAAGTACCGTACATTTGCCTCCAATCTGGTTCATGACGTGCAGGACGGTATGAACAGATATTTTCGTGGTCAAGCTTTGGTGGCATTTTGCGTAGGTATCCTGTTCAGCATAGGTTTCCTCATTATTGATTTTCCAATGGCTATCGCTCTGGGACTTTTCATCGGTGCTCTCAACATGGTTCCTTATCTGCAAATCATAGGTTTCCTTCCCACTGTATTGCTAGCTATCCTCAAAGCAGCGGATACGGGGCAGAATTTCTGGATTATCATTGCATGCGCATTAGCTGTCTTTGCTATCGTACAAATTATACAGGATACTTTTCTCGTCCCCAAAATTATGGGAAAGATTACCGGCCTAAATCCTGCTATTATCCTTTTATCACTTTCTATCTGGGGCTCATTAATGGGAATGTTGGGAATGATTATTGCTTTACCGTTAACAACTTTAATGCTCTCTTACTACCAACGCTTTATTATCAACAAAGAAAAGATAAAATATGATGAAGTAGAAACAACTGATAATCAAGAAACAAGCAGTAAAAAGGAAAAATAATTGGAACTTTTTTCCACGAAACGCTTGCAAATTAAATAAAAGTCACTACCTTTGCACCCGCAATCAGGAAATAACTGATTTGCAAATAAGGATTGATTCGCTAGCTCAGCAGGTAGAGCACAACACTTTTAATGTTGGG